>Ga0209476_10000765_pt1 | contig 22096 bp, 20 predicted proteins | sample KloWWTrecipitate_FD_187179 | JGI IMG/M metagenome (GOLD analysis project Ga0209476, IMG submission 187179) | Active sludge microbial communities from Klosterneuburg, Austria, studying microevolution and ecology of nitrifiers - Klosterneuburg... | ecosystem: Engineered > WWTP > Aerobic digester... | reverse complement strand
TTGACCATGCACCTCCGAATGTAAGAATCGTTTTTTTATTTTGTTGTTTTGCTTCTTCAATATAATATCTCAGTTTGAACCATTTGTTTCCTGAAATAAGAGGATGGATTTTGTCAAGTCGTAATACATCAACATTTACTTTTTTCCTCTTAAGCAATGGAATAGAAAGTTTGTCAATCGTTATATTTTCTGTGTTAATAGCTTGCATATAAAAGCAGGGATGTCTGAACGAAATTAGTTTAAATTTGTGCTCAATATAAAATGAACCACATTCAATAACTAAAAAAGAATATGAAACCTACATTAGTAATTTTAGCTGCTGGCATGGCCTCCCGATATGGAAGTATGAAACAAGTGGAAGGGTTTGGTCCCAGTGGAGAAACAATCATGGACTATTCTATATTCGATGCCATCCGTGCAGGGTTTGGAAAAGTTGTTTTTATAATCCGTAAAGAGTTTGTTGAAAATTTTAAATCAGTTTTTGAGCCAAAGTTGAAGAACCGGATTGCAACAGCATATGTTTTTCAGGAACTCGATTCTTATTCCGAAGGGTTTGAAAGAAATCCTGAAAGAACAAAACCTTGGGGAACAGCACATGCAGTTTTGTGTGCAGCTGAAGTTGTAAAAGAACCTTTCGCTGTAATAAATGCAGATGATTTTTATGGAAGTAATGCTTTTAATAATGCAGCTACATTTTTAAATGTAGGATGCACTGAAAATAACTATGCTATTGTTGGGTATGATTTGCTGAAGACATTGTCAGCACATGGAACTGTAAACAGAGGTGTATGCAGCTTAGATAATAATGGAAATTTGGCATCTGTGACTGAGCGAATCAATATTGCGAAGAAAGGAGATATTATTACTTGTGAAGATGGATTGGAGCCATCGGTGCTTTCAGAAAATACAAGAGTGTCAATGAACTTCTGGTGTTTTCATCCTTCCTTTTTTGCCTATACAAAAGAGTTGTTTGATCAATTTTTAACGGAAGTTGGGGCAGAGCTTAAGTCAGAATTTTTTATTCCAATTGTTGCCGATCAGTTTATAAAAAAAGGCGGCACTATTGAAGTGATACCAACAACTTCATTATGGTTTGGCGTAACATATAAAGAAGATGCTCCTTTCGTGAAGGAGTCATTGGATATGCTAATAGCTAATGGAGAATATCCATCTAATCTTTGGCAGTAATGATATTTAATAAAAAAAGCTATCCACAGAAACGGATAGCTTTTTTTATTTACGAATTGGTTTAATTAATCGCCTTTTACCATAAATACAAAGTCTTGTATTTTCTTTACTTGCTGAACTTTGCCAAGTCCGGCAACCGAAGATTTAGAAGAAAGCTTTATGTTTTTGTAAAGAGAATTGGTCTTCAACTCTTCTAACGCCTTATAAATATATTTTGATTGTACAGCAAAAACTGCACTCTCAGCATTTGTTTTCTTTGCACTTAATACACCAATCACCTCGCCTCGTTGATTAAAAACAGGGCCTCCGCTATTGCCCGGATCTGCAGGAATTGCAATCTGGCAGCTAAGTGTATCACCATTGTTGCCCGTTTTGGCACTCATGTATCCTTCGCCATATACAATTTCATCTCTCGGATAACCTAATGTAAAAATTGGTTCAGCTACGTTAGCAGAAGTTTTACTAATGCCATACGGCAATACTGAAAATGGCTTAAAGCTTTCATCATCAATTTTAATAATTGCAACATCTCTGTTTATATCAAGTTTCAATACAATTGCATTGAATTTGTCACCTTTCTCATTAAAGACACTGATGTTTCTAGAGTTCTTTACAACGTGGGCATTAGTAATCATTAAGCCCTTGGCATCAATAAAAAAGCCTGTACCAACAGTTTTATAAGAAATGGATGGCTCTGATGACTTTTGACCTTTTACAACGGCCAAATCATTTTCAAGTCGATCAGTTTTTGTTTTTGCAGCATCAACCTTTCTGCTTAATTCCAAATAATCTGCCGAGGAAGGGGGTTTCGGAGAAACTGACCAAACCAAAGCACTTAGACTAATAGTAGTAACACCAGCAATAACAGCAGCAATTGCAGCAACTCTCTTATATCTATTGAATAGATAAATAACTTTCGCCTTACCTTTTAATCTTGTAGAGTCAATTTTTCCTTGCTCAGCTAATTGTGTATGAACATCGTTTAAAGAAGAACGGAATTTTTTCCATTCGCCAAATCGGTTCATTTGCTGTAAAAACAAAGTATGTTCTACCACCAGTTGGTCAATCTCCGCATTAGTTTTACGTAGATTTTCAAATTGTAATCTTTCATCTGGGTTCATTTCACCCTTGATGTATCTTTCTACAGCGTCTAAAACTTTAATATCCCCCATCACCGTTTCCGTTTTTATAATCAGTAAAAAATATTTTTTTCAATCTCATTAGGCACTTGTACTTCTGGTTTTTGGCATTATCAGCATTAGTGTAACCAAAATTTGCTGCAATTACCTGCATATTCTGTTTTTGTAAGTAATATGCTTCCAATAGGCTTTTGCAAGGCTCACCCAGACTGATCAATGCCTTTTCCATTATTTCAAATTCGACATTTACCCTTTCATGCTCCTCAATCTCATTTTCTACAGGTACCAAATCATCCAGATTATCGCTGGTGGCAGAAAACCTGTTTTGCTGTTGTAACCGCTTGAGCCACAATCTTCTTGCCACAGAATATATAAAAGTTTTTATCTGGCAATTCAATTCAAAAGTTCCAGATCTTACTTTTTCGTAAAGTACGATCATAGCTTCCTGAAAAATATCTTTTGCATCATCCGAAGAGCCGTTGTTATTGATTATCAGGGACTGAACCATATTAAAGTTCTCCTGATAAATCGTTTCAACGGCCTTTTTGTCGCTGATTCCTAAACCTTTCAAAAGTGCATTCTCGTCTTGCTGATCCTTCACATTCTATTATTTAATACAGAAAATTAAAAATAGTAACCCTTCCGGATTACAAGAAATTAATTATTAACAAAAGGATGGTTTTTGTGGTCTCAGAAAAAATAATTGTAAATCTTGGGTTACCTTTTTCTGTTTTGGGAATAAACAACGAAATATTTCAAACAATAAAAAATACACAAAATGAAGAAGTTTTTTGCAATTGCAGTTATCGCTATCGCTTTCGTAGCATGTAACAATGATGCTGAAAAGAAGCCAGCTGAAGATACAACTGTTGTTGTTGCTCCAGTTGACACAACTGTTGTTGTTGCTCCAGTTGACACAACTGTTGTTGTTGCTCCAGCTGATACTACTGCTCCAAAAATGTAAGAATTTAAGGCAAGCAAGCATAAAGGCCTTCCCTTTTGGGAAGGTCTTTTTTTTCACCAAAAGACAGCAAAATTCATTCGCCTTTCGTATTATTTAAGGCTACCTTTGCCGCCTTATCAAATTATTTATCAGTGTCCACATTTGAAGCATTAGGAATTGAAGAAGGATTACTTCAATCCATTAAAGTATTAGGTTTTACAGAACCTACACCAATCCAGGAAAAAGCGATACCTGTATTATTACAAGGAACAAAAGATTTTATTGGCTTGGCGCAAACCGGAACCGGAAAAACTGCAGCCTTTGGCTTGCCGCTTTTGCAATTAATAAAAAAGGAAGATCGGTTTCCACAAGCCCTGATTGTTTGCCCTACCAGAGAATTGTGTTTGCAAATAACTAAAGACCTTACAACTTTTAGAAGTAAGAAAGATAATATTTCCGTTACGGCCGTTTATGGGGGTACTTCAATCTCAATGCAGATTCGGGATTTGAAAAGAGGAACACATATAGTAGTCGCAACGCCGGGTCGTTTGATTGATCTAATCGAAAGAAAAGCAATCAACCTAGAACAAATACATTATGTGGTGTTAGATGAGGCAGATGAAATGCTGAACATGGGTTTCAAGGAAGATATTGAGTTTATACTGAAGAATACACCCAATCGTCAAAGTACTTGGTTGTTTAGTGCTACTATGCCACCGGAAATTCGCCAGGTTAGCAAGAAATATATGGACAAGCCTTTTGAAATAACAATAGGTAAAACCAATGCAAATGCAGCGCTTATAGATCATCAATACTACGCTACACAGCATCATAACAGATACGAAGTACTAAAAAGAATCATTGACTTTAATCCCGGCATTTATGGAATTGTATTTGCCAGAACTAAGGCCGATACACAAGATATTGCTGAAAGATTAACAAGAGAAGGATACGATATTGATGCTATACATGGAGATTTAACCCAGCAACAAAGAGATAAAGTGATGGGGCTTTTCCGTGATAAGAGTATTCAATTGTTAATTGCAACAGATGTTGCGGCAAGAGGAATTGACGTTACTGGCATTACCCATGTAATTAATTTCGAACTACCGGATGATGTGGAAGTGTACACCCATAGAAGCGGACGTACAGGCAGAGCTGGAAAAAGCGGCGTTTCTGTTTCCATAGTTACTCCAAAAGAAACATATCGTCTTCGCCAGATAGAAAGAATCATGAATGCCAAGGCACATAGAATGGATATTCCAACTGGTAAAGACGTTTGCCGGAAACAGTTTTTCCATTTTATTGATAAAATGTTAAGTGCTGATATCAGCAATGGCGAATACGAAACTTATTTGCCAACACTAAAAGAAAAGTTTGCTGAAGTAGATAAAGAGGAGATATTACAAAGAGTAGCGGCATTGGAGTTTGATAGATTTTTGAAGTATTATGAGAATGCTGCCGACCTCAATATAAGAACGGACGATAGAAAAAGTGACAGAAGAGGCGAACGATCAGAGAGGCCATCCTCACCTAGAGACCGGGATACGAAAGGAAGACAATTCAGTGGTGGCAGTGGTTACCAACGATTGTTTGTAAACCTTGGGACAAAAGACGGGTTTTACAAAGCAAGTTTCTTACAATTTATTCTTGATATGAGTGATCTAAAAAAAGAGGTATTGGGGAAAATTGATATGAAGGAAATGACGAGTTGGATTGAGATTGAGCCTTCTGCCGGAAGCAAAATGATAAAAGCTATTGATGGCAAGAACTACCGTGGCCGAAAAATCAGAATGAATGATGCTGAATCAGGTGGTGGAAGAAGATAATTTTTAAAAAGATTTGAAATCCTGAACAAGAAAGCTATATTTGAAATCTAATGAAAGCAACAAGGTCATATTTTGGTTTCTATTTTACATACTTCTTTTATCAAAAGAGGCCGGGAATGCTTTTGTTGAAACTAAATTAAGAACAACTAAAAATCAACATAAAAAAGTCCCGGTCACAACAGACCGGGATTTTTGTTTTAAGTATGAAAAATAAAATTGCGATACAGGGATATGAAGGGTCTTTCCACCAGGTGGCAGCACAGTTATTTTTTGGAAAAACTGTTGAAGTTATTACCTGTGATACTTTTAGAGAAGTGATGAAGATTGCGTCGAATAAAAAAGAAAGTGATGGCGGTTTAATGGCTATTGAGAACTCAATTGCAGGAAGCATTTTGCCAAACTATAATCTTTTACAGAAAAGTAATTTAAAAGTTGCTGGTGAGATTTATCTGCACATCAAACAAAATCTGTTGGTCAATCCCGGAGTAAAATTAGAAGATATACGGGAAGTACATTCGCATACGATGGCCTTGCAGCAATGCTATGATTATTTGGATAATTATAAATGGAAGCTGGTAGAAACGGATGACACTGCTTTAAGTGCTAAGCATGTTCATCAGCACAAGAGCAAGCATATTGCAGCGATAGCAAGTAAACTGGCAGCAGAACTTTACGACTTAGAAGTTATTGCTCCGAATATTCATACCATAAAAAATAACTATACAAGGTTTTTAGTATTGCAGCGGGAAGATGTTCTGCAAGAAATTGAAGGGGCCGATAAAGCTTCTGTAAATTTTCAAACGAATCATACAAAAGGTAGTCTGGCAAAAGTGCTGACTAAAATTGCTGATGGTGGTATTAATTTAAGCAAACTGCAAAGTTTCCCAATTCCGGGTAGTGATTTTAAATATAGCTTTCATGCAGATATGGAATTTGATTCGCTGGATCAGTTTTATAAAGTAATGGAAAAAATAAAATCGTTAACGGATGCCGTAAGAATTTATGGCGTTTATAAAAGAGGCATTAGAAAATGAAAACAAGCAAGCGACTAATCGGAATTGGCGAATATTATTTTTCTCAGAAGTTGAGAGAAATAGATGAATTGAATAAATCCGGCAAGGATATAATCAACTTGGGAATTGGTAGTCCTGATATGCCACCGCATCCAGAAGTAATCAAAATATTGCAGGAAGAAAGTGCAAAGCCAACCGTTCATGCTTATCAATCTTATAAGGGTTCACCAGTATTAAGAAATGCAATCAGGGATTGGTATAAGCAATGGTATAATGTGGAATTAAATGCTGATTCAGAAATATTACCATTGATTGGAAGTAAAGAAGGCATCATGCATATCTGTATGACATACCTTGATAAAGGTGATGAAGTGCTTGTTCCAAATCCAGGTTATCCAACTTACAGAAGTGCAGTTAAGTTAGCCGGAGGAAAATGTGTGGAATACAAGCTGAGTGAAAAAAATAAGTATGAACCCAATTTTAAGAAGTTAGGCAAGTATATTGACTCTCGTAAAAGCAAGGGCTGTGCAAAGGTGGCTTCCCATGGCGGGGGAAGTCGGAAGGGGGCTGTAAAACTCATGTTTGTCAACTATCCGCAAATGCCAACCGGGCAATTACCTTCAAAAGAGTTGTTTGAGAAATTAGTAAAATTTGGAAAGAAGCATAAAATTTTGATCATTCATGATAACCCGTATTCATTTATTCTGAATGAAAAACCAATGAGTTTGCTAAGTGTTGACGGAGCAAAAGATTGTGTGATAGAATTAAATTCATTAAGCAAAAGTCACAACATGGCAGGCTGGAGAGTAGGAATGCTTTGTGGTGCAAAAGAAAGGATAGAAGAAGTGTTGCGATTTAAAAGTAATATGGACAGCGGTATGTTTTTGCCAGTTCAACTGGCGGCTGCAAAGGCATTATCGTTGGGAAAAGAATGGTATGAAGATGTAAATGCAGTTTACAAAGCAAGAAGAGAAAAAGTGTTTGAGTTGTTGAGTTTAATTGGATGCCAATATTCAAAAGACCAAGCAGGAATGTTTGTGTGGGCAAAGGCCTCCCCAACCCCTCCGAAGGAGGGGCTTAAGAAACATTCTTTAGGTGAAGGAGGTCTTCTAAGTGATAAAATACTTTATGAAAGCAATGTATTTATTACTCCCGGTGGAATATTTGGAACTGCTGGTGAAAAATATGTAAGAGTAAGTTTATGTGCGAAGGAAGAAAAAATTGAAGATGCGATAAAAAGAATACGGCTAAGAGGATAAAAGAGAAGAAAGAGAAAATGAGAAATTGCTCCTTGTCTCATTTTTCTCCTTCAAACTCTTAGCTTAAAAATTAAAATGTATGGAACGTAAAAGAATTGCAATTGTTGGTGTCGGCTTAATTGGCGGATCACTAGCCATTCAGTTGCATGAAAAGAAACTTTCATCTAAGCTGATTGGTGTGGATGCGAATGACGAACATGCAAGGCAAGCGGTTGAACTGGAGCTAGTGGATGAAGTTGCAAATCTTGATGATGCTATTGAACAAAGCGATGTGATTGTTTTAGCTATTCCTGTAGATAAATTAGTCGAGCTGTTGCCTTCAGTAATGGATAAAATTGAAAATCAGATTGTCTTAGATTTAGGTTCAACAAAATCTCAATCTATTGCAGCAATAAAAAGCCATCCTAAAAGGGGAAGATATGTAGCTACGCATCCGATGTGGGGAACCGAATATAGCGGACCATCAGCGGCAATGCGTGGCGCCTATGAAAATAAAGCTGTGATAATTTGTAATGCAGAAGAAAGCGACGCAGATGCTTTAGCCTGGGTAAAATACATGTACAAAAAAATAGGCATGCATTTATTAGAAATGGAAGCGAAGGCACATGATTTGCATGCTGCCTATGTAAGTCATATTTCTCATATCACATCATTTGCTTTGGCGAATACCGTTTTGGAAAAGGAAAAAGAACAGCAAACAATTTTTGAACTGGCCTCTGCTGGTTTTGAAAGTACTGTTCGTTTGGCAAAAAGTAACCCTGCCATGTGGGTGCCGATTTTTATGCAGAACAAAGAAAATGTGTTGGATGTTTTGAAAGAACATATTTCTCAGTTAACAAGATTTAAAGAAAGCATTGAAAAAGATGATAATGAATATTTGTTGAGATTGATTGAAGAAGCGAATAAGATCAGGAAAATTTTAAAGTAGATTATTCTTTAAAAGTCTTCCCCTCCTTGGAGGGGCGAATTGAGGAAAATATTTTGCTATAATAAAACGGGGTGGGTTGCCGAATTGCGAACCGAACCCTGAATTGTGCGACGCAACGAAGATGACCAAAGAACAGAACCCCGACTCACCACAAAATTATTTTGGTTAGGAAGTCGGGCAGGGATGACAACATAAAAATTTATCTTTACAAATAATAATTATGCAAGCAACAGAACAAACAACAGTTTCCATAAAAGACACATGGAACAAACGTCCGCTGATCATCAGCGGCCCTTGCAGTGCAGAAACGGAAGAGCAGGTATTGGCAACAGCACAACGGCTGGCGGCAACCGGAAAAATAAATATGCTAAGAGCTGGCATCTGGAAGCCCAGAACCAAACCCGGCATGTTTGAAGGTGTAGGCGCAAAAGGTTTGCCGTGGATGCAGCAGGCTAAAAAAATTACCGGTTTACCTACAACGGTAGAAGTAGCAACAGGCAAACAGGTGCAAGATGCATTAACGTTTGATGTAGATGTATTGTGGATTGGTGCAAGAACAACGGTGAATCCATTTAGCGTTCAGGAAATTGCAGATGCATTGCGTGGTGTAGATGTGCCGGTGTTGATTAAAAATCCAATCAATCCTGATCTGGAACTTTGGACAGGAGCAGTGGAAAGAATTGCAAGAGCCGGTGTAAATGATATTGGATTGATACATCGTGGCTTTAGTTCGTATGGTAACACCGAGTATCGCAATGCGCCGATGTGGCATCTCGCCATTGAAATGAAGTTGAAGCATCCTGATATGTTGATCGTTAATGATCCTTCGCATATCTGTGGCCGCAGGGATATTTTGTTGGATGTAATGCAAAAAGCAATTGACCTTGATTACGATGGGTTGATGATTGAAAGTCATATTGATCCCGACAATGCATGGAGTGATGCAAAGCAACAAGTAACACCAGAAGTATTAAACGAAATGCTGGATACTATTATCTGGAGAAAAGAAGATGTGAATTCAGAAGAGTATCATGCGGCATTGGAAAAATTACGTCAGCAGATAAACCATTTGGACGATGAATTGATGCAAGTACTAAGTCAGCGAATGAAAATTGCAGAACAGATTGGGTCTTTCAAAAAGGAAAATAATATTACCATTTTACAAACCAACCGTTGGAATGAGATTATCGAAAGGGCAAGTGCAAAAGGAGAAAAGATTGGACTAAGCAAAGAATTCATCACCAAATATTTTGATGCGGTGCATATGGAAAGTATCAATCATCAGAAGAAAATTTTGGATTCTTAAATTTCCACGCAAATACGCTAAAGCGCAAAGATTTTGTTACACTATGTATTCTTAGCGACTTTGCGTCTTAGCGAGAAAGAAAAATAACATGACAAAACGAACATATAAATTTTCAAACGCATCTACAGATTTTTATCTGGCCAATGGTATCAGTCATCTTAAAAAGATAACTGACATTAAAGCCACGGTATTAATTACAGATGAACATGTTTATAAAGCACATGCAAAACGGTTCAAAGGTTGGGATACAATCGTATTAAAACCAGGCGAAGAATTTAAGATTCAGGAAACCGTTGATGCTGTTGTTGAGCAACTGATTGCAATGGAGGCCGACCGTAAAACAACTTTGGTTGGTGTTGGTGGCGGTGTAATCACCGACATTACAGGATATGTTGCTTCGGTATATATGAGAGGTCTGCGGTTTGGATTTATTCCAACAACCGTTTTGGCATTAGTAGATGCTTCAATCGGTGGAAAAAATGGAATTGATGTTGGTGTATATAAAAATATGGTAGGTGTTATTCGTCAACCAGCATTTATTTTACATGACATGGGTTTTCTCAATTCCCTACCGCAAGTGGAATGGGAAAACGGTTTTGCAGAAATTATCAAACATGCTTGTATAAAAGATGCGAAAATGTTTGCAGAGTTGGAGAAGAATTCTTTGAAAACTTATCAAGGAAGACAAAAATCAATCTGCGAACTGATACAAAGAAATGCATTGCTGAAAACAAAAGTGGTGCAAAAGGATGAGTTTGAAAATGGAGAGAGAAGGTTATTGAATTTCGGCCATACATTGGGTCATGCATTAGAAAACCAATATGAGCTTTCACACGGACAAGCCATTGCTATTGGTATGACCTATGCTTGTCACATTTCTGAACAGCTAACCGGATTTAAACAAACAGAGAAAGTGATTAGTGTGTTAGAAAAATACAATCTCCCTACTTATGCAGCATTTGACAAGCAAAAAGTATTTAATGTGCTGAAGATGGATAAGAAAAGAGAGAAGAAGGAAATGAATTATGTGCTGCTGGAGAAAATTGGTAAAGGAGTAGTGAAATCAATTTCGTTGAAACAGTTAGAAAAAATCATTCAGGATTTATAAATGAAAGTAATAATTCAACCATCGCAGTTAAGTGGTATTGTGAGAGCACCTGCTTCCAAAAGTTCTATGCAAAGAGCTTGTGCGGCTGCTTTATTGAATATTGGGGAAACTTCGATTTATAATCCCGGACATTCTAATGATGATAAATCAGCGTTGGATATTATTCAAAAATTGGGAGCAATGGTTGAGTTTAGAGGCGATGATTTATTTATCAAAAGTGCCGGAGTAAACCCTGTTGGGGAAGAAATAAATTGTGGTGAAAGCGGATTAGGTATAAGAATGTTTACACCGCTTGTTGCATTAAGCAATAAAAAAATTACTATCAATGGGGAAGGTAGTTTGTTAACAAGGCCAATGCATTTCTTTGATGAAATATTGCCGAAGCTGGGTGTAAAAATAAAAATGAACGAAGGCAAATTGCCAATAGAAATTCAAGGGCCGTTGCAACCTGCAACTATTGAAGTAGATGGTTCGTTGAGTTCACAATTCTTAACAGGGTTGTTAATGGCATATGGAGCCTCCCTAAATCCCTCCGAAGGAGGGACTTTGGACTCCGAAAATTCTACAGTAACTATTAAAGTTAATAACCTTAAAAGCAAACCTTATATCGATCTGACTTTAGATGTAATGAAGCAATTCGGAATGAATGTTCCGGAAAATAGAAACTATGAAGAGTTTGTTTTTCAAAGAGAACCAATTAACCAATTAACTAATCAACCAATTCACTACACAGTAGAAGGTGATTGGAGTGGCGGAGCATTTTTATTAGTCGCTGGCGCAATTGCCGGACCAATTACCATAAGAGGATTGGATTTAACTTCTACACAGGCCGACAAAGCAATTGTTGATGCATTGATGGCAGCAAATGCCGGAATTGCAATTGAAGCGAAAGGAATAAAAATTCATTCTGCTCCTATGACGGGATTTTATTTTGATGCAACGGATTGTCCTGATCTGTTTCCGCCATTGGTTGCTTTGGCTGCATATTGCAATGGTGACTCAACTATAAAAGGAGTGAGCAGGTTGGCTCATAAAGAAAGCAATAGAGCTATTACATTGCAGGAAGAATTTGGAAAGATGGGAGTGAAGATTGATTTGACCGATGATATAATGACTGTGCATGGAGGTATTGGTGTAAAAGGGGCAACTGTTCATTCAAGACATGATCATCGAATTGCAATGGCTTGTGCAGTAGCAGCATTAAAAGCAGAAGGGGAAACGACTATTGAAGAAGCAGGTGCTGTTAAGAAATCGTATCCTGATTTTTATAATGATTTGGAAAAACTCGGTGCTGATGTATCTTTAAATAATAAGTTCAAACTGTATGAATAGTTTCGGCCGTATATTTCGAATTTCAATCTTTGGTGAATCGCATGGCGAATGTGTTGGGATAACTATTGACGGTTGTCCCGCAGGTTTGGCATTATCGCCAGAAGATTTATTACCTGATTTGGAAAGAAGAAAAGGCGGCAAGCAAAAAGGCACTACACCACGACAGGAAGACGATTTCCCAATTTTTAAAAGTGGTGTTTTCAATGGCAAGACAACAGGTTTTCCAATTACTATTTTATTCGAGAATAAAAATATTCGCAGCGAAGATTATTCAAAACAAAGAAGTATCCCAAGACCAGGTCATGCTGATTGGGTAGCACATCAAAAATTCGGTGGCAATGAAGATTACCGTGGCGGTGGTCATTTCAGTGCAAGATTAACTGCTGGAATTGTAGCGGCAGGAGCTATTGCAAAAATGCTGATGAAAGAAGTTTCAATAATAGCTGAGGTAACAGCAGTTGGCGGAGAAGCAGATATTGAAAAAGGATTACAAAAAGCAATTAATGCCAAAGATTCTGTTGGTGGTATTATTGAGTGTCGTGTAAATGGATTGCCGGTTGGTTTGGGCGAACCGTATTTTGATTCAATAGAATCAGTTCTATCCCAAATTGTATTTGCCATACCTGCTGTTCGTGGTGTTGAATTCGGAACTGGTTTTGCTGCTGCAAGAATGTTTGGTAGTGAGCATAACGACAGCATCCAGAATATGAAAGGTGAAACAAAAACAAATCATGCCGGCGGTGTAGTAGGTGGAATCAGTAATGGAAATGAACTGGTTTTCCGTTTAGCAGTAAAACCAACATCCTCTACTCCAAAAGAACAGAACAGTTTGAATTGGGACACCAAACAAACAGAAGATTTTTCTATTAAAGGAAGACATGATCTTTGCGTGGCGCTGAGAGCACCTGTTATTGTAGAAGCTGTAACCGCTATTGTGTTAGCAGACTTTATGTTATTAGAACAAAAAATTAAAAGAGTTTTATAATGCCTGTTTTTTATCATGTAACTACTGCGGCCGATTGGGAAGCCGCCAAGGAAAAGGGTGAATATATTCATTCTTCATTGGAAGCCGAAGGGTTTATTCATTGCTCGCAAGAGCACCAAGTTGCTGGTGTATTGGAAAGATATTTTGATGGTAAAACCGATTTGGTAAAACTTGTTATCGAATCAGATAAACTTACCAGTAAATATGTATTTGACTGGTCAAAGTCTACGGCAGATACTTTTCCACATGTTTATGGCCCGATAAATATTGATGCGGTGATTGATGTGGTCGCTTTATAATTCTTTTTTCAGTTTCTTAAACTCAATATCCAATATCTCAAACTTTGCTGCATCTGGCCAACTGTAATGCCACCATTCTTTTTCATAAGCTTTAAATCCGTATTTCTCCATTAGAGATTTTAGAAGTAGTCTGTTTTGTAAAATATCTTTCGATAGTTTGGTAAAACTATGATGCGCAGTATCTGAAAAATTGTCAAAACCTGTTCCCATATTCAGTTCATTGTTATTTGATAAATTGATAATGGTTAAGTCAACAGCAGTTCCCCGGTTATGTCCGCTGCCATTTCTTGGATGGGCAACATAGTCCTCATCTTTTACCAGTTCCCAAAACTTTACTGTAACAGCATACGGTCTGTATGCATCAAAAATTTTTAGTCCAAAGCCTTTTGTTTTTAATTCCTGTTGCACTTTTTTCAATGCATTTGCTGCAGGCAAACGAAGGAAGGTGACTGAAGTATTTGCCGGATACATTAGCCGTTTCATAAAATTATTAGTGCTGGCATACCGGAAATCATATTTAATTTCTGGTATCAGGCTTTTCAGTTCAATCATCCTTTTTGTTGAATCAGCACTTACTTGTTCTTTGTAATGTTTCAATTTATCCGTCACAGCAGGTCGTTTGTACGAGTCTTCTTGTGCAATCGTTTCGCTACCAACAAATGTCAGTAGAATGAGGATTACTATCCAACGGAAGCGAAAAAAAATATTTATATTGTTATGCATATTGGTAGGTAAACTTACTATAAAACCACGATAAGCACCAAGCCGCTAACTGAATTTATGACCACCCAAAAACTATTCTATCCTTTCATTGCAGGTTTCTTTTTATGCCTGATAGTTTTTGCTTCATGTAAAGGCAAAGAAAAAAGAAGTGAATATTTTACAAGCAGTCCACAGGAGCTGAATGAGAAAGCAAAAGAATTAATCAGTAGCACATTCCAACAGAGTTCATTGCCATCTTTTTTGTCAGGCGATTCCTCCTTTGTGTTTTCACAAAAAGAATTTGTGGCATTTCTCTATTCCGGAAAAGAATATACAACCAATTGGTGTAGTAAAGAAAATTGGTTAGCAAGCGGTGACTCTTTGTATCATTTCATTGAGAATGCACAATTGTATGGCTTGTTTCCTGAAGATTACCATGCAGATGCGCTAAGATTGATCAGAAATAAATTTACTGCTGATAGTTTGGGCAAAAGCGATAGAAAAGATGCTGCCTTGTGGGCTAAAGCAGATATAATGTTGACAGACGCTTTTGTGCAAATTGTAAAAGATATAAAAATAGGTAGGCTTCCGGATGATAGTATATCGCTAAGAAAAGATTCTGTGTTGTCCAACGAGTTTTATCAACAACAATTAACAGCAGTTTCATCAAATGGATTAATTTCTACCATTAAATCATTAGAACCAAAACAGCCTGAATATGCATTATTAAAATCAGGGATTAAGAAATTTCTTGATAGTTCAGATTATAGAAAGTTTACAGTGATACCATATCCTGAAAAAAATCGACAAAAATTTCATCTTGCATTGCAAAAGCGATTGTACGAAGGCCGCTTTATAAGTTTTGATAGCACTGCGGCAGATTCAACACAAATAGCAGATGCTGTAAAACTGTTTCAAAAGAAAAAAGGAATTGCAGTGGATGGAGTAGCAGGAGAAGGTACCGTAAGAATGTTGAATGTAAGCGATAGGGAAAAGTTTATTCGGATTGCTATTAGCATGGATAAGTACAAGTTGCTGCCAGAGAAAATGCCGGCAAAATATATTTGGGTTAATACTTCTTCCAATTATTTGCAAGTAATAAACGGAGATAAAGTTGACTTGTCATCAAAAGTAATTAGTGGTAAAGCCAAAACAAGAACTCCTTTATTAAACAGTGCAGTTTCAGTTATCATTACTTATCCTCAATGGGTGCCGCCGCCAAGTATTGTTGGCAAAGAAATATTACCAGCTGTCAAGAAGAATCCCGGTTATCTGGCTCGTAAAGGATTTAGTTTAGTTGATTCAAAAGGAAACGAAGTAGATCCATATTCGGTGGATTGGTCAAAATATTCCAGAGGCATTCCCTACAGAATAGTGCAAGGTAGTGGCGATGCAAATTCTTTAGGAATAATGAAGTTTCATTTTGAAAATAAATATTCTGTTTACTTGCATGATACCAATCAACGGTATTTATTTGCTAATGCAATGCGATCGTTGAGCCATGGTTGTGTTCGGGTGCAGGAATGGCAGCAGTTGGCTTTTTATTTATTTCGAAATGACAGTAGTTTGAATGCCGGTAATAATTTCACAAGAATAGACACAGTAAAGGCATTGCTTGCCAGAAAGCAGAAGCGAAACTTTTCGATTAAGAACAAAATGCCTTTATTTATCCGAAATGTTACTTGCGAAGGCAGAAATGGGAACATTCTGTTTTATGATGATATTTATGGAGAAGATAAAATGATCCGGCAGAAATATTTTGCTACTAAATGAGCCAGATAATTTCATAACAAACAAAAAAGTGATTATTTGCGGCAATTAGGAAAAATACCAACACTTGATCTAGCTGATAATTAGTTAAATAATTTATTTCCACATGTTGAACATAGCTGTTACTTTTGTCCAGTTTTAAAACCAAACGATTTCTTTATGAAGAAGATATTATCATTATTATTTGCTCTGTACCTTTTAGTGCCATCCGGTTTCGGTCAGGATGATGAAATTATGCCAAAATCATTGGGAATAAGCTTTTTCCTTAATGACTTTGTTACTGCATCGAGAATTCGTACAACTTCATTGTCTTCAGTTTTACGAAATAAGTCTGTAGCTAAATTTAGTGAAATGACTCCTGGAATAGCCGTCAATTATTATAAAGGCATAAAAAGGCATTTGGATCTTGCCGCTTCTCTTGGTGGTTCATTCATACGCTATCCTATGCCCTCAAAGTCGTTTGCAAACAATAACTTTTTATTAGAGGCAAATGCTTCGGTAAATTTTAAATTGACCTCTGAAAAATACTGGTTTCAACCATATTTAACCGCTGGGATTGGCGGTCATAAATATCTAGGATATTATGGTGCATTCATGCCATTAGGAGCTGGTTTTAAAATAAATCTCTTTGATGAAGCATATATTCTTGCAAGTTCTACTTATAGAGTTCCCATTACTACTGAAACCGCTAATTATCATTTTCAGCATAGTATAGGTGTTTTAGGCAGGTTAACTAAAAAGAAGGAGCCTGTAGTTATAGCACCACCTCCTCCTCCGCCTCCTGCTGATAGAGATGGTGATGGTATAATTGATACAGAAGATAAATGCCCAGATGTGAAAGGCTTGGCCAAATACCAAGGTTGTCCAGTGCCTGATACTGATAAAGATGGTATTAATGACGAAGAAGATAAATGCCCTACAGTTGCTGGCCTTGCCCGTTATCAGGGTTGTCCGGTGCCGGATACTGATAAAGATGGCATCAATGATGAAGAAGATAAATGTCCAACTGTTGCCGGGCTTGCCCGTTATCAAGGTTGTCCTGTGCCAGATACAGATGGTGATGGTATAAATGATGAAGAAGACAGATGTCCTAAATTAAAAGGAAGTGCTGCTAATCAGGGTTGCCCTGAAATAAAGCCAGAAGATAAAAAGAGAGTAGAAGTAGCAGCTAAAAATATATTGTTTGTAACTGGAAAATCTACACTTCAATCCAAATCTTTCAAAGGTCTTAATGAAGTGGTAGCTGTCATGAATGAAAACCCTGATATGTTATTGGCTATTGACGGGCATACAGATTCTGATGGAAGCGAAGAAATGAATCAAAAGTTAAGTGATGGCCGTGCAGCTTCTGTAAAAGCATATCTTGTTAGTAAAGGAATTGATGAAGCTAGAATTACTGCTACAGGCCACGGAGAGTTGGAACCAATTGCAACTAATAAAACGGCTGCAGGTAAACAACAAAACCGCCGTTCAGAACTAACATTGAGCTATTTTAAATAATAGAAAAGAATATTTAAGTTGAAAATGTCCCGGTTCCTCCGGGACATTTTTTTTGCAAGTGTCACAATCCTTTATTTTATCCACAAAGAATGTTTCGATTTCAATAGTCTAAAATAGTGGATGTTTTCCCCTACCTTTGCGCCTCGAAAACCGAGAAGGTTTATTATTAATTTGATTTAAACAACTGAAAATAAAGCAGTCATGGCAGACTTAAAATTTCAAAGAAACTTTGGTATTGCGGCACATATCGATGCCGGTAAAACAACTACAACAGAACGTATCCTCCGTTACACAGGAATGATTCACCGTATTGGTGAAGTGCATGATGGTGCAGCTACTACTGACTGGATGGAGCAGGAAAAAGAAAGAGGTATTACTATTACTTCTGCTGCTGTTAGTTGTCAGTGGAATTTTCCTACCGATAAAGGAACAGCTACGGCAGATACAAAGCCATACAATTTTAATATTATAGATACTCCCGGTCACGTTGACTTTACTGTGGAGGTAGAACGTTCAATGAGAGTGTTGGATGGTCTTATTGCATTGTTCTCAGCTGTTGATGGTGTTGAGCCACAGTCTGAAACTGTTTGGCGCCAGGCAAACCGTTATGGTGTTCCTCGTATCGGGTTTGTAAATAAAATGGACCGTGCTGGTGCTGACTTCCTGATGGTGGTTAAGCAGGTTAAAGATATGTTGGGTTCTAAAGCAGTTCCTCTTCAATTGCCTATAGGTGCTGAAGATGATTTCATAGGTGTTGTTGACCTTATCAAAATGAAAGGTATCATCTGGCATATGGAAACCGAGGGAATGACTTTTGATGAGATTGAGATTCCTGCGGACATGCTTGAAGAAGCAAAACTGTGGAGAGCTAATCTGGTAGAAGCCGTAGCAGAATACGATGACCAGTTAATGGAAAAATTCTTCGATAATCCGGATTCTATTTCTGAGGATGAAATACATGAAGCAGTTCGTAAAGCAACTGTTGACCTTAGCATCGTTCCAATGATGTGTGGTTCTTCATTTAAGAATAAAGGAGTGCAAACAGCGTTAGATGGAGTTTGCCGTTATCTTCCTTCACCATTAGATATTCCTGATACTGTTGGTTTAGACCCAGAAACTGGGGAACAGATTTCTCGTAAGCCGGACCCTAAAGCACCTTTTGCTGCATTGGCGTTTAAAATCATGACTGATCCATTTGTTGGTCGTTTGGCATTCTTCCGTTGCTATTCTGGACACTTGGACGCAGGTTCTTATGTACTAAATGTAAGAAGTGGTAAGAAAGAAAGAATCAGCCGGATCATGAAGATGTTTGCAAACAAGCAAAACCCAATTGATTTTATTGAAGCCGGTGATATTGGCGCTGCAGTAGGATTTAAAGAAATTAAAACAGGTGATACATTGTGTGATGAGAATCATCCAATCACTTTGGAAAATATGTTTATCCCAGAACCGGTTATCGCAGTTGCTATTGAGCCAAAAACGCAGGTAGATGTTGATAAAATGGGTATGGCGATTTCCAAATTGGTTGAGGAAGATCCAACACTTCGTGTAAATACAGATGAAGAAACTGGACAAACTATTCTTCGTGGAATGGGTGAACTTCACTTGGAGATCATTATCGATCGTATGCGTCGTGAGTTTAAAGTAGAAGTAAACCAAGGTGCACCGCAGGTAGCCTATAAAGAAGCATTCCAGGCAACAGTTACTCACCGTGAAACTTTGAAAAAGCAAACGGGTGGTCGTGGTAAATTTGCTGATATACAATTTGATTTAGGACCTGTTGATGCTGAGTGGAAAGCAGAAAATCCTGATAAACATTATCAGTTTGTAAACGGACTTTTTGGTGGATCGATTCCTAAGGAATTTGTTCCAGCTATTACTAAAGGATTTGAACAATCAATGACTACTGGTGTGTTAGCAAGCTATCCGGTTGATAATATGAAGATCCGTGTTTTTGACGGTAGTTTCCATGCTGTTGACTCTGATGCAATGTCTTTTGAATTGTGTGCAAAGCAAGGTTTCCGTGAAGCTGCAAGAAAAGCAAAACCTGTTTTATTGGAGCCGATCATGAAAGTAGAAGTAATTACTCCTGCATTATATATGGGTGATGTAACTGGTGACCTTAACCGTCGTCGTGGAATGTTGGAAGGAATGGATACAAGGGCTGGTGCTGAAGTTATCAAAGCAAAAGTTCCATTGAGCGAAATGTTTGGTTATGTTACCCAGCTTCGTTCATTGAGTTCTGGCCGTGCTTCTTCTACCATGGAGTTTTCTCATTATAATCCAGCACCAACGAATATAGCTGAGGAAGTGATTGCAAAGATTAAAGGCAAAGTGTCGGCTTAAGATATTCAAAGCTTATTTATACAATCCCATGGCTTTTATCATGGGATTTTTTTATTACTTAATTAAAATCAACAATTTCTCTCTCTTATGGCATTGTGTTTGTTAATAAAGCGAAAGGCTCCAACTCGTTTTTAGGAATCCTTAGTAGCTTTTTAGCTGGTATGAAAAACAAAAGATTAAAAGAAAAGGACTCACTGTTGAGTCCTTTTCTCCTTTTAGCATAAAAGCAATACTTTATCTGAATTTCAAATAATCATTGAGTATTGAAGATCAATTAAATAGAGTCAGAATAGATGTTTGAAAAATAGTTTGTCCACACACTTAAAAATATTCAATAACTATTTGGATGGAATGACTCTCACCCTTACCTTTGCACTCCCAAAAGAAAATTGGGATTTTACACATGTCGCAAAGAATCAGAATAAAACTACAGTCTTACGATCACAACTTGGTTGATAAATCAGCTGAAAAGATCGTTAAAACAGTACGCAGTACTGGCGCAGTTGTCACAGGACCAATTCCTTTACCTACTCGTCGTAAAATATTTACTGTGTTACGTTCACCCCACGTTAATAAGAAAAGCCGTGAGCAATTCCAGTTAGCAACGCATAAGCGTTTATTGGATATTTACACGTCTAGTTCTAGAACAGTGGATGCTCTAAGTAAGTTAGATCTTCCAAGTGGTGTGGAAGTAGAGATTAAAGCGTAGAATAAAGAAAGAGGCTTGCCTCATTAGTTCTTATAAATTGAATTTTAAATTTTAGCTAACTCTCAATTTTGCTCAGGCAAGAAAAAAGAGCTCTGGCCGATAAACATAAAACAAGCCATTCAGGGTTTGTTTACTACCGGTACTTCCCCAGAAAGGAAAAGGTCGGTAGCAAACGGGGATTGACCCTTCGTTACACTCAGGGTGACAATGTCACTGCTAACGAAGAATGTCCCAATAACCTTGAATGCATAAATTGAACAACCATGAAAGGTATTATTGGGAAAAAAATTGGGATGACCAGCATTTTCGATCCTTCCGGCAAACAAACTGCCTGTACGATTATAGAAGCTGGCCCATGTGTTGTTACCCAGGTTAAAACAACCGAGTCTGACGGGTACAATGCTCTTTCGCTTTCTTTTGGCGATAAAAAAGAAAAGCACTCCACTAAAGCAGAAGTTAATCACTACGCAAAAGCTCAGACAGCTCCAAAGAGATTTACAAAAGAATTTCGCAACTATTCCATAGAAAAAAATATTGGTGAAACAATTACACTTGACATTTTCGCTGAAGGCGATAAAGTTGAAGTAGTAGGAACAACTAAAGGAAAAGGTTTCCAGGGTGTTGTAAAGCGTCATGGTTTCCATGGTGTAGGTCAGCAGTCTCACGGTCAGCATGATCGTCAGAGAGCTCCGGGTTCATTAGGTAACTCTTCAGATGCTGCAAGAGTTATGAAAGGAATGAAAATGGCCGGACGTATGGGTAATGACCGTGTGAAAATGAAAGGTCTGAATGTTGTAAAGATTTTTGCAGAAAAAAATTATATCCTTGTTAGTGGTTCAGTACCTGGACATAACGGTTCAATTGTTTTAATTCAGAAATAAGGTTAAAGAAACTCTGTTTCGGAAAGGTAATCGGAACTCTGTTCCGAAAATAAAAAAAAGAAAAAATGCAAGTTCAAGTTTTAAATACAAAAGGGAAAGAAACCGGCAGATCGGTAGAACTACCTGAAGATATATTTGGTATCGAACCAAACAATCATGTTATGTATCTGGCTGTTAAGCAGTATTTAGCTGCTCAGCGTCAGGGAACGCATAAAGTGAAGACCCGTGCAGAAGTACAAGGTGCAAGCCGCAAGCTTCATCGTCAAAAAGGTACTGGTGGTAGCCGTAAAGGTAATATCCGTAACCCTTTATATAAGGGTGGTGGTACCATCTTCGGTCCAAAGCCTCATGCTTATGATATTAAGTTGAACCGTAAGGTAAAAGATCTAGCTAAAATTTCTGCTCTTAGTTATAAAGCAAAAGATAATGCGATTGTTATTGTAGAAGACATTACAATGGACTCTCCAAAAACAAAAAGCTTCTTGGATATTATGGGTAGTTTGAAAGTTGCTGATAAAAAAGCAATGTTCATTATGCCTGAGAATAATGAAAATGTTCAATTGTCAATTCGTAATGTGCCTTCAGTTTTAGGTGTGTTGCTGAGTGATATCAATACTTACGACATTATTAATTCTGAAGTATTGATTTTGACAGAGAGTGCTGCAAAGATTTTCACTGACGAAGAAAAAGCAGAAGCTTAATTTAAAATATTTTAAAGAAAAAGAAATGAATCCTTCTGACGTATTAATAAAACCCATTTTGACTGAAAAGGCAAATGCACAGCAAGATACTTTGCGTCGCTATACTTTCAAAGTGGCAAGAAAATCAAACAAGCTGGAAATTAAAAAGGCTATTGAAA
>Ga0209476_10000764_pt1 | contig 22117 bp, 21 predicted proteins | sample KloWWTrecipitate_FD_187179 | JGI IMG/M metagenome (GOLD analysis project Ga0209476, IMG submission 187179) | Active sludge microbial communities from Klosterneuburg, Austria, studying microevolution and ecology of nitrifiers - Klosterneuburg... | ecosystem: Engineered > WWTP > Aerobic digester... | reverse complement strand
CATCGTCGAGCAGAAGCAGACTGTCGCGTCGAGGTAGTGCACGGTCAGCTCGGGGTGCGCAGCGGCCAGCCGACGCACGAGGTTGAGCTCGGTGCCGATGGCCCACGACGAGCCGGGCTCCGCGGCGTCGAGCGCCCGGACGATGTACTCCGTCGAGCCCACCATGTCGGCGGCGGTGACGACCTCGTGCGTGCACTCGGGGTGCACCAGCACGGTCACCCCGGGCACGGCCGCGCGGATCGCCGCGACGTTGGCTGCCGAGAAGCGTCCGTGCACCGAGCAGTGCCCGCGCCACAGGATCATCCGTGCGTCGGCCAGCTGGCGCTCTGACAGCCCGCCGCCGGGCTTGCGCGGGTCGTAGACCACGCAGTCGTCGAGGCCGAGGCCCAGCTGCTGGACGGCCGTGTTGCGACCCAGGTGCTGGTCGGGCATGAAGAGCACCTTGCCGTCGCCAGCGACCCCGCCGGTGCGCTCGAAGGCCCAGCGCAGCGCCACCTGGGCGTTCGACGACGTGCAGACCGTCCCGCCGTGCCGCCCGGTGAACGCCTTGATCGCCGCGGTGGAGTTCATGTACGTCACGGGCACGGTGCGCCCGGCGACGCCGGCGTCGGTGAGGACGTCCCACGCCTCCTCGACCTGCGCGATGGCCGCCATGTCGGCCATCGAGCAGCCCGCGGCGAGGTCGGGCAGCACGACGGCCTGGTCGGCGCCCGTGAGCACGTCGGCGGACTCCGCCATGAAGTGCACGCCGCAGAAGACGATGAACTCGGCCTCGGGGCGGGCTGCGGCCTCGCGCGCGAGCTTGAAGGAGTCGCCGGTGACGTCGGCGAAGGCGATGACCTCGTCGCGCTGGTAGTGGTGGCCGAGCACGAAGGCGCGGTCGCCGAGGGCGGCGCGCGCGACGCGAGCCCGCTCGACGAGGCCGGGGTCGCTCGCGGCCGGCAGCGCGCCGACGCAGTCGACGCCGCGCTCGGACGCGAGGTCCACGCCCTGACCGAGCAGCAGCAGCGCGCCGGAGGGGGCCGGTTCGGTGAAGGTCGCCGGGGTGGTCATCCTCGGATCTTCCCACAGCGGCCCGTCCGGGCACCCGGGGAGGTTCGGACGCGAGGTCCACGCCCTGACCGAGCAGCAGCAGCGCGCCGGAGGGGGCCGGTTCGGTGAAGGTCGCCGGGGTGGTCATCCTCGGATCTTCCCACAGCGGCCCGTCCGGGCACCCGGGGAGGCCGGAGCGCGAGCCGGGGCGGACGGTCGCCATGGCCGCCGACTGGGGCAGGATGACCCGGTGCGCATCCTCGTGGTCCCGGACGTCGTCGACCGGCTCACGGCGGCGCGGGCCGCGGACGCCCTCGCGCTCGGCTGGCGCCGCGGCGCCCCGCACGACGTGGTCCTGCCGGTCCCGCTGGGTGACGGCGGGCCGGGTCTGCTCGTTGCGGTGCAGGCGTCCTGCGGCGGGCGCGTCGAGGTGGTCACCGTCCCCGGTCCGACGGGCGAGCCCACCCCGGCGACGCTGCTCGTGCTCGACGGGAGCGAGGGCCCGACGATCGTCCTCGAGGCGGCGCAGGCGCTGGGCACCCACCTGCTCGACGCGCCGCGCGACCCGGGCACGACGTCGTCCCGCGGCCTGGGGGTGCTGCTCGCGGCGGCGCTCGACCTGGCGCCGCGGCGCGTCGTCGTCGGGCTCGGCGGGTGCGCGACGCACGACGCCGGGACCGGCCTGCTGGCCGGCCTGGGGCTCACGGCCCCCGCGCTGCGCCGGGGCGGCGCCGCGCTGGGCGAGGTGACGGCGGCGGACCTCACCGCGGTGGCCGGCCTGCGCGAGCGCTGGGCCGGCACGCGCCTCGAGGTCGCCGCAGACGTCGACGTTCCCCTCCTCGGCCTGCACGGCGCCTCGGCACTCCTGGCGCCCGCGCTGGGCGCCTCCGACGCCGCGGCCCAGGAGCTCGAGCGCGGGGCGGGCTCGCTGGTGCACGCGCTGGGCTCGCTCCTCGGCCCGGGGGCCGTCCGGGCGGCGGCCGGTGAGCACGGGTCGGGGGCGGGCGGTGGGCTGGGCTTCGCGCTGGCGGTGCTCGGCGGCGTGCTGCGGCCCGGCGCCGCTGTCGTCGCGGACCTCGTGGGGCTCGACGCGCGGGTGGCCGACGCGGACCTCGTGCTCACAGCGGTGGGCTCCCTCGACCCGCACACGCTGCACGACTCGGTGGTCGCGACGGTGGCTGCGCGCGCGCTGGGGCACGGTGTCCCGGTGGTCGTCGTCGCGCGCGAGGTGGTCGCCGGGCGGCGCGAGTGGTCCGCCGCCGGGGTGTCCGGCGCGTACGCCATGGCCGAGCGTCCCGAGCAGGTCGAGGCCCTCGCGCTGGCCGACGATGCCGAGCTCGTCGACGCCCTGGCGGCGCGCGCGGAGCGGGTGGCCAGGACCTGGTCCCGGTGAGGACGTACCCTGGTCGGGAAGAGGTGGGTCCTGCCGGGTGTTGACTCCCGTGCAGGGACCCGCCCCGGCACGTCCCGAGCACCGATCCTCACCCGATGATCCCGAGCACCTCAGCGGAGCGACCATGACCGAGACCACCGAGACCGCGACCCACGGCGTCGTGCTCACCGACTTCGCAGCCGAGAAGGTGCGCAGCCTGCTGGCCCAGGAGGGCCGCGACGACCTGCGCCTGCGCGTGGCCGTCCAGCCCGGCGGCTGCTCCGGGCTCATCTACCAGCTGTACTTCGACGAGCGCGTGCTCGACGGCGACGCGCTGCGGGACTACGACGGCGTCGAGGTCGTCGTGGACCGGATGAGCGTGCCCTACCTCGACGGCGCGACGATCGACTTCGCCGACACCATCGAGAAGCAGGGCTTCACCATCGACAACCCCAACGCCGGCAGCGCGTGCGCGTGCGGGGGCTCGTTCTCCTGATCCACGGTCCCGCTGCTCCGGCAGCGAGGACGGCGCACAGCACCCCGGTCCGCCCCTGGCGCGCCGGGGTGTCGTGCGCTCAGGCGAGCCGGACGGTGGTGACCCACGCGGCGTCGGTCGGCCCGGCGCCGTCGTCGGCCTGCTCGATCCCGGGGCCGGCGAGCACCTCCGGCTCGGTCGCCAGCACCGCGTGCCCGCGCATCCGCGCCCACGCGGGGACGTCGTAGCGCGCCGCCGGGTCCGTCCACCGCACGGCGACGAGCGTCCCGGCGGGCAGCCCGCGGCTGACCTCGGCCAGGCGGATGATCGGCAGCGGGCAGCGCAGCCCGCGCGCGTCGACGACGTGCGCCACACCTGCGGCCGCCTCGGCCCCCGCGCCGGGTCCCTCGCTCACAGCCCCGTCACCCCGAGCAGCCGCCGCACGGTCGCGACGGCCTGCGGCAGCGCCGCGCAGAACGCGTCGACGGCGGCGTCGGTCGCCTCGCGCGGCAGGGCGATGCGCACGTTGCCGTGCGTGAGCACGCCCATCGCCGCCAGCACGTGGCTGGGCTCGAGCGATCCCGACGTGCACGCCGAGCCGGAGCCGACGGCGAAGCCGCGCCGGTCGAGCTCGCCGAGCAGCGCCTCGCCGTCGACGTAGAGGCAGGAGAACGTCAGCACGTGCGGCAGGGACGCGCCCGGGTCGCCCACCACCTCGACGTCGGGGACCAGTGCCGCCGCGGCGCGCACGCGGGCCAGCAGGGCGCGGCGCCGGACGTCGGCCGCCGGCCGGTCCGCCAGCACGGCCGTGAGGGCCGCGGCTGCGCCGACGGCCGCCGGCACGCTCACGCCGCCGGGGGCCCACGGCTGCTCGTCCTCCGGTCCGGTCGGGGTGGCCCGGACGCGGGCCCGCACGGCCAGCACGCCCACCCCGGCCGGTCCGCCCCAGTCGCCCGGGTCCGCGGCCAGCAGGTCCCAGGGCGGCCCGACGCTGACGTGGCCGACGCTCGCCCCGGCGTCGACGAGCAGCGGCACCCCGGCCGAGCGCGCGGCCGCGTGCGCGTCGTCGACCGGCTGGAGCGTGCCGACCTCGCCGTTGGCGTGCTGGAGCGCGGCGAGCGTCACGCCGGGCGCAGCGACCGCAGCGGCCCACGCCGCGAGGTCGACCCGGCCCGTGCGGTCCACGGGGACCGGGTCGAGGTCCGGGTCGGTGACCCGCGCCGCGGCCAGCACCGCCGCGCGCTCGACGGCCGTGACGACCACCCCGCGGCCCACGCGCCGTCGCCCGTGCGTGACCGCCGCGACGGCGCGGTGCAGGCTGACCGTGTGGTTCGCGGTGAGGTGCAGCTCCTCGACGCGGCAGCCCAGCCCGGCAGCGATCTCGGCCCTCGCCTGGTCGAGCAGCAGGCGCGCGCGGCGCCCCTCGGAGTGCAGCCGGCGGGGGTCCGCCCAGCCGTCGGCGAGGGCCGCGACCCAGGCGTCGCGGCCGGCCGGGTGCAGCGGCGCGCGGCCGCCGGCGTCGAGGTAGGCACGGGACGGGTCCATCCGGTCACGCTACGGGGCGCGGGGCGGCGCGCGCGACGCGGTTCGGCCCCCCGTCCGCCCCGCCGCACGCTACGCTGCTCGCAGGGACGAAGGTCCCAGGTGACAGCCCCGGTGGATGGTCCCGGACCGGCGGCCCAGGAGGCCGCCCGGACGGGCGCACGACATGAGAGGCCCGTGTGGACGCGCAGCACCCCCGACGCCGGACCGCCCGCCTTGCGGCGGCCGGCGTCCTCGTGGCCCTGGTGACGAGCGGCTGCTCGGCGGAGGCCCGACGCGGCTACCTGCCGGGCTACGACGACGGCCAGGTCACCAACATGACCGAGCGCATCACGACCCTGTGGACCGGGTCGTGGATCGCCGCCCTCGTGGTCGGTGTCATCACCTGGGGCCTGATCCTGTGGGCGGTCGCCGTCTACCGCAAGCGCAAGGACGACGACACCCTGCCGGTGCAGCTGCGCTACCACGTGCCGCTCGAGGTGATGTACGTCATCCTGCCGATCCTCATGATCGGCGTCCTCTACTTCTACACGGCGCGCGACATGTCGGCGATCCAGGACACGACGGCCGAGCCGGACGTCACCATCGAGGTCGTCGGCAAGCGGTGGAGCTGGGACTTCAACTACCTCGACGAGGACGTCTACTCCTCGGGCCAGCACGTCATCGACGTGGGCGCCCCCGGCAACCCGGACAAGCTCCCCGTGCTGTACCTGCCGGTCGACCAGCGGGTCGAGATCCGCCTCGAGGCGCGCGACGTCATCCACTCGTTCTGGGTGCCGGCGTTCCTCTACAAGATGGACATGATCCCCGGGCAGACCAACGTCTTCCAGATCGTCCCCGAGCGCGAGGGCGTCTACGCCGGCAAGTGCGCGGAGCTGTGCGGCGAGTTCCACTCCGGGATGCTCTTCAACGTCGCCGTCGTCTCCCTCGAGGAGTACGAGGCGCAGATGGAGCTGCTGCGCGAGGCCGGCCAGACGGGTCGCCTCGGCCCGGACCTCAACCCGTCGTCCGTCGCCGTCGACACCACCGCGACCACCTCCGGAGACAGCTGATGGCCACGTACGCCCCGCAGATCCTCGGTGCGACCCCCGCGCGGCGCCAGAAGGGCAACGCCGTGGTCCGGTGGATCACCTCCACCGACCACAAGACGATCGGGTACATGTACCTCATCGCCTCGTTCATGTTCTTCGCCATCGGCGGGCTCATGGCGCTGGTCATCCGCGCGGAGCTCTTCGTGCCCGGCATCCAGGTGGTGACGAGCAACGAGCAGTACAACCAGCTCTTCACGATGCACGGCACGATCATGCTGCTGCTCTTCGCGACGCCCCTGTTCGCCGGGTTCGCCAACGTCATCGTGCCGCTGCAGATCGGCGCCCCGGACGTGGCCTTCCCGCGGCTCAACATGTTCGCCTTCTGGCTGTACCTCTTCGGCGGGCTCATCGCGTCGGCCGGCTTCTTCACCCCCCAGGGCGCGGCGTCCTTCGGCTGGTTCGCCTACGCACCGCTGTCGAGCTCGGTGAACTCCCCGGGCCTCGGCGGCGACCTGTGGGTGTTCGGCCTGGCGATGGGCGGCTTCGGCACCATCCTCGGCGCGGTGAACTTCATCACCACGATCCTGACGATGCGCGCCCCCGGCATGACGATGTTCCGGATGCCGATCTTCACCTGGAACACGCTCATCACCGGCCTGCTCGTCCTCATGGCGTTCCCGCCGCTGGCCGCGGCGCTGTTCGCGCTCGGCGCGGACCGCCGGCTCGGCGCGCAGATCTTCAACCCGGAGAACGGCGGCGCCATCCTGTGGCAGCACCTGTTCTGGTTCTTCGGGCACCCCGAGGTCTACATCCTCGCCCTGCCGTTCTTCGGCATCATCAGCGAGATCCTGCCGGTGTTCAGCCGCAAGCCGATCTTCGGCTACAAGGGCCTGGTCTACGCCACGATCGCCATCGCGGCCCTGTCGGTCACCGTGTGGGCCCACCACATGTACGTCACCGGATCGGTGCTGCTGCCGTTCTTCGCGCTCATGACGATGCTCATCGCCGTGCCGACGGGTGTGAAGTTCTTCAACTGGATCGGCACGATGTGGCGCGGCAAGCTCACCTTCGAGTCGCCGATGCTCTGGGCCATCGGGTTCCTGGTGACGTTCCTCTTCGGGGGCCTGACCGGGGTCATCCTGGCCAGCCCGGTGCTCGACTTCCACGTCTCGGACACCTACTTCGTCGTGGCGCACTTCCACTACGTGATCTTCGGCACCGTGGTGTTCGCGATGTTCGCCGGGTTCTCGTTCTGGTGGCCCAAGTTCACGGGCAAGATGCTCGACGAGAGGCTCTCGAAGGTCCACTTCTGGATGACCTTCGTGGGCTTCCACATGACGTTCCTCATCCAGCACTGGCTGGGCGTGCAGGGCATGCCGCGCCGGTACGCGGACTACATGCCCGAGGACGGCTTCACCCTGTTCAACCAGATCTCGACCGTCGGCTCGGTCATCCTCGCGGCCTCGACGCTGCCGTTCCTGTGGAACGTCTACATCACGTGGCGCCACGCGCCGCACGTGGACGTCGACGACCCGTGGGGCTACGGCGCATCGCTCGAGTGGGCCACGTCCTGCCCGCCGCCCCGGCACAACTTCACCTCGCTGCCGCGGATCCGCTCGGAGCGGCCCGCCTTCGACCTGCACCACCCCGAGGTCGCGGCGATGGACCACGTCGAGCCGGACGAGCGCGTGCTGGCTCAGGGAGGGGCGCACTGATGAAGGTCGAGTACCGGCTGTTCGCCTGGATGACGCCCTTCTTCCTGCTCGTCGCGGGGGTCTACGCGTACTTCAGCAAGGGCGAGGCGGTGGGCACCGGTGCGCTGCTGCTCACCGCGGGGCTCGTCGGCATGATCGGCTTCTACCTCGGCGCCCTGGGCAAGCGGATCGACGCGCGCCCGGAGGACGACCCGCTCGCCGAGGTCGAGGACGGCGCCGGCGACCTGGGCACGTTCAGCCCGTGGAGCTGGTGGCCGCTCATCCTCGCGGCGGGTGCGGCGATCTCGTTCGCCGCACTGGCCATCGGCTGGTGGCTGCTCATCATCGGTGCGGCGGTGGGCACCATCGGCCTCATCGGCTGGGTGTTCGAGTACTCCCGCGGCGTCCACGCCCACTGACGGCCAGGGCGTCCGACGCCCGCCCGCGGCGTCCCAGGACGACGAAGCCCGGCTCCCCTGGGAGAGCCGGGCTTCGTCGCGTCGGTGCGTCACCGCACGCGGCGCGAGGTCACAGCGGGACGATGAGCCCCGCGGTCTGGGTGCGGGCCCGTGCGAAGCGGTCCTGGGCGTCGGCCCAGTTGACGATGTTCCACCAGGCCTTGACGTAGTCGCCCTTGACGTTGACGTAGTCGAGGTAGAAGGCGTGCTCCCACATGTCGAGCAGCACGATGGGGACCACCCCGAGCGGGATGTTGCCCTGCTGGTCGTAGAGCTGGAAGGTCACCAGGCGGCTGCCCACCGAGTCCCAGGCCAGGATGGCCCAGCCGGAGCCCTGGATGCCGATGGCCGTCGCGGCGAAGTGCTGGCGGAACGCGTCGAACGAGCCGAAGAACTCGTCGATCGCCGCGGCGAGTTCGCCGGTCGGCTTGTCGCCACCCTCGGGGGAGAGGTTGGCCCAGAAGGCCGTGTGGTTGACGTGGCCGCCGAGGTGGAAGGCGAGGTTCTTCTCGAGCAGGTTGACCGTGCCGTAGGCGCCCTTGTCCCTCGCCTCGGCCAGCTGCTCGAGCGCGGTGTTGGCACCCGTCACGTAGGCGGCGTGGTGCTTGTCGTGGTGCAGCTCCATGATCCGGCCCGAGATGTGCGGCTCGAGAGCCGCGTAGTCGTAGGCGAGATCGGGCAGCGTGTAGTCGGCCAAGGGGTACCTCCGGTCAGGTCGCGGGTGCGACGCGTCGAGGGGCGCGGGTGCGCGCCCGCCCTCCACTCTGCTCGGTGAACGCCGTCCGCGCGAGGCGGACGCGCCACCGGGCGGTCAACGGGTGGTCGAGTCCGCCTCGGTCGGGGCCGTCTCGCCCGCCTCGACGGCCGGCGCATCGTGCCCACCGGGCAGTGCATCGTGCCCACCGGGCAGTGCGTCGTGCTCGCCGTGCGACGCGGCCGCGGCCGCCTCGAGGGGAGTGACGGGCTCGACGCGGTCCTCGTAGAAGAACCGCGAGAGCCGCGCGCGGGCGGCGTCCAGCCGGTAGCCCGGACGGCGCACGCCGCGCGCGTCCTCGGCCGGGGCGATCTCGAGGGGCCGGCGCGGCTCGTGGTGCACGAGGGTCCAGCGCTCGAACTCGTCGAGCGGGCGGTGCACCTCGATGACCTCGCCGTTGTCGAACCGCAGCACCCGGCCCGTCTCGTGCCCGTGCAGCACCAGCTCGCGGTCCTTGCGCTGCAGGCCCAGGGCGATCCGCTTGGTCGCCCAGAACGCGACCGCCGGGGCGATGAAGAGCATGGCCCGCAGGGTGAGCGTGATGTCGTTGATCGACAGGTCGAAGTGCGTCGCGATGATGTCGTTCGACGCCGACAGGATGAGCACCATGAACGCCGTGAGCAGCGAGACGCCGACGGCCGTGCGCACCGGGGCGTTGCGCGGGCGGTCGAGCACGTGGTGCTCGCGCTTGTCGCCCGTGGCGAACGCCTCGATGAACGGGTACAGCGCCAGGACGCCGAAGAGGATCCCTGGCACCACCATCGCGGGGATGAGCACGTTGAGCGACAACGTGTAGCCGCCGATGACGTACTCCGGCGTCCCGGGCATGAGCCGCAGCGCCCCGTCGAGGAAGAGCATGTACCAGTCCGGCTGCGAGCCGGCGGAGACGGGCGACGGGTCGTAGGGGCCGTAGTTCCACACCGGGTTGATGGTCATCGTCGCGCCCATGAGCGCGAGCATGCCGAAGACGATGAAGAAGAAGCCGCCTGCCTTGGCCACGTACACGGGGAAGAGGGGGAAGCCCACGACGTTCTTGTCGGTGCGCCCCGGCCCGGGGTAATGCGAGTGCTTGTGCAGCACCACGAGCAGCAGGTGCAGGCCGATGAGGGACAGGATCAGCGCGGGCACCAGGAGGATGTGCACGGTGAACAGGCGCGGGATGATCGACTCCCCGGGGAACTCCCCGCCGAAGACGAAGTACGACATGTAGCTGCCGATGATCGGCACCGCCTTGACCACGCCGTCGGTGATCCGCAGGCCGTTGCCCGAGAGCACGTCGTCCGGCAGCGAGTAGCCGGTGAAGCCCGCCGCGAGGCCGAGGATCATGAGCACGAAGCCGACGAGCCAGTTGATCTCGCGGGGCTTGCGGAACGCGCCGGTGAAGAACACGCGCATCATGTGCGTGATGATCGCGGCCATGAACAGCAGCGCCGCCCAGTGGTGGATCTGGCGCATGAGCATGCCGCCGGTCACCTCGAACGAGAGGTGCAGCGTCGAGGCGAAGGCCTCGGACATCTCCACGCCCTGCATCGGCGCGAACGGCCCGTCGTAGGTGACGATGGTCATGCTCGGCACGAAGAAGAGCGTGAGGAACACACCGGTGATGAGCAGGACGAGGAACGAGTAGAGCGCGATCTCGCCGAGCAGGAAGGACCAGTGGTCCGGGAAGATCTTGCGCGCCATCGCCTTGACCGCTGTCCCGATGCCGGTGCGCTGGTCGAGGAAGTCGGCGGTGCCGGCGGCGGCCCGCTGGGCGCCCGTTGCTCGCTGGTTCACTTCAGACGCTCCCAGAAGCTCGGTCCGATCGGCTCGTTGAAGTCGTCCTGGGCGACGAGGTAGCCCTCCTCGTCGACCGTGATCGGCAGCTGCGGCAGAGCACGCTTGGCCGGGCCGAAGACGACCTTCGCCCCGTCGGCGATGTCGAACGTCGACTGGTGGCACGGGCACAGCAGGTGGTGCGTCTGCTGCTCGTAGAGCGCCACCGGGCAGCCCACGTGGGTGCAGATCTTCGAGTAGGCGACGATGCCCTCGTAGGACCAGTCCTTGCGGTCCTCGGCCTCCGTGAGGTCACGCGGGTCGAGGCGCACCATGAGGACGACGGCCTTGGCCTTCTCCTCGATCCAGTGGTCCTCGTCGGCAAGTCCCTCGGGGATGACGTGGAACACCGAGCCGATGGTGACGTCGGAGGCCTTGATGGGCGTGCCGGACGGGTCGCGGGCCAGGCGGCGTCCGCGCTCCCAGACGGTGTGCCGGAACTTCGAGACGTTCCAGTCCGCGCCGACCTCCCCGATGAGGGGGACGGCGATGCTCAGCGGGGCCAGGGCGAGCGCGGAGACGACGGCGCCCTTGAGCACGCCGCGCCGGGCGATGCCCGAGTCGGCAGCGCCGTCGCGCAGCACCTGGATCGCGGCGGCGCGGGTCGCGTCGTCGCTGCGCTGGGGGTGGCGGTCCTCGACCTTCTCGTGGTCGGACATGAGGGTCTTCGCCCAGTGCACCGCGGCCACGCCGATGCCCGCCATGCCGAGGAACAGGCCGAGGCCCAGCAGCAGGGTGGTCTGGCGGACCGACTCGACCGTGCCGTCGGACGGCAGCGCGAAGTAGGCCACGAGGGCCCCGACGGTGCCGAGCACGGAGATCGCGAAGAGCGCGACCACCTGGCGCTCGGCGCGCTTGTCGGCTGCCGGGTCGGTGTCGGCCATCCGCGGCCGGTGCGGGGGCAGGCCCGGGTTCTCGAACCGCTCGGGCAGCGCGGCGTCGTCGTGCGCTGTGCGCACGAGGTCCGCCGCGGTGGTGTCGTCGCTCATGAGGACTTCGCTCCGATCCAGACTGCGGCACCGATGAGCACGCCGATCCCGATCACCCACACCCACAGGCCCTCGGCGATCGGACCGACCGACCCGAGGTCGGAGCCGCCGGGGGAGCCGGCCTTCTGCGCGTCCAGGAACGCGATGATGTCGCGCTTCTCGTCCGGGCTGATGTTGGCGTCGTTGAAGACGGGCATGGACTGCGGGCCGGTGAGCATGGCCGTGTAGATCTGGGTGGGGGTGCTGTTGCCGAGCGACGGGGCGTACTTGCCCTCGGACAGCGACCCGCCGGCACCGACGGCGCCGTGGCACATGGCGCAGTTGGTGCGGAACAGCGCCATGCCGTTGGCGGCGTCGCCCAGCGCCGGGTCGACCTGCTCGGCCGAGGGCACCGCGGGACCGGCGCCCAGCGAGGCGACGTAGGCGGCGAGCTGGGCGATCTGCTCGGCGTCGAACACCGGCTCCGTCGCCGGCGCCTGCGGGCCGTTGAGGACCATCGGCATGCGGCCCGTGCTCACCTGGAAGTCCACCGAGGCGGCACCGACGCCGACGAGCGACGGGGCACCGTCGCGGCCCTCGGCCGAGGGTCCGTGGCACGTCGCGCAGTTCGCGGTGAAGAGCTTGCGTCCGGCGTCGATGTCCGTCGTCGTCGCGACGGCCGCGCTCGCCGGCCCGGGAACGACGGCGGCGTACACGGCTCCCGTGACGAGCAGCGCCAGCAGCAGCAGCGCCGCGGGGGCGAACCGGTGGTGCCGGTGGGCGGCGATGGCCTTCACAGGGCGGTCCTCGTCTCGGGGCGTGCCGTGGTGGTCGGGCGGGCGGTCATCGGATCAGGTAGATCGCACCGAACAGGGCGATCCAGATGACGTCGACGAAGTGCCAGTAGTAGGAGGTGACGATGGTCGTCGTCGCCTCGTGGTGGCCGAAGCGCTTGGCGCTGAAGGACCGGCCGAGGACGAAGAGGAAGGCGATGAGCCCGCCGACGACGTGCAGGCCGTGGAAGCCGGTGGTCAGGTAGAACACCGAGCCGTAGGGGCTGGAGGAGATCGTCAGGCCCTCGGACACCAGGGCCGCGTACTCGTAGATCTGCCCGGCGACGAACGTGGCGCCCATGACGAACGTCAGGGTGATCCACTCCTCCATGCCCCAGCGGTTCACCTGGAGCAGGCTGCCGGTGCGGCGCGGCTGGAACCGCTCCGCGGCCCACACGCCCATCTGGCAGGTCACCGAGGACAGCACCAGCACCGTGGTGTTGATCGCCGCGAAGGTGATGTTGAGCTTCGCGGTCTCCACGGGCCACAGCTCCGGCACCGTGGAACGGATCGTGAAGTACATGGCGAAGAGCCCGGCGAAGAACATCAGCTCGCTGGCGAGCCAGACGATGGTCCCGACCGACACGGGGTTCGGGCGGTTGACGCTCAGGTGCGGGCGCGAGACGGCGGCCGTTGCGGTTGACACGCTGTCAGTATGGCGGATCTTGGCGGCGAATGGGCCCTAAGACCTAGACGCGTCGATCACGTTCTCGCCACATCCTGTTCGACGGCACCCGGACGGCCGCGGCCCGGTCGCCGCCGCCCCGCCCGTGGGTCGGCGGCTGCCGCGCCGGGGCGCTTCGGCGTGCCAAGATGCAGGCAGGTGACCCGGCGTGCCCGGGCACGCGGCGACGACGAGCGAGGCGAGATGAACGAGCGCGACGAGTGGGGCGCCCCGAGCACCGAGGCGTCCTCCGCCGCCCTGCGGGTGCTGCTGTACTCCGACCACGTCGAGACCCGCGCTGCGGTGCGTGAGGCCGTCGGCGGTCGCATCGGGCGTGACCTGCCGCCCCTCGAGTGGCTCGAGGTGGCGACGGCGCCGGCCGCGATCGCCGCCGTCGAGGCGGGCGGGCTCGACCTGCTCGTGCTGGACGGCGAGACGGGCAAGGTCGGCGGGATGGGCCTGTGCCGCCAGCTCAAGGACGAGATCTTCCAGTGCCCGCCCGTGCTGCTGCTCGTGGCCCGGCCCCAGGACGCCTGGCTGGCCTCGTGGACCGAGGCCGACGCCGTCGTCGGGCGGCCGCTCGACCCGATCGTCCTGCACGAGGCCGTCGCGGGCCTGCTGCGTGGGGCCCCGGCCTGATGGTCGACGGCGCACCGACCTGGCCGCGCCTGCTGACCAGCCTGCTCGCCGGGCGTGACCTCGACGCCGAGCAGACCCGGTGGGCGATGGGGCAGGTGATGGCAGGGGAGGCCACGCCGGTCCAGCTCGCGGGGTTCCTCGTCGCGCTGCGGGCCAAGGGCGAGACGGTCGCGGAGCTCACCGGCCTGGCCGAGGAGATGCTCGCGCGGGCCGTGCGCATCGAGGTGCCCGGCAGGGCGGTCGACGTCGTGGGCACCGGTGGCGACCTCATGCACACGGTGAACATCTCCACGATGGCCGCCCTCGTCGTCGCCGGCGCCGGGGTGACGGTCGTCAAGCACGGCAACCGCGCCGCGTCCTCCTCGACGGGCACGGCCGACGTGCTCGAGGCCCTCGGCCTGCGGCTGGACCACTCGCCCCAGCGCGTCGTCGAGCTCGCCGCCGAGGTGGGCATCACGTTCTGCTTCGCCCAGGTGTTCCACCCGTCGATGCGTCACGCCGCCCCCGTGCGCCGCGAGCTCGGTGTCCCCACGGCGTTCAACGTGCTCGGACCGCTGACCAACCCGGCCCAGCCCGCCGCAGCGGCGATCGGCGTGCCGGATGCGCGGATGGCCGCGTTGATGGCCGGCGTCCTGGCCGGACGGGGGACCAGCGCGCTGGTGTTCCGGGGCCACGACGGCCTCGACGAGCTCGCCGCCACGGGCCCGGCCGAGGTGTGGTGGGTGCGCGACGGCGCGGTCAGCCACCACGTCGTGGACGCCGTCGCCGACCTGGGCCTCGACCCGATCACCGTGGCGGACCTGCGGGGCGGTGAGCCTGCGGCCAACGCCGAGGTGGTGCGCCGTGTGCTGGCCGGCGAGCGGGGACCGGTCCGCCAGACGGTGCTGCTCAACGCCGCGGCGGCGCTCGTCGCGGACGGCACCCTGCCCGGGACGGGCGCTGGCTCGCTGGTCGAGCGGCTCACGGCGGGGCTGGCGGCCGCCACGGCCGCGGTCGACGACGGCCGCGCCGCTGACCTGCTCGAGCGGTTCGTGCTGGCCTCGCGCCGCTGAGGCGCGACGCGCTCAGTCGCCCAGGCCGAGGTCGAACGCCGCGTCGAGGTCGCTCGAGGAGTACGCCCGGAAGGCGATGAACGTCTGCGTGCGGATGATGCCGTCGACCTTGCTCACGCGGTCGGCGATGACGTCGGCGAGCTGCTCGTGCTCGCGCACCTTGACCATCGCGATGAGGTCGGTCCCACCCGTCACCGAGAAGACCTCGCGCACGCCGGCGATCTCGGCCACCTGGGCGGCGATCTCGGGGATGCGCGACGGGTCGGCGTCGATGTGGACGATGGCGGTGATCATGCGGGGCCTCCGGAAGGTGCGGGTGCGCCCATCATGCCGCGCCGACGGGTGCCCCGTGGCCCGCCCCACGGCCAGCGTCGCCCCCGTCGTCGAGCGCAGGGCCGCCCGCCGGGTCGCCCGCCCCATCGCCCGTGCCGCCGCCGCGGACGTGCCCGGCGACCGCCGCCGCCGTCGCCCCCGCGGGCCGGTAGGCCTCCGCCCCGCGGACCGGGCAGCCCCAGCCCTCCTCGACTGCGACGAGCCGCACGCCGGGCTCGTCCAGCCACGCCAGGACGATCTCGCTCTCCTCGGGGTGCGCGCTCGTGGCGGGGGCGACGGGCACGGGCACGTGCTCGGCGGTGGCCACCAGGGCCTCGATGGTCGACCGCGGGTCCTGCCCGCGCGGGGTGGTGGCGGTGGCACCCAGCCGACCGTGCCGCACGACGACGATCTCCCAGCCGCCGTCGTGCGGGCGTGCGGCGACGACCTCCGCGTGCTCGGCCGCGCGGCGCGACCGCTGGGAGCGAGCGGCGGCGCGCAGGAAGGCGGTGAGGCGGTCGCGGTGGCCGGCGGCCTCCTCGTACCGCTCGGCCGCCACGAGGGCGGCGATCCGGTCCGCGTGCCAGCCCACCACGGGCGCGGGGTCCTCGACCATCGCGCGGCGCACCTGCTCCACCACGGCGGCGTACCCGGCCTCGTCCTGCGCGCCCGTGCACGGGGCGCCGCACCGACCCATCCCGGCCAGCGCGCACGGGCTGGCGCCGGGGGCGGCCGCGCGCGGCAGGCGACCGGTGCACTGGCGCAGCGCGAACGTGGCCTGGAGCGCGTCGATCGCCTGCTGGGCGGCGACCCGCCCGGCGAACGGCCCGATGTGGGCCGCGACCCCTGCGCCGGCCGCCGAGGCCCCGGGCGCACCGGTGGCGCCCGAGGTCCCGTCGGGCGCACCGGGCCCGTCACGCCGCACCTCGCGCACGATCGACAGCCGTGGGTACGGCTCCAGGGTCAGCCGCACCCAGGGCATCCGCTCGGGGAACCGGGAGCGTCGGTTGTAGCGCGGGGAGTGCTCGGCGATGAGGCGCAGCTCGCGGACCCTGGCCTCGAGCACCGTGCCGCACACGATGGGCACCACCTCCTCGGCGAGCCCCACCATCTCCGTCATCCGGCGGCGGTGCTCTGCCGCCGTGAAGTAGCTCCGCACGCGCGTGCGGATCGACGTGGCGGTGCCGACGTAGAGGACCTCGCCGCGGGCGTCGCGGAACTGGTACACGCCGGGGGCGTCCGGCAGCCCGTCGGCGAGGTGGCGCTTGCGGCGGCGCGCGGCGGGGACCGGGTCCGTCGCGGTCGCGAGGTCCTCGAGGTGGGTGATCCCCAGCGGGCCGAGCCGGGCCAGCAGCGCGTGCAGCACGTCGACGGTGGCCCGCGCGTCGGACAGCGCGCGGTGGTCCGGCGTCACGGTGGCGCGGAAGAACGCCGCGAGGGTGCCGAGCTTGTGGTTCGGCACCTCGTCGCGGGTCACGGCGCGGCGCGCGAGGGCCACGGTGTCGAGCACCTGGGGGCCCGGCCACGGGTAGCCGAGCTCGCGCGCGGCGGCCTTGAGGAAGCCGACGTCGAACGGCGCGTTGTGCGCCACGAGGACGGCGCCGCTGGCGAACTCCAGGAAGCCGGGCAGCACCTGGGCGATCCGCGGCGCGCCGGCGACCATCGAGGTGGTGATCCCCGTGAGCGCCGCGATGAAGGCCGGCACCGGCACGCCCGGGTCGACGAGCGTCTGGAACTCGCCGAGCACCTCGCCGCCGCGCACCTTGACGGCGCCGATCTCCGTGATGGCCGAGCCGCCGGGCGTGCCGCCCGTGGTCTCGAGGTCCACGACGACGAAGGTCACCTCGGACAGCGGGGTGCCGATGTCCTCCAGCGTCGGCTGGACGGGCGCGCCGCGGGGCGGCGGGGCTGCGGCGCCGGCGGGGCGACCTGGGGACGGCATGGCGCCGAGGGTAGGCCCTGGCGCCGACAGACCCGCGGGGCGGCTCCGGCGGCGGGCTCGCGCCGGCGGTGCGCCCGGCGGTGCGCCCGGCGGGGCGCACGCCGCCACGGGCGGCGCTGCCGGTGCGTGTCGGACCCCGCGGCTAGCGTGCGCCGCATGATCATCGACTGTGGGCAGTGCACCGTGCGCGGTGACGCGTGCACCGAGTGCGTCGTGACGTTCCTCACCGTGCCGGTGCGCGAGCGCGACCTCGACGACGCCGAGCGGGGGGCCATCGAGGTCCTCGCCCGCTCGGGCCTCGTCCCTCCGCTCCGGATGCGCGCGCTGTGAGGCTCAGCCCTCCGCAGGCCCGCTGCCGGTCCCGCCCGCGTACAGCTCCTCGATCGCGTCCGCGTACGCGAGGAGCACCTTGTCCCGCTTGACCTTGAGCGACGGCGTGAGCAGGTCGTTGGCGACGGTGAAGTCCGTCGGGAGCACGGCGTACTTGCGGATCGACTCGGCCCGCGAGACGGCCTCGTTGGTCCGGGCGACCGCGCGGTCCAGCGCAGCGCGCACGTCCGGGTGCGCCGCTGCGACGTCGACGTCCATCGCGGGCAGGTTGTGCGTGGCGAGCCACCCCGGCAGGGCGTCGACGTCGAGCGTGAGGAGCGCCCCGATGAACGGCTTGCCGTCACCGACGGCCACCACCTGGCTGATCAGCGGGTGGCCGCGCAGCCGGTCCTCGAGCAGCGCCGGGGCCACGTTCTTGCCGCCGGCGGTGACGATGATCTCCTTCTTGCGCCCGGTGATCCGGACGAAGCCGCGCGCGTCCATCGAGCCGAGGTCGCCCGAGCGGAACCAGCCGTCCGCGAAGGCCTCGGCGGTCGCTGCGGCGTTGTTGCGGTAGCCCGTGAACACGCCGGGGCCCTGGATGAGGATCTCGCCGTCGTCCGCGATCCGCACCGCCATGCCGGGCAGCGGGGGGCCGACGGTGCCGATGACGGTCGCATCGGGCAGGTTGACGGTGGCCGGTGCGGTGGTCTCGGTCAGGCCGTAGCCCTCGAGGACCTTGAGCCCGACGCCGCGGTAGAAGTGGCCCAGCCGCTCGCCCAGCGGTGCCCCGCCGGAGATCGCCCACTCCGCCTGCCCGCCGAGGGCCGCGCGGATCTTGTGGAGCACCAGCACGTCGGCGACCTTGTGCTGCAGCCGCAGCCACAGGCTCGGCCCACCGGGCTGGTCCAGCGCGCGCGAGTAGACGATCGCCGTCTTCGCCGCCCGCTGGAAGATCGCCTGCTTGCCGCCCGCCGCTGCCTTCTGCTCGGAGGAGTTGTAGACCTTCTCGAACACGCGCGGCACGGACAGGATGAACGTCGGCCGGAAGGTGCCGAGGTCCGACAGGAGGTTGCGGGTGTCGGGCGTGTGGCCGAGCACGGCCCCGGCGGGCACCACGAGCACCTCGATGAACCGCGCGAAGACGTGCGCCAGCGGCATGAACAGCAGGGTGCGCGAGCCGGGCGGGACCACGACGGCGAGCCGCTTGACCACGCTGAGCGCGAGGTACACGAAGTTGCCGTGCGTGAGCTCCGCGCCCTTGGGACGGCCCGTCGTGCCCGAGGTGTAGATGATGGTGGCGACGTCGTCCGTGGTCGCCAGGGCCCGGCGCCGGTCGATCTCCGCGTCGGGCACCGCAGCGCCCGCGGCCGTCAGCGTGGCGATCGCCCCGTCGTCGAGGGTGAGCACCCGGACGCCGGCAACGGTCGCGGCGTGCTCGGCGGTCTCCACGACGACCAGCCGGACGTCGCCGTCGGTGAGGATCCACTGCACCTGGTCGGCGGAGGACGTCTCGTACAGCGGGACGGCCACCGCCCCGGCGGCCCAGATGGCGAAGTCGAGCAGCGTCCACTCGTAGCGCGTGCGGCTCATGATGCCGACGTGGTCGCCCGGCTCGATCCCCCGGGCGACGAGGCCCTTCGCGACGGCCGTGACCTCGGCGAGGAACGCGGTGGCGGTGATCTGCTCCCACGGCGCCTCGGGCGTCGCCTTGCGCTCGATCATCGGTTGGTCCGGCCACCGCCGGACGCGCCCCGCGAGCAGGTCGCTGAGGTTGTCCGCCGCACCGATCTCGACGACGGCAGGGCTGCGGAACTCGTCCATGCTGACTCCAGTGGCAGGCGGCGGGTGTGCTGACGATACAGAACCGATCGTCCCGGCGCCGTTCGCCGCGAAGTCGGTAGCCTGCGACCCGAGGGCTGCGCCGTGGGGCGCGGTCGAGGCGACGGCGCGAGGACGGACATGTACGCGATCGGTGTGGACATCGGCGGCACGAAGATCGCGGCGGGCGTCGTCGACGAGAACGGCACGATCGTCGCCCAGACCAGGCGGGACACGGACCCGACGGCCGCCGACTCCGTCGACGCGGGCGTCGTGGACGCCTGCCGGGAGCTGCTCGCGGGGCACGAGGTCGGCGCGATCGGACTGGCGGCGCCGGGCTTCGTCAGCTCGGACCAGGCCACCGTCCTGCTGTGCCCCAACCTGCCCTGGCGGGACCACCCGCTGCGCGAGCGCGTCGCGGCCGGCCTCGGCACGGCGCTGCCGATCGTCGTCGAGAACGACGCGAACGCCGCCGGCTGGGCGGAGTTCCGGTTCGGCGTCGGCCGTGACGTCGAGGACATGCTGCTGCTGACGATCGGGACCGGGCTGGGCGGCGCCCTCGTGGTGGGGGGCCGGCTGGTGCGGGGCGCCTACGGGGTCGCGGCGGAGGTCGGTCACATGCGCGTGGTGCCGGACGGCCACCTGTGCGGCTGCGGCCTGCACGGCTGCTGGGAGCAGTACGCGTCGGGCCGTGCGCTCGTGCGCTCGGCACGCAACGCCGCCGTGAACCTGCCGGAGAGCGCGGCACGCATGGTCGAGCTCTCCGGAGGGCGCAAGATCCAGGGCCCGGCGATCACCGCCGCGGCGCAGGAGGGTGACCCGCTGGCGATCTCGCTGCTCGCGGAGCTCGGGCGCTGGATCGGCGAGGGCTCGGCGAGCGTCGCGGCGCTGCTCGACCCGGCGCTCGTCGTCATCGGCGGTGGCGTGGGCGCGGCGGGGGACCTGCTGCTCGACCCGACGCGCGCGGCCTTCCTTGCTGCGCTCTCGGCGCGGGGCTTCCGGCCCGAGGCGCGCATCGAGCTCGCCGCGATGGGCAACGACGCCGGCATCGTCGGCGCGGCGGACCTCGCCCGGATCTGACGGGTCGCTCGCACCGGGCCCGGGCGCCTCAGACGACGGCGCCCGGCCCGTCGTCGTCGTCCCGGGTGTGCGGCATGCGCCACAGCAGCAGCCCGACGGCGCCGAGGAAGACCACCCCGGCCACCTGCAGCACGAGCGCGGGCACGTCGCGCCACACGACCACGATGAGCAGCGCGAGCAGCGGCACGCCCAGGGCCACCGTCCACGCCATCGTCAGCAGCGGGTCCCCGCCGAGCACCGGGCCGGGGTCGGGCGGCTGGAAGTGGTCCTCGGCCTCCTCCACGACAGGGTCGGGCACCCACCCGCGGTGCGCGTCGGCTGCGGGCCGCACCGTGCGGGCGCCGGGACCCTGCTCGCCGGGTCGCACGTCGTCGGCGCGTCGGCGGGGCTCCGGCGGCAGCTCGAGATCACCCAAGCGGGTGACGATGTCGCGCCACCGGGCATCGACGTCCTCGGCGGTAGGCTCCGGGGTCGCCTCGTGCGGCGGGGTGGCGGCGTCGTCCGGCGTGGGGGCGCTGGTCTCGTCCGGGTCCTCGGCAGGATCCTGGTCGGGGAGCGGACGTGCGGGCATGCGGATCACTCTAGAGTCGGACTGACGCTGCGCGCGGATCGCGTGGGCGCCGCAGCGGAGGTGACAGGTTGTTCTACTGGTTGATGAAGCGGGTCATCGCTGGCCCGCTGCTGCGCGGGATGTTCCGGCCGTGGGTGCGGGGGATGGATCACATCCCCGAGTCCGGCGGGGCGATCCTGGCGAGCAACCACCTGGCAGTCATCGACTCGTTCGTGCTCCCGCTCATGCTGTCGCGCAAGATCCGCTTCATCGGCAAGGCCGAGTACTTCACCGGGACGGGCGTCAAGGGACGGCTCCAGGCGGGGTTCTTCCGCGGGGTCGGCACCATCCCCGTCGACCGTGGGGGCGGCAAGGCGTCCGAGGCCGCGCTCCACACCGGCCTGGGCGTGCTCCAGTCCGGCAACCTCTTCGGCATCTACCCCGAGGGCACGCGCAGCCCCGACGGCCGGCTCTACCGCGGCAAGACGGGCGTGGCGCGCCTCGCGCTCGAGTCCGGCGTCCCCGTCATCCCTGTGGCGATGATCGGCACCAACATCGCCCAGCCCATCGGGCAGGTGATCCCCAAGCCCATGCGCCTGGGCATCGTCATCGGCGAGCCGCTCGACTTCAGCCGCTACAAGGGCATGGAGAACGACCGGTTCATCCTGCGCTCGGTGACCGACGAGATCATGTACGCCCTCATGTCCATCTCCGGTCAGGAGTACGTGGACACGTACGCGGCGACGGCCAAGGCGCGCATCGCGGCGGGTCGCGACCCCGAGGACGCTGGCCCCGCAGCCCCCGCCCCGACGGCCCCGGGCGGTCGTCCGGTGCCCGACGTCCAGCCTCCGGTCCCCCCGGCCGAGGAGGAGACGCCCTCAGTAGGATGAGGCGTCCGCCCCGGGGGCGGTACCGAGGACCAACGGCCCGGTCGGCGTCGCCCGGCCGAACCCATGCTGCGGTGGTTCGCGTGCAGATCTACGAGAGGTGTGTCTGATGTCGGTTCGTCGCGTCGCCCTGCTGACCGCTGGCGGTTTCGCCCCCTGCCTGTCCTCCGCCGTGGGTGGCCTGATCGAGCGCTACACGGAGATCGCCCCGGAGATCGAGATCATCGCCTACCAGCACGGCTACCACGGGCTGCTGACCGGCACCAAGGTCGTCGTCGACGCCGAGACCCGCGCCAAGGCCGGCCTGCTGCACCGCTTCGGCGGCAGCCCCATCGGCAACTCGCGCGTCAAGCTCACCAACGCCAAGGACTGCGTCAAGCGCGGGCTGGTCACCGAGGGTCAGAACCCGCTCGAGGTCGCCGCGGAGCAGCTCAAGGCGGACGGCGTCGACGTGCTGCACACCATCGGTGGCGACGACACCAACACGACGGCCGCCGACCTCGCCGCCTACCTGCACGACAACGGCTACGAGCTGACGGTCGTGGGCCTGCCCAAGACGATCGACAACGACGTCGTGCCGATCAAGCAGTCGCTCGGCGCGTGGACGGCGGCCGAGGAGGCCGCGCACTTCGCGAAGAACATCATCGGCGAGCACCGCTCGGGCAACCGGATGCTCATCGTGCACGAGGTCATGGGCCGGCACTGCGGCTGGCTCACGGCAGCGGCCGCCGCGGAGTACCGCCGCTGGCTCGACGCGCAGGAGTGGGTGCCGAGCATCGGCCTGTCGCGCGAGCGCTGGGACATCCACGCCGTCTTCGTGCCAGAGCTCGCGCTGGACATCGACGCCGAGGCCGCGCGCCTGCGGACGGTCATGGACACCCAGGGCA
>Ga0209476_10000762_pt1 | contig 22190 bp, 19 predicted proteins | sample KloWWTrecipitate_FD_187179 | JGI IMG/M metagenome (GOLD analysis project Ga0209476, IMG submission 187179) | Active sludge microbial communities from Klosterneuburg, Austria, studying microevolution and ecology of nitrifiers - Klosterneuburg... | ecosystem: Engineered > WWTP > Aerobic digester... | reverse complement strand
CTTCTCGGTCGAGCCCCTCGGCTGGCTCTTCGCCGCCGTGGCCTCGTCGCTGTGGGTGGTGAGCACGGCCTACTCGATCGGCTACATGCGGGCCAACGGGGAAGCGCGCCAGACCCGCTTCTACGCCTGCTTCGCGCTCGCCATCGGCTCGGCGCTGGGCATCGCCTTCTCGGCCAACCTCCTCACGCTCTTCCTCTTCTACGAGGTGCTCACGCTGGTGACCTACCCGCTGGTCACGCACCACGGCACCGACGAGGCGCGGCGCGCCGGGCGCACCTACCTGGGCATCCTCCTCGCGACCTCCATCCTCTTCCTGCTGCCGGCCGTCATCGCCACCTGGGTGATCGCCGGCACCCTCGACTTCCGCCCCGGCGGCATCCTCGCGGGCCGCGTCGACGCCACGCTGGGCGGGGTCCTCCTCGCGCTCTTCCTCTTCGGCATCGGCAAGGCGGCGCTCATGCCCTTCCACCGCTGGCTGCCGGCGGCGATGGTGGCGCCCACCCCCGTCTCGGCCCTGCTGCACGCCGTGGCGGTCGTGAAGGCCGGCGTGTTCTGCGTGATCAAGGTGATCGTCTACGTCTTCGGGCCGGAGATGCTGCACGGCCTCGGCGGCACCGCCTTCATCACCGCCATCGCCGCGTTCACGCTGCTCGCGGCCTCCGTGGTGGCGCTGCGCGCCGACAACCTCAAGCGCCGGCTCGCGTACTCCACCGTGAGCCAGCTCGCCTACGTCTCGCTCGCCTGCTCGATCCTCGCTCCCGCGGCGCTCGCGGGCGCCGCGCTGCACCTGGTGGCGCACGCCTTCGGCAAGATCACGCTCTTCTTCGCGGCGGGCTCGATCTACACCGCGGCGCACAGGACCGAGGTGAGCCAGCTCGACGGCATCGGCCGCGCCATGCCGTGGACCATGGCCGCCTTCGGCGTCGGCGCGCTGTCGATGATCGGCCTGCCGCCGCTGGCCGGCTTCGTCTCCAAGTGGTACATCCTCACCGGCGCGATGACGGCCGGGCAGTGGGCGGTGGCCGGCGTCCTCGCGGCCAGCACGCTGCTCAACGCGGCCTATTTCCTGCCCATCGTCTGGCGCGCCTTCTTCGTGGCGGGCGAGGGCGGCGACGGCCACCACGGCGGCGAGGCGCCCCTGCCCATGGTGGTCGCGCAGGTCCTCACCGCGGGCGGGTGCGTGGCGCTCTTCCTCTTTCCCGGCCCGGCGGTCGCCTTCGCCCGGGCCATGCTGGGAGGCTGACATGGCGAAGGATCCCGGGCGCCCGCAGGAGGTCCACTGGCTCGCGCGGCCGCGCACGATCCGCCGGCTGTGGGTCGCCTTTGCCGTCGTGCTCGCGGGCACGGTGGCCGCGGGCTTCGCGGTCGACATGCACCCGCACTTCGCCATCGAGCGGGTGCCGGCCTTCTTCGCGCTCTTCGGCTTCGGGGCGTGCGTGGCGATGGTGCTGTTCTCGAAGCTGCTGGGCGCCTTCCTCAAGCGCGGCGACACCTACTATGACGACCGCTAGCGCGATCCTGCACCCCGGGCTCTGGCTCGTCGCGGCGGGGTTCGCGGCGTTCTTCCTGCGCGGCGCGGCGCGGCGCGCGCTGCTCCTCGCGGGGCCGCTCGCGGCGCTCGCGCTCGCCCTTGCCATTCCCGAGGGGGTGGCCGGCGGCGTGGCCTTCCTCGGGCACGAGCTCGCGCCGCTTCGCGTCGACCGGCTGTCGCGGCTCTTCGCCGTCATCTTCGCGCTCATGGCCTTCGCCGGGGCCGTCTTCGCCCTGCGGCAGGAAAGCCGCCTCGAGGTCCCCGCGGCGCTCGTCTACGCGGGCTCGGCCATCGGCGCGGCGCTCGCCGGCGACCTCGTCACGCTGTTCGTCTTCTGGGAGGCGATGGCGGTCGCCTCCACGCTGGTGCTGTGGTCGGCCGGCCCGAAGGCATATGCCGCGAGCCGGCGCTACCTCGCCGTGCACCTGCTGGGCGGCGTGGTGCTCATGGCGGGCATCGCGGGGCACGTGGCCGCCACGGGGTCGGTCGCCTTCGGCGCGATGCAGCCCGACACGCTCGCCAAGGCGCTCATCCTCGCGGGGTTCCTCCTCAACGCGGGCGCGCCGCCGTTCTCGGCGTGGCTGCCGGACGCCTACCCCGAGGCCTCGTGGAGCGGCATGGTGTTCCTGTCGGCGTTCACGACCAAGACCGCCGTCTACGCGCTGCTGCGCGGCTTCGCCGGCACCGAGATCCTCGTGCCCGTCGGCCTCTTCATGGTGTTCTACGGGATCGTCTACGCGATCCTCGAGAACGACATGCGCCGCATCCTCGCCTATTCCATCGTGAACCAGGTGGGGTTCATGGTGACGGGCGCGGGCATCGGCACCGAGATGGCGGTGAACGGCGCCGCGGCGCACGCCTTCACGCACATCCTCTACAAGGCGCTGCTGCTCATGTCGGCGGGCGCCGTGCTGCTGCAGACCGGCAAGCGCAAGTGCACCGACCTCGGCGGGCTCTACCAGTCGATGCCGCTCACCGCCGCCTGCGGCATCGTGGGTGCGCTCGCCATTTCCTCGTTCCCGCTCACCTCGGGCTTCGTGAGCAAGTCCATGGTCTCGCAGGCGGCAACCGACGGGCACCTCCTCGCGGTGTGGCTCGCCCTCACGGCGGCCTCGGCGGGCGTGTTCCTGCACGCCGGCATCAAGTTCCCGTGGTTCGTGTTCTTCCAGAAGGACTCGGGCATGCGCCCGCCGGAGCCGCCGGCGCCCCTGCGCGCCGCGATGCTGCTGCTCGCCTTCCTGTGCATCGCCATCGGCGTCGTGCCGGGGCCGCTCTACGCGATGCTTCCCCACCCGGTCGACTACGTGCCCTACACCGCGGGCCACGTGGTGGCGATGCTGCAGCTGCTGCTCTTCTCCGGGCTCGCTTTCTTCCTCCTGCTGCCGCTCTTGCGGCGCACGCTCACCATCACGCTCGACGCCGACTGGCTGTACCGCCGCGCGGCGCCCGCGCTCGCGGCGGCCGTCGAGCGCCTCGTCGTCCCGGCCCGGGCCGGGCTGGCCGGCGCGGCGCTGGCGGGGCTCGCGCTCGCGCAGCGCGCGGCCGCGCGCGTGGCGGCCCCGGGCGGTGCCCTGGGGGGCACCTGGGCCGTTCGCACCACGGCGATGCTGGCCCTCGCCCTGCTCGCCGTCGTCCTGCTACTCTCCTACAGCTGATTCGCGCCGGGCCCAGAACTCCGTCCGCGCGGCGCGGTCGGAGGGAACGGCGCGGCCCCGCTCCACCCGCCTCCAGAACAAGACCCATGGCCCACCTGTTCCTGTTCCTCGCAGGCCTCGCCGCGCTCGTCGGCGGGGCGGAGCTCCTCGTGCGCGGGGCGGGCAAGCTCGCCGTGTCGCTCGGCATCTCCCCGCTCGTCGTGGGGCTCACGGTTGTCGCCTTCGCCACGAGCTCGCCCGAGCTGGCCGTCTCCGTCCAGTCGGCGTGGGAAGGGCGCACCGACCTCGCGGTGGGCAACGTCGTCGGCAGCAACGTCTTCAACGTCCTCCTGATCCTGGGGCTCGCCGCGGCGCTGGCGCCGCTCGTGGTTTCGCGGCAGGTGATCCGCCAGGAGGTGCCCATCATGGTGGGCGCGAGCCTGCTTCTGCTGGCGTTCGCCGGGGACGGGACCATCGGCCGGCTGGAGGCGGGCGCGATGTTCGTGCTGCTCGCGGCCTACACGGCCTTCCTCGTGGTGCAGTCGCGCCGGGAGCAGGCCGGCGCCGCCCGGTCCGAAGTCGAGGCGGAGATCGGCGCGGGCAGCGCCTGGGACCGCCACTGGGCCGTGCAGGTCGCGCTCGTCGCCGCGGGGCTCGTCCTGCTCGTGGCGGGCTCCGACTGGCTCGTGGCCGCGGCCATCGCCTTCGCCCGCTCGCTCGGGGTCTCCGAGCTCGTGATCGGCCTCACCATCGTGGCGGCCGGCACCTCCGCGCCGGAGCTCGCCGCCTCCGTCATGGCGACGATCCGCGGCGAGCGCGAGATCGCGGTGGGCAACGTGATCGGCAGCAACACCTTCAACATCCTCGGCGTGCTGGGGCTTTCGGGGCTGCTCGCCCCGCAGGCGCTCGTGGTGGCGCCCTCGCTCGTGGCCTTCGACCTGCCGGTCATGATGGCGGTCGCGCTCGCGTGCCTCCCGGTCTTCTTCACCGGAAACCGGATCGCGCGCTGGGAGGGCTTCGTCTTCCTCGCCTATTACGCGGCGTACGCCGCCTACCTCGTGCTCGCCGCGCGCGAGCACGACGCGCTGCCCGCCTTCAGCGGCGCGATGATGCTCTTCGTGCTGCCCCTCACCGCGCTCACGCTGGCCGTGCTCGCCTGGCGCGCCCGCGCCGGCGCGGCGCAGGGGGCCCGCGCGTGAAGGCCGCGCTCTTCCTGCTGGTCCTGCTGCCGTTCGCCGCGAGCGTGGCGGCGCTGGCGATGCCCAACGCCGCGCGGCGGCAGGTGGCCTGGCTCGCCGGCGCCACGGCGCTGGCCGGGCTGGCGCTGGCCGCGTGGGTCGGCACCGCCGTGCTCGCGGGCGAGGTGCCGGCGGCGGCGGTGCCGTGGATGCCGGCGCTCGGCGTCGACTTCGGCTTCCGCGTCGACGGCTTCGCGTGGCTCTTCGTCCTGCTCATCTACGGAATCGGCGCGCTGGTGGTGCTCTACGCCGCCTACTACCTCGCCGAGGGCGACCCGCCGGCGCGCTTCTTCGCCTTCCTGCTCGCGTTCATGGGCGCGATGCTCGGCGTGGCCACGGCCGACAACCTCGTGCTCCTCGTGGTGTTCTGGGAGGCGACCAGCGTCACCTCGTTCCTGCTCATCGGCTACTGGAAGGGCGAGCCCGACGCGCGGCGCGGCGCGCGCATGGCGCTCGCGGTGACGGGTGCCGGCGGGCTCGCCCTGCTCGCGGGCGCCGTGATCCTGGGCGACATCGCCGGCAGCTACCGCCTCGACGCCGTTCTCGCGGCGGGCGAGGCCATCAAGGCGGATCCGCGCTACGTGCCGGCCCTCGTGCTGGTGCTGCTGGGCGCGTTCACCAAGTCGGCGCAGTTCCCGTTCCATTTCTGGCTGCCCCACGCGATGGCCGCGCCCACGCCCGTCTCGGCCTACCTGCACTCGGCCACGATGGTGAAGGCGGGCGTGTTCCTGCTCGGCCGCCTCTACCCGGCGCTCGCCGGCACCGAGGAGTGGTTCTGGATCGTGAGCAGCGTCGGCGCCGCGACCCTCGTCGCGGGCGCGGTGCTGGCGCTCTTCCAGCACGACCTCAAGGGGCTGCTCGCCTACTCGACCATCAGCCACCTCGGGCTCATCACGCTGCTGTTCGGCCTGGACACGCCGCTTTCCGAGGTGGCCGCCGTCTTCCACATCCTCAACCACGCGGTCTTCAAGGCCTCCCTCTTCATGGCCGCGGGGATCCTCGACCACGAGACCGGCACGCGCGACATGCGCCGGCTCAACGGCCTGTGGGCCGCGATGCCGGTGACGGGCACCCTCGCCATGGTCGCCGCGGGCGCCATGGCCGGGGTGCCGCTCGCCAACGGCTTCCTCTCCAAGGAGATGTTCTTCGCCGAGACGCTCGCCGTCGAGGGGCACGGGCTGCTCGGCTTCGCCACGCCGCTGCTGGCGGTGGCCGCCGGCACCTTCAGCGTCGCCTACTCGCTGCGCTTCATCCACGACGTGTTCTTCAACGGCGACGCCTCGGGGCTGCCGCGCGCGCCCCACGAGCCGCCGCGCTGGATGCGCGTGCCCGTGGAGATCCTCGTCCTCGCCTGCCTCGCCGTGGGCCTCGCGCCCGGGTACACGGTCGCGCCGCTCCTCGAGGCGGGCGCGCGCGCCGTGCTGGGCCGGGAGCTTCCCGCGTACAGCCTGGCCCTGTGGCACGGCTTCAACGCACCGCTCGCGATGAGCGCGCTCGCGCTCGCGGCGGGGGTGGGCCTGTACTTCGCCCTGCAGAAGCGCGTGAACCTGCACGTCCTGCAGCACGTCCCGGACCTCGGCAAGACGGTCTTCGACCGCGCGCTCGCGGCGCTGGACGCCCTGGCCGCCCGCGCCGGCGCCTTCACCGCCGCCATGGGCGTGCAGGGCTCGCTCGCGTGGTTCACGGGCGCGGCGCTGCTGCTCGCGCTCTGGCCCTGGCTCGGCAACGCCCACGTGAGCCTCGAGGTCCCGCTCACCGGCCTGCCCCTGCCGGCGGTGGTCGTGTGGGGGATCGGCGTGGCCGGCGCCGTGGGGACGGTGGCCGTGCACCGCAACCGCCTCGCGGCGCTGCTGCTGCTGGGCGCGACGGGGCTCGTCGTGGCGATGGCATTCGTCGCGCTCTCGGCGCCGGACCTCGCGCTCACGCAGATGCTGGTGGAGGTGGTGACGATCGTCCTGATGATGCTGGCGCTGCACTACCTGCCGGCGCGCGCGCCCGCCGAGCGCAACGCGGGCCGCAAGGCGCGCGACCTCGTGCTCGCGCTGGTGGCCGGCGGGGGCATGGCCGGGCTCACGCTCGCGGTGCTCGGGCGCCCCACCCAGTCGATCTCCCCGTTCTACCTCGACAAGGCGCTCACGGAAGGCGGCGGCACCAACGCGGTGAACGTGATCATCGTCGACTTCCGCGCCCTCGACACGCTGGGCGAGATCGCGGTGCTCGGCATCGCCGCGCTCGTGGTCCACGCCCTGCTCAAGGGCCTGGCGGGCCTGCCGCCGGCCGAGCGGCGCGAGGCGACGGGCGAGGCCCACCCGCTGCTGCCCCGGCTCGTGGCGCGCGTCCTGCTGCCCGTGGCCGCGCTCGCCGCGATGCACCTGCTGCTGCGCGGGCACGACCTGCCCGGCGGCGGCTTCATCGCCGGCCTCGTGCTGGCCGTGGCCATCGCGCTGCAGTACGTCACTTCCGGCGCGGGCCCCATCGGCGAGAGCCTGCGGGAGCGCTGGGACGCCTGGATCGGCTGGGGCCTGCTCGCGGCCGGCGCGACGGGGCTCGCGAGCCTCGCCTTCTCGCACCCCTTCCTCACCTCCACCTTCTGGAAGCCCGAGGTGCCCGTGATCGGCAAGGTGCCGCTCGCGAGCGCCATGGCCTTCGACGTCGGCGTCTTCCTCACGGTGGTGGGCGCGACGCTCCTCGCGCTCGCGACGCTCGGCAAGCTGCGCGGGCGCGAGCCGGCGGCGGGGGAGGGGTGATGGAGATCCTCCTCGCGAGCCTCATCGGGGTGCTCACCGCCTGTGGCGTCTACCTGCTGCTGCGGCCGCGCACCTTCGAGGTGGTGCTCGGGCTCACGCTCGTGTCCTACGCGGTGAACCTCTTCCTCTTCGCGATGGGGCGGCTGCGCGTGGGCGCGGAGCCGATCCTGCGCGGCGCGCCCCCGGACCTCGCGCACTACGCCGACCCGCTGCCGCAGGCCCTGGTCCTCACCGCCATCGTGATCGGCTTCGCGATGACCGCCGTGCTGCTGGTGCTGGCGATCAAGGGGCGCGCCGACGCCGGCACCGACCGCGCCGACGGCGACGAACCGGAGAGCCGATGAGCCCGGACCACCTCGTCGCCTTCCCCGTCGTCGTCCCGCTGCTCGCGGGGGCGGCGCTCGTGGCCTGGCGCGGCGCTTCCCCTCGGGCGCAGGCCGCGCTCTCGGCGGCGAGCGTGGCGGCGCTCCTCGCCGTCGCGCTGGCCCTCGCCGTGCGCGCGGCGGGCGGGGAGGTGCGCGCCTACCTGCACGGCAACTGGCTCCCGCCCTTCGGCATCGCGTTCGCGGTCGACCGCCTGTCGGCCGCGATGCTGCTGCTCACGGCGGTGCTCGCGACGGCGAGCCTCGCCCACGCGCTCGTCGGCTGGCACGCGCGTGGCGCGCACTTCCACGCGCTGTTCCAGTTCCAGCTCATGGGGCTCAACGGCGCCTTCCTCACGGCCGACCTCTTCAACCTCTTCGTGTTCTTCGAGGTGCTGCTCATCGCCTCCTACGGGCTGCTGCTGCACGCGCCCGCGGCGCGGCGCACGCGCGCCGCCTTCGGCTACGTGGCGCTCAACCTCGCCGGCTCCTCCCTGTTCCTCGTGGCCGTGGGGCTGCTCTACGGCCTCGCCGGCAGCCTGTCGATGGCGGACCTCGCGCTGCGCGTGGCGCAGCTCGGGCCCGAGGACGCGGCGGCCGCCCGCGCCGCCGGCGGGATGCTGCTCGTCGTCTTCTGCCTCAAGGCGGCGGCGCTCCCGCTGGGGTTCTGGCTGCCGGGCACCTACGCGGCCGCGGTGCCGCCGGTCGCCGCGCTCTTCGCGATCATGACGAAGGTGGGCGTCTACGCCGTGATCCGCGTGTTCAGCCTGCTCTACGGGCCGCAGGCGGGCGACGCGGCTCTCGTGGCCGAGCCGTGGCTCCTGCCCTTCGGCCTCGCCACGCTCGCGGCGGGCGCCCTCGGCGCGCTGGCCGCGCCCGCCTTCGCGACGATGGCCGCCTGCCTCGTGACCGCCTCGGCCGGCACGCTCCTCGCCGGGTTCGCGCTGGGCGGGGAGGCGGGCCTCGCCGCGGCACTCCTCTACCTCGCGCACTCGACCCTCGCCGCGGCGGCGCTCTTCCTCCTCACCGAGGCCGCGGGCGCGCGCCGCGTGGCGTGGGCGGCGGGGATCTTCACGCTGGTCGCGGTCGCCGCGAGCGGGCTTCCGCCATTCGCGGGATTCGCGGCGAAGGTGCAGCTGCTCGCCGCGGCCGGCACCGGCCGGCCGGCGTTCTGGGCGGTCGTCCTCTTCTCGGGCTTCATCACCATGGTGACCCTGGCCCGCATGGGCAGCCGCCTGTTCTGGAAGGACGAGGCCGCCGCCTGCGCGCCCGGGGCGATGGGGGTGCGCCTGCTGCCGGTGGCGGCGCTGGCCGCCGCCCTCGTGGCCCTGGCCGTGGCCGCCGGGCCGGCGCAACGCTATGCCGCGGCCGCCGCCGCCCAGCTGCGCGAGCCCGGCCCGTACATCGAGCGCCTCCTGGGCGCGCAGCCCGTGCCGCGGGCGGGAGGGGGCCGGTGAGGAGGATCCTGCCGCGTCCCTGGCTGAGCGCCGTGCTCCTCGCGCTCTGGCTGCTGCTCGCCGTGAGCCTCGCGCCGGGGCAATGGCTGCTGGGCGCCGTCTTCGCCGTCGCGATCCCGCTCGCCACCCGCAGCCTCGCGCCGGAGCCTTTCCGCCTCGACCGCCCCCTGTCCGCCCTGCGCCTGGCGATGGTCGTGCTGTGGGACATCGTCGTTTCCAACGTGGAGGTGGCGGTGCGCATCCTCGGCCCCGAGAGCGCCATCCACCCGCGCTTCGTCCGCGTGCCGCTCGCGATCCGCAGCCCCGCGGGCGTGGCCGCGCTGGCCGGCATCGTCACGATGACGCCGGGCACGGTCTCGGCGGACATCGCGGCAGACCGGTCGTGGCTGCTCGTGCACGCCTTCGACGCCCCGGACGAGGCGGCGCTCGTGGCGAGGATCAAGGCGCGCTACGAGGCGCCGCTGCTGGAGATCTTCCGATGATCGCCGCCGTCCTTCCCTGGGTGATCCTGCTCTTCTCGCTGGCGATGCTGCTCGCCTTCGTTCGCCTGCTGCGCGGGCCCGGCGCGGCCGACCGCATCCTCGCGCTCGACACCCTCTACATCAACGCCCTGGCGCTGCTGGTGCTGCTGGGCGTGGCCTTCGGGACCTTCGCCTATTTCGAGGTGGCGCTCGTGATCGCCCTGCTCGGCTTCGTCGGCACGGCCTGCCTCTCCAAGTACGTCTCGCGCGGGGACATCGTCGAATGAGCGCGCTCGCCGCCGTCGCCGACGCCGCCGGCGCCTTCCTCCTGGTGGCCGGGGCGCTCTTCGCCCTCGTGGGGTCCTGGGGCCTGGTGAAACTGGGCTCCTTCCTCAAGCGGCTGCACGGGCCGACCAAGGCGTCCACGCTGGGCGTGGGCTGCGTCCTGCTGGGCTCGATGCTCCACTTCGCGCTGGCCGGCCAGCCGACGCTGCACGAGCTGCTGGTCACCCTGGGCCTGTTCCTCACCGCGCCGGTGAGCGCCCACGTGATGGTGAAGGCCGCGCTGCACCTGGACCCCGCCTCGCGGCCCCCGCCCGCACCCCCCGGCGAATCCTGAACCGCGCATGGCGCTTTGCAGCCGGGTCGGAGGGCCTTTTATTCGCGGTGCCATAAAGGGGGCGCCGGCCCGATTCCTGTTGCCATTCCCCGCCCCCCGGCCTTAGCATTGCCTGTCACCCGGGCGGAAGGTCCCGCGCCCCGAGCCCCCCCCCCGCACGAAAAGCCGCCATTTTCCTGAAGAGCGCCCCAACAACCCTGAGGAGAACCACATGACCGACAAGACCCGCGTCACGCGGCGCAATTTCCTGGCCGGCGCCGCCGGCGCATCCACCCTCGCCTTCCCGATGATCGCCAAGGCCCAGGGCCCGATCAACATGCGCTGGCAGTCCACCTGGCCCTCGAAGGACATCTTCCACGAGTACGCCCTGGACTTCGCCAAGAAGGTGAACGACATGACGGGCGGCGACCTCAAGATCGAGGTGCTGCCCGCCGGCGCCGTGGTTCCGGCCTTCGGCCTGCTGGAAGCGATCTCCAAGGGCACGCTCGACGGCGGCCACGGGGTGCTCGTGTACCACTACGGCAAGCAGAACGCGCTGGCCCTGTGGGGCTCCGGCCCGGCCTTCGGCATGGACGCCAACATGATGCTCGCCTGGCACAAGTACGGCGGCGGCAAGGAGCTGCTCGAGAAGCTCTACAAGTCGATCAACGCGAACGTCGTGTCGTTCCCCTACGGCCCGATGCCCACGCAGCCGCTGGGCTGGTTCAAGAAGCCCATCACCAAGGTCGCCGACCTGAAGGGCCTCAAGTTCCGGACCGTGGGCATCTCGATCGACGTGTTCACGGCCCTGGGCGTCGCGGTGAACGCCCTGCCCGGCGGCGAGATCGTGCCGGCCATGGACCGCGGCCTGCTGGATGCCGCCGAGTTCAACAACGCCTCCTCCGACCACCTGCTGGGCTTCGCCGACGTCTCCAAGGTGTGCATGCTGCAGAGCTACCACCAGAACGCCGAGCAGTTCGAGATCTCGTTCAACAAGACCAAGTTCGACGCGCTTCCCGCCAAGCTGAAGGCGATCATCGAGAACGCCGTCGAGGCGGCTTCCGCCGACATGTCCTGGAAGGCGATCGACCGCTACTCCAAGGACTACATCGAGCTGCAGAAGAAGGGCGTGAAGTTCTACAAGACGCCGGACCCGGTGCTGCAGCAGCAGCTCACCGGCTACGACACGGCCGCCGCCAAGAAGGCCGAAGGCAACGCGCTCTTCAAGGAGATCGAGGCTTCCCAGAAGGCCTTCGCCGCCCGCGCGGTGAAGTGGGAGCTGGACACGGTGGTCGGCCGCCGCATGGCCTACAACCACTACTTCGCCAAGCCCGCCGCGGCGCCGAAGAAGGGCTGACCGGCCGTCGCCCCCACAGCCATCCGGCCCCCCCGGCCGGATGGCTGTTTTCGTTTCACCGGTGCCCCGCGCCCCGGCCGCCGCACCCCTGAAAGGCATCGACCGCGCGCCATGCAAAAGCTCCTGCTCTTCGTCGACAAGGCGAGCACCTTCGTGGGCCACGCGTTCTCCTGGCTCATCGTGGGCCTCACGCTGCTCATCTCCTGGGAGGTGTTCTCGCGCTACGTGCTGGACAACCCGCACCCCTGGGCCTTCGACGTGATGATCATGCTCTACGGCACGCTCTTCATGATGGCGGGCGCCTACACGCTCGCGAAGAGCGGCCACGTCCGCGGCGACGTGCTCTACGGCTTCTTCAGGCCGCGCACGCAGGCGACGATCGACCTCATCCTCTACTTCGTCTTCTTCATCCCCGGCGTGGTCGCCCTGTGCTGGGCGGGCTACACCTACGCCGCGGAGAGCTGGGCCATCAACGAGCACTCCAACATCACCGCCGACGGCCCGCCCATCTACCCGTTCAAGACCGTGATCCCCGTCGCCGGCGCGATCCTGCTGCTGCAGGGCGTGGTCGAGATCGTGCGCTGCGTGATCTGCCTCCAGCAGGGCGAGTGGCCCTCGCGCGAGGAGGACGTCGAGGAGGTCGACGTCGACAAGCTGAAGGAGATGGTCCACGTGAAGGCGGAGGACATCGCCAAGCTGGACGAGCTCATCCCGCACGGGGAGGGCACCAAGTGAAGATCCGCAAGGAGCTCTGGTTCGGCTTCATCCTGATGGCGATGATCCTCACGCCGCTCGTGATCTTCACGCCGTGGGGAAACCTCACCAACGGCCACCTCGGCCTCATCATGCTGGGCCTCGTCGTGGTGGCCATCATGCTGGGCTTCCCGACCGCCTTCACGCTGATGGGCATGGGGGTCTTCTTCGGCTGGCTCGCCTACCGCAGCGTGAACCCCGAGATCGCCACGCAGCAGATCCTGGACCTCATGGTCCAGCGCGCCTACTCGGTGATGTCCAACGACGTGCTGATCGCGGTGCCCCTCTTCGTCTTCATGGGCTACCTCGTCGAGCGCGCCAACCTCATCGAGAAGCTCTTCAAGAGCCTGCACCTGTCGCTTGCGCGCGTGCCGGGCTCGCTCGCGGTGGCCACCATCGTCACCTGCGCGATCTTCGCCACCGCCACCGGCATCGTGGGCGCGGTGGTCACGCTCATGGGGCTCCTCGCGCTCCCGGCGATGCTTCGAGCGGGCTACAGCGTGTCGATCGCCGCCGGCGCCATCACGGCCGGCGGCTGCCTGGGGATCCTCATCCCGCCCTCGGTGCTCCTCATCGTCTACGGGGCGACGGCGGGCGTGTCGGTCGTGCAGCTCTACGCGGGCGCGTTCTTTCCCGGCGTGATGCTGGCATCCCTCTACGTGGGCTACGTGGTGATCCTCGCGAAGCTCAAGCCGAACCTCATGCCCCCGCTGCCGGATGCCGAGCGGCACGTGCCGCTGCCGCCGCTTTCGGAGGCGATCGCCGCGCGGGGCGGGCGCAACGCGTTCGCGGGGCTCGCGGGCGCGCTGGGCGGCGTCTCGGGGCACGCGAAGGGGCGCATCTTCGGGCAGTTCTTCGTCTCGCTGCTGCCGGCGCTCGCCATCGCCTCGCTGCTCGCGTTCATGTATGCATCGGCCACGGCGCCCGTGAAGGAAGCGAGCACGGCCGGGCTGGTGGAAGCCGGTGGCGCCGTGGCGGCGAGCTTCGAGGAAGCGGGCGCGGACACGGGCCTCGCCGAGCCGCCGATGGAGGACACGGGCCTCGCCGAGCCGCCCTCGGACGAGGCGAAGCCCGCGGCCGGCGGCGTGCAGGAGCCCCCGGGCGCACAGGCGCCCGCGCCGGCGGCGAAGAAGGCCGCGAAGGCCGCCAAGAAGGAGGCGGCCGCCGAGCCCGAGCGCCTGCCCGTGCCGAAGTGGCTCTGGATCACCATCGGCATCGGCGCGGCGATCCTCGCCGTCACCTACGGCTTCATGACCTGGCAGCGCCTCGAGATCTTCAAGATGCTGCTCACGAGCTTCTTCCCGCTCGCGGTCCTCATCCTCGCCGTGCTGGGTTCCATCGTGTTCGGGCTCGCCACGCCGACGGAAGCCGCGGCCGTGGGCGCCTTCGGCGGCTTCCTGCTGGCGGGCGCGTACCGCTACGTGAGCTTCCTGCAGGGCAAGCGCGGCAACGTGGTCGCCGCGACCGTCAAGGACCTCGGGGGGATCGTGAAGGAATCGGCCTTCCTCACCGCGAAGACGAGCGCGATGGTGTGCTGGCTCTTCGTGGGCTCCTCGATCTTCTCGGCGGCCTTCGCGCTGCTGGGCGGGCAGGAGATCATCGAGCGCTGGGTCCTTTCGCTCGGCCTCACCACGGTGCAGTTCATGCTGCTCGCCCAGTTCATCATCTTCATCCTCGGCTGGCCGCTGGAGTGGACGGAGATCATCGTGATCTTCATGCCGATCTTCATCCCGCTGCTGGTCAAGTTCAACGTCGACCCGCTGTTCTTCGGGCTGCTCGTGGCGCTCAACCTCCAGACCGCCTTCCTGTCGCCGCCGGTGGCGATGGCGGCGTTCTACCTGAAGGGCGTGTCGCCGCCGCACGTGACGCTCAACCAGATCTTCCTGGGCATGCTGCCGTACATGGGGATCCAGATCATCGCGCTGGCGCTGCTCTACACGTGGCCCGGGATCGGGCTCTGGCTGCCGTCCGTGCTCTACAACTAAGGCGAAGGCGGACGGCTTCGCCGCCGCCTTCGCCTCGCCGCGTTCGAACGGGCAGGCCGTTCAACGCGGCGCCTGCTGCGCGCCGGGTCGCTTCTCCGTGACCTCTGTGTACCCTCCGTGTCCTCCGTGATGCAACCGGGCCCGCAAACCTCGTGACGCTCCCATGAAACCGAAGATACTCATCACCCGCCAGGTCTTCCCCGAGATCGTCGAGGCGCTGCGCGCCCGCTTCGACGTCGAGCACAACGACGACGACCGCCCGTGGGCGCCGGAGGAGCTCGCCCGCCGGCTCGCCGGCAAGCAGGGCGTCCTCGCGACCGTCATGGACCGCATCGACGAGGCGGCGCTCGCCGCCGCGCCCGGGCTCAAGGTGGTCGCGAACATCGCCGTGGGCACGAACAACGTGGACATCGCCGCCTGCACGCGGCGCGGCATCCTCGTCACCAACACGCCCGGCGTGCTGGACGACACCACCGCGGACCTCACCTTCGCCCTGCTCATGGCGGCCGCGCGCCGCGTGGCCGAGGGCGACGCGATGGTGCGCCGCGGCGACTGGAAGCTCGCCTTCGCCATGCAGTCGCCGCTGGGCACGGACGTGCACCACGCCACCCTCGGCATCCTCGGCATGGGCCGCATCGGCCAGGCCATCGCGAAGCGCGCCGGCGGCTTCGACATGCGCGTGCTCTACCACAACCGCGGCCGCATCCCGGAGGCCGACGAGCGCCGCCTCGGCGCGACCTGGGTGGAGAAGGAGCGGCTGCTGGCCGAGTCCGACTTCGTCGTGGTGATGGTCCCGTACTCGCCGGCCGTGCACCACCTCGTCGGCGCGGCCGAGATCGCGCGCATGAAGCCCACGGCGATCCTCGTGAACACCGCCCGCGGCGGCGTGGTGGACGACGCCGCGCTCGTGGAGGCGCTTCGCGCGAAGCGCATCGCCGGCGCCGGCCTCGACGTCTTCGAGGGCGAGCCGAAGCTCGACCCGGGCTACCTCGCGCTCCCCAACGCCGTCCTCACGCCGCACGTCGGCAGCGCCACGCGCGCCACCCGCATGGCGATGTGCGAGACGGCCGTGGCCAACCTCACGGCCGCGCTCGAGGGACGCGCGCCGCCCCACCTCGTCAACAAGGAACTCGCTCAAGGAGCCGCAACATGACCGCGAAAGTCGCATTCCTCGGCCTCGGCGTGATGGGATTTCCCATGGCCGGCCATCTCAAGGCGAAGGGCTACGACGTCACCGTCTACAACCGCACGGCCGCGAAGGCCGAGGCCTGGGTGCAGAAGCACGGCGGGCAGTCCGCGGCCACCCCGGCGGAAGCCGCGCGCGGCGCCGACTTCGTCGCCATGTGCGTGGGCAACGACCGCGACCTCGCGGAGGTGGCCTCCGCGGCGCTCGACGGCATGAAGAAGGGCGCCGTCCTCATCGACCACACCACGGCCTCGGCCGACGCGGCGCGGCGGCTCTTCGGGGAGGCGCGGGCGCGCGGCATCGACTTCATCGACGCGCCGGTCTCGGGCGGGCAGGCGGGCGCGGAGAACGGCAAGCTCACCGTGATGTGCGGCGGCGAGGCGGGCGCGTTCGAGCGCGCGAGGCCGGTGATGGACTGCTACGGCCGCGCGGTCACCCTCATGGGCGCGGCCGGCGCCGGGCAGCTCACGAAGATGGTGAACCAGGTCTGCATCGCCGGCCTCGTGCAGGGGCTCGCCGAGGGCATCGCCTTCGCCGAGAAGGCGGGCCTCGATCCCGCGCTGGTGCTGGACGTGATCTCCAAGGGCGCCGCGCAGTCCTGGCAGATGGAGAACCGCGGCAGGACCATGGCGCAGCGCAAGTTCGACTTCGGCTTCGCGGTGGACTGGATGCGCAAGGACCTCGGCATCGTCCTCGAGGAGGCCCGGCGCAACGGCGCGCGCCTGCCGGTGACGGCGCTGGTCGACCAGTTCTACGGCGACGTGCAGAAGGCCGGCGGCAGCCGCTGGGACACTTCCTCGCTCATCACGAGGCTCGGGTGAAGCTCACGCTCTACTACGCGCCGGGCGCCTGCTCGCTCGCGCCGCACATCGTCCTCGAGGAGCTGGGCATCGCCTACGAGGCCGTGCGCATCAACACGGCCGAGGGCCAGCAGCGCTCGCCCGGGTACCTGCGGATCAACCCGCGCGGGCGCGTGCCGGCGCTCGCCGTCGACGGGAAGGTGCTGGTCGAGAACGTGGCCATCCTCGCCTTCCTCGGCGGCGGCTTCCCGGACCGCGGCCTGTGGCCGCGCACGACCTGGGACCAGGCGCAGGCCCTCTCGACGATGGCCTGGCTCGCCGACACCGTGCACCCGGCCTACGCGCATGTCTTCCGCCCCGAGCGCTACGTCGAGGGCGAGGCGTGCCGGGAGGCCGTGAAAGCTTCCGGCCGCAAGTCCTTCGGCGACTGCCTCGCCGAGATCGACCGGCTCGTGGCGGGCAAGCGCTGGGCGATCGGCAACCGCTTCTCCGTGGTGGACGCCTACCTCGTGGTGTTCTACCGGTGGGGCGTGCGCAACGCGTTCCCCGTGAAGGACCTCACCCATTACTCCGCGCTCGTGGACCGCGTGCTGGCCCGCCCGGCGGTGAAGCGCGTCTTCGCCGACGAGGGCATCACGATGGGATGAGCCTCGCCCTCGACCACCTGGTGGTGGCCGCGCGCACGCTGGAGGAAGGCGCCGCGTGGCTGGAGGCGAGGATGGGGGTGCCGACCGTCCCCGGCGGCAAGCACGCGCTCATGGGCACGCACAACCGCCTGCTGGGGCTGGGCGCGGGCGCCTACCTCGAGATCATCGCCATCGACCCGCAGGCCCCGGCGCCGCCGAGGCCGCGCTGGTTCGCGCTGGATTCCCCCGCGATGCGCAGCCGCCTCGCGTCGGGACCGGCGCTCGTCCACTGGGTCGCGCGCACGCAGGACATCGACGCCGCCCGGGCCGCCCATCCGGACCTCGTGGGCGAGGTGCTGGCGCTGTCGCGCGGCGACTACCGCTGGCGCATCGGCGTGCCGCCGGACGGCGCCTTGCCCGGAGGCGGCGCCTTCCCGACGCTCATCCAGTGGGAAGGCGACCGGCACCCCGCCACGGCGCTCCCGGACGAGGGTTGCGCACTGGAGCGGCTCACCGTGCGCGCGCCCGGTGGCGCGGGGCTCCTCGCGACGCTGCGGCGCCTGGGGCTCGCGCAGAGCGCCCCGGTCGACGTCGTGGAGAGCGACGCCGTGGGTGCCTCCGCCATCCTGCGCTCCCCGCGCGGCATGGTGATCCTGCCGGAGGCGGCGGGCGCGGAATAATCGCCCGCCGGCGCTGTTTCCCCGGCGTAAGCTCGCGATTGCCGCGCAAGCCGCGCCTGGAGCCCGCCCTTGGACTACGAGCAGGTCCTGCCGTACATCCCGAACCTGCGCCGCTACGCGCGCGCGCTGGTGGGCGACCGGGACGCGGCCGACGACCTCGTGCAGGACACGCTCGAGCGCGCGGTGCGCAAGTTCCACCTGTGGCGGCCGGGGAACCTCCGCGCCTGGCTCTTCTCCATCATGCACAACGTCTTCGTGAACCAGCTCAAGTCCCGGCGCGTGTCGCTGACCGAGGAACTCGACGAGAATCACGCCGGCCTCGCCGGCACCGCGGACGCGGGCGCGGCGGCGCAGGTGCGCGACCTCGAACGGGGCCTCGCGGGCCTTTCGCCCGAGCACCGCGAGGTGCTGCTGATGGTGGGGCTGGAGGACATGAGCTACGAGGAGGTGAGCCGCGCGCTGGGGGTGCCCATGGGCACCGTGATGTCGCGACTTTCCCGCGCACGCGAGCGGCTGCGGCGCCATCTCGACGGCGAGCCGGCGCAGGCCGGCCTGAAGGTCGTGAAATGACGAAGGACGAAGACCTCTCCCGGCTCCTGCACGAGCGCTTCGACGCCGTGCTGGTCGAGCCCGTCCCGGCGCGCCTGCAGTTGCGCGCGCCGTCCTGGGTCGGCCATGCCCGCGCGGCCGCCATCCTCGCCGCGGGCATCGCGATCGGGCTGGCGATGCCGTACGCGTGGAAGGGCGCCCCGGAGCCGCCCGCGGCCGGGGTCGCCGTGCCCGCGCCTCTCTCCGCCCGCGCGGCGCGCGCCCACCTGGTCTATGCCGCCGAGGTTCGCCACCCCGTCGAGGTGGACGCCTCGCAGCAGGACCACCTGGTGGCCTGGCTCTCGAAGCGGCTCGGCACGAAGCTCAAGGTGCCCGTGCTCGCGGAGGAGGGCTACGAGCTCCTCGGCGGGCGGCTCCTTCCGGGCCCCGACGGGCCGGTGGCGCAGTTCATGTACCAGGAGGCGACCGGCCGGCGCCTCACGCTCTACGTCTCGGCGCGGTCGAAGTCCGACGGCCCGACCGCCTTCCGCTTCGCGCAGGAAGGCCCCGTGGCCGTCTTCTACTGGATCGACGGCAACTGGGGCTACGCCCTCTCGGGCGAGATCGACAAGCCCGCGCTCTCGCGCATCTCGGCGTCGGTGTACCGGCAGCTGAACCCGTGAGGGGCGCGGAAGTGTGACGCGGTTCACAGTTTCGCGGCGTTAATCGGAGTTAACTGTCGGTCAGCCGACAATTAATGGGGGCCCAGCCCCCTGCCGAGGCGCGCGCCATGACCCACCCGCCGGGAAGCCCGTCCCGGGCTGCCGCATCGCTCGCGGCCGAGATCGAGGCCCTGCAGGTCGCCGAGATCTACCGCAATCTCGGCGTCTCCGCCGCCGCCGCCTTTTTCGGCACGCTCCTGTGCATCGCGGTCTTCCTCGAGGACGGGCTCGCGGGGCGGCACCTCGCCTGGCTCGTGCTCGGGTCGGCGGTGGCGGGGCTGCGGCTCGTGCTCGCCTGGCTGCACCGCCACCAGGAAGGGCGCGGCTGGTCCCTCGACACCCGCGCGTGGGCCCGGCTCGCCGTGGCGGCCAACTTCCTCGCCGGCATCCAGTGGGGCCTGCTCGGGACCTGGCTCTATCCCGCCGAGCCGGGTTACCGCCAGGTCTTCGCCATCATGGTGATCACCTGCTTCGTGGGCGGCTCGATCACCGCCTACGCACCGGTGAAGTGGGCGCACCCGGCGCTCGCCGTTCCCGCGGCCCTGCCGCCGACGATCCACGTCTTCTTCTTCGAGTCGGGGCCGCACGCGATGGCGGGGTTCACGGCGCTCTTCTTCATCTTCATGGTGCTGTACTACGCGCTGCGGGAGCACGAGCTCGTGGAGCAGCGCCTGCGGGCGGATGCGCACCTGCGCCGGGAGCTTCGCGCCATCGAGGCGCGGGCGGCGTTGCGCGGCGCGCCGTACGCCGATCGCGGCGGGGCCGCCTGAGGCAGCCCCGCCGGGCCGTGCCTCACCGCCCCCCGCGGACTGGCGGGAGCTTGCGCAGCGCCACCACCGGCGCGGTGTCGGGCCGGCTCACGAGGCCCGTGTCGTCGACGACCACGAGCTGCACCAGGTACAGGCCCGGCCGGTCGGCGACGAAGGTGAACGCCGGGTCGGTCGTCACCACGGGCGCCGCGAGCGCCGTGCTGCCGGGCGGCCGCACCAGGGCGGACCACTGGTAGCGGACGATCATCCCGTCGCGGTCCGTGGAGGCGGAGCCGTCGAGCGTGACCGTGCCCCCTTCCTGCGCGAGGGGCGGCACGCGCAGCCGCGCATCGGGGCTCGAGGGCTCCGTGAGCGGCAGGACGCGGATCACGGCCGCCGCGGGCGCGCTCTGGTTGCCGGAATCGTCGGTCACCACGAGTTGTACCCGCCACGGGCCCGCGCGGTCGGGCGTGAAGGCGAACGCGGGCGTGTTCGTGACGACGGGCGAGGCGAACGCGGTGCTGCCGGCCGGGCGCTCGATCGCGGTCCAGGCGTAGCGCACGATGCGGCCGCCGACGTCCGAGGATGCGCTGGCGTCCAGCGCAACTGCCACGCCGAGGCGCCCCATCGCGGGCGCGGCGACCACCGCCGTGGGCGGCGTGGTGTCGGGGGTGATGACGGTCACCTGCGCGAGTGCCGGCGCGGATGCGTTGCCCGAGTCGTCCGTCGCCACGAGCTGCAGGCGCCAAGTCCCGCCCTTTTCGGGGGTGAAGGAGAAGCTCGGGTCGGTGGTGACGACGGGCGAGGCGAACGCGGTGCTGCCCGCCGGGCGCTCGATGGCGCTCCAGGCGAATTGCACGATGCGCCCGCCACCGGCATCGGTGGAACGAGACGCCGAGAGGGCGAGCGGCTGGCCGGCGACGCCCTGTGCCGGCGCGTCCAGCACCGCAGCGGGCGCCTCGGTGTCGGCGACCACGATCGACGCGAGGGCCGGCGCACTCTGGTTGCCCGAGTCGTCGGTGACCACGAGCTGCACCGTGTAGTGGCCGAGCCGGTCCGGCGTGAAGGAAAGCGCGGGTGTCGCTGTCACGACCGGCGACGGGAAGGCTGTGCTTCCGGCGGGCATCGAGACCGGGCTCCACGCGTAGCGGACGACGCGGCCCTGCGTGTCGAAGGAAGCGCTGCCGTCGAGCGCGACGCCAACGCCGATGCGGCCGGTGGCGGGCGCGGTGATCACCGCCGTGGGCGGCGTGGTGTCGGGGGTGATGACGGTCACCTGCGCGAGCGCAGGCGCGGATGCGTTGCCCGAGTCGTCCGTCGCCACGAGCTGCAGGCGCCAGGTGCCGCCCTTGTCGGGCGTGAAGGTGAGGGCCGGATCCCGCGTGACGACGGGAGCTGCGAGGGCCGTCTCGCCAGCCGGGCGCTCGATGGCGCTCCAGGCGTACTGCACGATCCTGCCGCCGCCGGCGTCCGTCGAGCGCGCGCCTGAAAGGGCGAGCGGCTGGCCAGTGACGCCCCGCGCCGGCGCGTCGATCACCGCCGTGGGCGCCTCGGTGTCCGCGACGACGACGATCGCCGACGCGGGCGCGCTCTCGTTGCCGGAATCGTCGGTGACGACGAGCTGCACGGTGTAGCGGCCGAGCCGGTCCGGCGTGAAGGAAAGCGCGGGTGTCGTGGTCACCACAGGCGACGGGAAGGCCGTGCTTCCGGCGGGCATCGAGACCGGGCTCCACGCGTAGCGCACGATGCGGCCGCCGACATCCGAGGAGGCGCTGGCATCGAGCGCGATCGCCACGCCGATGCGGCCGGTGGCCGGCGCGTCGATCACCGCGGTGGGCGCCGTGGTGTCTGCCACGCCCGTGCCGGCGAGCGAGACGACGACGGGAATGCCGGCGCCATTGTGCACGACGAGCTCGCCCGCCAGCGTGCCGAGCGATGTCGGCGCGAAGCGCACGCCCAGCTCGCAGGCGCCGCCCGGCGCGAGCGTGGCGGGGCAGGCGCTCGCGTCCGCCGTGAAGGGGCCCGCCGGCGCGGCGGGAGCAAGGCTCACGGCGAGGGCGCCCGTGTTCGCGATCGTCACGGCCTGCGACGGCGAGGTCGTTCCCACGGATTGCGGCGCGAACGCGAGGGCGAGCGTGTCGGCGGCGAGCGTGGGAAAGGTCCTCGGGTCGGCGAATCGGGAGGTGTCGCCCGTGCCCGAATCCGTTGCCGTCGCGGCGAGGTTGCGCACCGATGCGGGAAGCGTGGCGGCGAAGGGGCCCGACCCGGCGGCATCGAGCTTCACGTCGACCGCGCCCGCGAAGGCCTGCGCGCGCCCGTCGCCGCTCGTGTCGGGCGAGTTGTTGTGGAAGAACTCGATCCGCACGGTTCCATCGGGGGATCCCGTCGCCTTGCCCGCCACGCGCACGGCATCGGGGCCGGCGAGCACGCCGCTCACCACCGGCGGCTGTTGCGCGTTGCGCCCCCCGGCGGCCGGGGACACGAAGTCGTGGCCCGCGACGCCCGCGGGCTGCCCGAAGACGAGGGTTTCCGACACCGTGTTGGCCCCGCCGGCGCCCGTATGCACGGGCGTCTCGAGCGTGTTGGCGACGACGTTGCGGCGCACGACGTTGCCGCGCGAGTCCGGGATGCCCGCGGCCGGGTTGCCGTCGATCGAGATGCCGCGCGCCACGCCGCTGCCCGCGATGGGCTCGCCCTTGGCGTCGAGGTTCACGAGGTTGCCTTCGACGAGCGCGCCGGCCGCACCCCAGGCGTCGATGGCGTCCGCGCCGCAGCA
>Ga0209476_10000757_pt1 | contig 22300 bp, 21 predicted proteins | sample KloWWTrecipitate_FD_187179 | JGI IMG/M metagenome (GOLD analysis project Ga0209476, IMG submission 187179) | Active sludge microbial communities from Klosterneuburg, Austria, studying microevolution and ecology of nitrifiers - Klosterneuburg... | ecosystem: Engineered > WWTP > Aerobic digester... | reverse complement strand
CGAAGGCCAGCGTCGCTACGTGGAATCGCTGTCGGCGTATGCGCGGCAGTTTTTGAGCGTGATGGACAAGCCCGATCTGGACCATATCGAGGGCTTGAGCCCGGCAATTTCGATCGAGCAAAAATCCACCAGCCACAATCCGCGTTCGACGGTGGGCACGATCACCGAAATCCACGACTACATGCGCCTGCTGTACGCGCGCGTGGGCAGCCCGCGCTGCCCGGATCATCATTTCCCATTGGAAGCGCAGACAGTCAGCCAGATGGTGGACCAGGTGCTGGCGATGGAGTCCGATGCAACGCTGGCAAGCCAGCGCTGGATGTTGTTGGCGCCGGTGGTGCGCGAGCGCAAGGGCGAACACCTGCACGTGTTCGACCAGCTGCGCGCGCAAGGCTATGTGCGCGTACGGGTGAACGGTGTGCTGCACGAAATCGATGCGGTGCCGGCATTGGCACTTCGACAGAAACACACCATCGAAGCGGTGATCGACCGCTTCAAGCCGCGTGCCGATATTCGCCAACGGCTGGCGGAGTCGTTTGAAACTGCGCTCAAATTGGGCGATGGCATGGTCATCGTGCAATCGATGGACGATGCCACCCGCGAACCACTGTTGTTTTCCTCGAAATACGCCTGCCCGGTGTGTGACTACTCGCTGCCAGAGTTGGAGCCGCGCCTGTTTTCGTTCAACTCCCCGGTCGGCGCCTGCCCCGGTTGCGACGGGTTGGGTGTGGCGCAATTTTTCGACCCGGTGCGGGTGGTGGCACACCCGGAGCTCTCGCTGGCGGCCGGTGCGATGCGCGGCTGGGACCGCCGCAATGCCTATTATTTTTCGATGATCACCTCGTTGGCCAAGCATTACCGCTTTGATGTGGATATGCCGTGGCAGGAGTTGCCGGAAGCCACGCGCCACATCATTTTGCACGGCAGCGGCACTGAGGCGATCACGCTGACTTACGTCAGCGAATCGGGCAGCAAGCATCAGCGCAAGCATGCATTCGAGGGCATCGTGCCGAATCTGGAGCGCCGCTATCGCGAAACCGAAAGTGCGGCGGTGCGCGAGGAACTTTCGAAGTACATCAGCGAACGGCCCTGCCCCGAGTGCGGCGGCGCGCGCTTGAATCGGCAGGCGCGCAATGTGTTCGTGGCCGACAAGCCGCTGCCTGAAATCGCGGTATTGCCGATTGATGCCTGCCTGCGCTTTTTCGACACATTGTCGCTGCCCGGCTGGCGTGGTGAAATCGCTACCAAAATCGTCAAGGAAATTCGTGAACGCTTGGGGTTCCTGGTCGATGTGGGGCTGGATTACCTGAGTTTGGAACGCAAGGCGGATTCGCTATCCGGTGGCGAAGCACAGCGCATCCGCTTGGCTTCACAAATTGGCGCGGGCTTGGTGGGGGTGATGTACGTGCTGGACGAGCCCTCCATCGGCCTGCATCAGCGCGACAACGAACGCCTGCTGGGCACACTGACGCGGCTGCGTGATTTGGGTAATACGGTAATCGTGGTCGAGCACGATGAAGATGCGATCCGACTGGCCGACCACATCGTGGACATCGGTCCGGGTGCCGGCGTGCATGGCGGTGAAGTGGTGGCGCAAGGTAGCTTGGACGATGTACTGAACGCGCCACGCTCGTTGACCGGGCAATACTTGTCGGGCAAAAAAGCGATTGCCGTGCCGGCCCTGCGTTATCCGCCCAACCGCAAACTGCTGCTCAAGCTCAAGGGTGCGCACGGCAACAATTTGAAGCATGTGGACCTGGAGATTCCAGCGGGGTTATTGACTTGCGTAACGGGCGTGTCGGGCTCGGGCAAATCCACCCTGATCAACGACACGTTGTATGCATTGGCCGCCAATGAAATCAATGGTGCCTCGCACACACCCGCCCCCTACAAGGACATCGTCGGGCTGGATTTATTCGACAAGGTGGTGGATATCGATCAATCCCCGATTGGTCGTACCCCGCGCAGTAATCCCGCCACCTACACCGGCCTGTTTACGCCATTGCGCGAACTGTATGCACAGGTGCCGGAAGCGCGTGCGCGTGGCTATTCACCGGGACGCTTTTCGTTCAATGTGCGCGGCGGCCGCTGCGAAGCCTGCCAAGGCGATGGCTTGATTAAGGTGGAAATGCACTTCCTGCCGGATGTGTATGTGCCGTGTGATGTCTGCCAAGGCAAGCGCTACAACCGCGAAACATTGGAAATCCTGTACAAGGGCTACAGCATCCGCGACGTGCTGGAAATGACGGTGGAGAACGCGCTGGATCTGTTCGCACCGGTGCCCAGCATCGCTCGCAAACTGGAAACGCTGATCGACGTGGGCCTGAGCTATATCAAGCTGGGCCAGAGTGCGACCACACTCTCCGGCGGCGAAGCGCAGCGCGTGAAATTGTCGAAAGAACTCTCCCGCCGCGATACCGGGCGCACGCTGTACATCCTCGATGAACCCACCACCGGCCTGCATTTCCACGATATCGAAGCCCTGCTGGATGTGCTGCATCGCCTGCGCGATGACGGCAACACGGTGGTGGTCATCGAACACAATCTGGACGTGATCAAAACCGCCGACTGGGTGGTGGACCTGGGCCCGGAAGGTGGCCATCGTGGCGGGCAAATCATCGCCGTGGGCACGCCAGAGAGCGTGGCCGCCAACCCGGCCTCGCATACCGGCCGTTTCCTTGCGCCTTTGCTCGAAAAAGCACGGGCATCCTCTGCTGCAGGCAAACCCGTCAAATCGAAGAAGAAGACCAGCACATGAGCACACCCTTCCGTACTCCGATCCATTTGCGCTGGAGCGATCTGGATGCGTTCAACCACATCAACAATGCGCGCTACCTGACCTTTCTGGAACAGGCGCGCATCGAGTGGTTTGCCACCATCGGCGAAGATTGGGTGACCGACACTGCCGCACCCGTGGTGGCCTCGGCCACCCTCAACTTCAAACGCCCCATCGAATATCCAGCCGATGTACATGTGGAGCTGTTTACCGAGCGTCTTGGCAACTCCAGCGTGGTGATTGGGCATCGTATCGTGGCTGCAGATGGCACACTGCATTGCGATGGCCATGTAGTCGCGGTGTGGGTGGAACGCCGCAGCGGCAAGCCAACCCCGCTCCCCCCTGCAGTACGCCTGGCTTCTGAACGTATTCAAACGGCTTAAGCTTGAACCTGGATTGCACGTTACATTGCAGGCCGAGTTGCACTGAGTTGCACAAGGAATCGTCATGCCCCTGATTGAAAGAAGCGTTCATCACAACATCCACGAACTGCGTCTGCAGCGTGCACCCGTCAACGCGCTGAACCCGGAGCTGTGCAATGCGTTGACGCATGCAGTGCAGGCGGCGATTGCACAAGGCGCGCAAGGCATCGTGCTGGCCGGTGGCCCCAAGGTGTTTTCGGCGGGATTGGATGTGCCGTACTTGCTCTCACTAGGTGGTGATCAGGACGCACTGCTGCAAGCATGGCGGGCGTTTTTCAATGCGGCACGCGCACTGGCCAGCTGCTCCGTACCTGTCGTGGCCGCCATGGCTGGGCACGCGCCGGCGGGTGGCTGCGTGCTGGCGCTATGCTGCGATTACCGCATCCTGGCCGACGGCCCATACCGCATTGGTTTGAACGAAACGCAAGTGGGGCTGGTCGCCCCGGAAGGCATCCAGGCTTTGTTGTCGCGCGCCGTGGGGCCCCATCGCGCCGAACGCCTGTTGGTCGCCGGCGCAATGCCAGAAGCTGCCGAGGCGCTGCGGATCGGATTGGTAGACGAGCTGACCGATATCGACGACGTGGCGATACGCGCCCGTGCATGGCTGGAGGATTTATTGAAGCTGCCCACCATGCCAATGCGCGAAACCCGCCGCATTGCACGCGCGGCGGTGGTGGATTGCCTGCGCGATGAGCGCATTGATCTGGAACGCTTCGTGTCCGCGTGGATGGAGCCGGACACCCAGGCGGCACTGCGTGCAATGTTGGCGCGAATCGGGAAATAACCCGCGCTCTGTGGCAGTTGCTCTGTGCGAGCGCGCCCTGCGCGCGACATGCGGCCACCCCGCGCGCAGGGCGCGCTCCCACCAAGAGCGACCCTTGGCCGCGATCCTCAGAGGATCTCCAACACTCGCTCGGGTGGCCGGCACAGGCGTACCCCCTTGCCGGTAAACACAAACGGGCGATTGATCAGCTTCGGCGTGGCAACCATCGCATCCAGCAATGCGTCGTCACTCAGCGCGGGATCACCCAACCCTTGTTCGGCGTATTCCGGTTCCTTGTTGCGCATGGCCTCGCGCACCGCCAGCCCGGCATCGGCAATCGCTTTGCGTAATTGCGCTTTGCTCGGCGGATGCTGGACGTAATCCACGATCACAGGCTCGATGCCGGCTTCCCGAATGAGCTCCAATGCCCCGCGCGAATTGCTGCACGTTGGGCGATGCCAGATTTCAACTTGCGCCATGTTCAAGCACCCGTCGCCACAGGTCGGGTAGGATCGGTGATCCAACCGCTCCACGAGCCGGTGTACAGACGTGCGCCGCGCAGACCAGCTCGTTCCATCGCCAACAGTGTGTGACATGCGGTGACCCCTGAACCGCACATGCTGACCACTTCAACGGGGTCGCGGCCGGCCAGCAATTCGCGAAATTCGGCGGCCAATTGCATCGGTGATTTGAAGCGGCCATCCGGCCCCAAATTTTGCGCATACGGCCGATTGATCGCACCCGGGACATGCCCGGCAACTCGGTCAATGGGTTCTTCCTCACCGCGAAAGCGCACTGCTGCACGCGCATCCAGCAGCATCCCACCGTCGTCCAGATGCGTTTGCACGGCATCGGCATCCAGCAAATTGGTGGTATCGAATACTGCGGGATACGGGCGCACAGTCATCGGCGCACGTTGCATCGATGTGGTGGGCAAACCCAACGACACCCAGTGCGACCAACCACCATCCAGCACCGCAACCTTTTCATGGCCGAGGCTGCGCAACAAAAACCACAACCGCGCCGCGAATGCGCCATCACCGTCGTCATAGGCAATGACCTGGGTCGAAGGATCGATCCCCCATTGCGCCAATTTGCTGACGAACCCCTCTGCCTGCGGCCACGGGTGTCGCCCCTGCCCCTTCTGGGTCATGTCCGACAGATCGCGCTCCAGGTGCGCGTACTGCGCACCAGGCAAATGCCCTTGCCGCCACGCCTGCTCTCCCAACACGGGATCCAGCAGCGAAAACCGGCAATCCAGGATCACCACGTCGGCGCGGTTCAAGGCCATCGAAAAAATATCGGCCTGCACCACGGTTGTCCATCCAGCCATCACGTCCTCCCGGTTGTTGCACTGGCCAACCGTTGCCGCAGGTTGTACAGAATCGAAGCGGTCACACCCCAAATACGCTGGTGCGCATAGCGGTATTGGAACACGTGGCGCGTGCGTCCGCCCAATTGCAGTTCGATGGTGTCCAGCTGGGCAGGGTCCATCAGCAGCTCCAGTGGCACTTCGAACACATCCGCCACCTCGCCGGGATCTGGCTGCGGATGAAATGCCGGATCCACCCAAACCACGGTGGGCAGGATCTGAAAGCCGGTCAGCGTCAGCAACGGATCCAGATAGCCCAGCGCCTGCGCCTGGGCTGGCAAAAGGCCCACTTCCTCGCGTGCCTCACGCAGGGCAGCGTCGGCAGGATGCAGGTCGCCAGGCTCGATGCTGCCGCCGGGAAAACTGACTTGGCCGGCATGATGCCGTAACCCATCGGTGCGACGGGTCAGCAGAACCCCTGCGCCATCCACACGCGGGATGATCCCCACCAGCACCGCTGCGGGCCTAGGCATGGTGGGCAAAGACAAGCCGTCCAACTCAGCCAGATTCCATGCTGGCGTCTGCGGCGGTGCGGACAATGGATGGATTGCGCCGCGCAATCTTGCCAGCAGTGCGTCGGCCGGCATCACATGGATTCCCGGCGTGCGGCACGTTCTGGCAACACCACATCCATGACATGCAGGCGCAGGTCGTCGTGCATCACCGACCACGCTGCAATTTCATCGCCACTACGATGACAACCAATGCACAGGCCATCGTCAGCCAGCGTGCATACACCCGTGCAGGGGCTCAGGACGGCGTGATAAGGAGTGCTCATTCAACGTAGTTTACTAGCGCCCAAATGCAATGCGCCGGCACGAAGCCGGCGCACTGGAATCACATCAACGCAAGGTCGTACCTTATTTCACTGCGCCCAGCTCGATCTGCAAGGCCACGGCCTGCTGCGCGAACTGTTCGTTCTGGGCCCCACCCAAGCCCTTGCCCGGCGGAATGATGACCTCGTACACGGTGCCCTGCTGCATCAGCGGCAGGGTTTCCTTCAGCGCTGCGATCGGCGCATCGGACACCTTGAATGCCGGCGGCGTCTGCACGCCACTGAGCGGCACGCCAACGGCAGCCAGGAAGCTGCGGAATGCGATCTGCACTTCGCTGTTGGCGGTCGGCTTGGCGCCGGTGCCGGCCTTGGCCACACGGTACATGATGCCGCTGGGCATGGTGATCACGCCGGTCTGGGCCTTGAACTTGGTGACGAAATCAGCCGACTGCGCCTGATTGTCGGCCAGCGCCTTGCGGAAGGCTTCCTGCGCCTTGATTTCCATGCGCTTCTGGAAGCCGGAATAGGCGGCACCCAGCTGCTGCTCGGTGTAGGCCGGCTGCTTCTTGGCATAGGCATCCTGCACACCGCGCACAACGGTAGCGATGTCGATCGGCTCATCGGTATTGGCCAGTTCCTGGCCCAATTGCCAGCCAAATGCATAACTGGCATGGGTCTTGTCGACCACCGGCATTTCAGCAGCACCAGCGGCGGGCTTGGCAGCAGGCGTTGTCGCCTTGGCCGGTGCGGGTTTGGTCTGCGCCGTTGCGATGCCGGCGGTCAGGGTAAGGGCCGCCACTGTGGCAGCAAGCACGCGCAACTTCATTTACAAACCTCGTTCAAAATTTGGGGCGGCAACGCCGCCCTGGGATCCGCCACAACCGATTGGCTGTGCGGTATTTGTGACACTCCGGTCGAACCGACCCGGATGGACACGCTAGGATAACGGCCAAGAGGCTTAACCGCCACTGAGGCCACTTTGCGACCTGGTCATGGGTGAAAAGTTCCCGGCTTCGGCTTAACCACTTGGTATCCAAACGCAAACCAACCCCGCAAGAGGCCGCATGAGCACGCCAGTCCTACACATTGACACCTGCAATGGCATTCGCACTGTCACCATCAACCGCCCCGACAAGCTCAATGCGCTCAATGCCGCCACGCTGGACGCGCTGGACGCCGCCTTCGCGGACGCTGCGGCCGACGACGCCGTGCGCGTGGTGGTGCTGACCGGCGCGGGCCCCAAGGCCTTTGTGGCCGGCGCCGACATCGCGGAAATGAACAGTTTGAGCCCGGTGCAGGGCCGCGATTTTTCCTTGCGTGGCACCCGCATGATGCGGCGGGTGGAAAAGCTGAACAAGCCGGTGATCGCGATGATCAACGGCTTTGCGCTGGGCGGCGGGTTGGAGCTGGCGATGTGCTGCCATCTGCGCATCGCCGCGGATGGCGCCAAACTGGGCCAGCCGGAAATCAACCTCGGCCTGATCCCGGGCTTTGGCGGCAGCCAACGCCTGCTGCGCCTGTGCGGGCGCGCCGCCACGCTGGAGCTGTGCCTGACCGGCGCACCGATTGGTGCCGAACGCGCGCTGCAACTGGGCATCCTCAACCGGGTGGTGCCTGCCGCCGAGTTGGAGGCCGAAACCACCAAGCTGGCCACGCAATTGGCCAATGCCGCACCGCTGGCGCTGCGCGGGATGATCGACTGCGTGAACGTGGGCAGCGAATGCGGAATCGAGGAAGGCCTGGAGTACGAGTCGGCGCAATTCGGGCTGATGTTTGCCACCGAGGATATGCGCGAAGGCACCGGCGCGTTTCTGGAAAAGCGCAAACCCAGCTTCCACGGCCGCTGATGCCCACCCCATGCCCGTATTGCTCGTGCGCTGCCGATGCCACCGTGCATCGGCTGCACGTGGCGCTGCAGGAAGAGGATTTGGATGCGGCACTGGCACTCGGCTTGCTGGAGGCCACCGCCTGTCCAACCTGCACGCCCGCATGCACTGCGCGCTTGCTGGCCGCCCGCGATGCGCGCCGTTTCGCGCTGGCCGCTCGCGAGCGCTACCGCAGCCGCGCCGTGCGGCTGGCGCGGATCAAGGCCGACCGTGACGCCGCACGCCGCCCGCCGCCGACCCCTGCGACAACGCAAGCCGCCGCGTTGCCGTCGTCCGCGGCCGATGCACTGGCGCGGGCCTTGGCAAAAGCGAAGGCACGCCACACATGACCACAGCGCGCAAACCGCGAGCCGCACGCGGCAGCAAGCTGACGCCGGATCAGATCATCGAAGCATTCACGCGGCTGCGCGATGCCAACCCGCATCCCACCACCGAACTGGAATACACCACACCTTTCGAATTGCTGGTGGCGGTGGTGCTCTCCGCGCAGGCCACCGATGTGGGTGTCAACAAAGCCACGCGCAAGCTCTACCCCATCGCCAACACGCCGGCGGCGATCCTCGCGCTGGGGGAAGCCGGGCTGAAGGGCTACATCAACACCATCGGTCTGTATAACGCCAAGGCGGCGAATGTGATTGCGCTGTGCCGGCTGCTGTTGGACCGGCACGCTGGCGAAGTGCCGCGCACCCGCGACGCGCTGGAAGCCTTGCCCGGCGTGGGCCGCAAGACCGCCAATGTGGTGCTCAATACCGCGTTTGGCGAGCCCACGATCGCGGTGGACACGCATATCTTTCGTGTGGCCAATCGCACAGGCCTTGCGCCGGGCAAGGACGTGCGCACGGTGGAAGACACGCTGGTGAAACTGGTGCCCAGCGCGTTTGCCCGCGATGCGCACCACTGGTTGATCTTGCACGGTCGCTACATTTGCAAGGCACGCAAACCCGATTGCCTGCACTGCCCCATTCACGACCTCTGCCGCTGGCCCGACAAGGGGCCGTCGAGCTGGGAAACCTGATCATGAAAACGGCGGGCCGAAGCCCGCCGCAAGGATGCCGCAGCACGCAAACGCGCGATCAAAACCGGAATTCGCCCCACACACCGAATTCATCGGTCTTCAGATCCTTGCTGCGCAGCGTGTTGCGCTGGTCGGTGTGTTTGTACACCGTCGCCAATTTCACGCCAGGTGCCACCGGCCATTCAACGCCGATGTTGTAATATCGATCCTGCAAGCTTGGATCCAGCGTCTTGCTGACATCGGTGTTGTCATAACGGCCAAACAGGGTGACACCCTTGTTGTTCAAACCCACGCTGCCCCACAACGACCAGCCGCTGGCCTTGTCCGATGCCACGCTGGTGACGTTGTTCCAGTTGTTGGCTTGGAAATACTCAACACCCAAGCGGGTATTGCCGGACATGTAGGCGGCAAGGAAATCCACACGATTGGCCGTGTGCAGGGCATTCACCGTTTGCTTCTCTTTGCCCAAGGTGCCGGAATACGCGCCCACGCCAATCACGGTTTGCTCGGTCGGTGCAAAGCTCAAGCGGCCTTCAAAATCCAGCCCCTTGCTGCGGCTTGGGTTCTTGTAGCCATTGCCATTGAGTGCAGCCACTGCGTACTCCACAGCGCCGCCTGCCAGCTTGCCACCGGCATGCACACCCCAGTCCGCCGAAGTGCCGTACTTCAGGCGATCGGTCAGCGTGTTTTCGATATAGCGCATGCCGTAGTAGTTCTCGGCAAACGGCACCCATGGCAGATCGGCGGCACCAGCGCGCAGAACGAAGGCATCGCTGAGTTTGTATTGGATGTAGGCCTTCTTCAGGTACACCTCGGTGGATGCGATCGTCGAGGAATATTGGAAGTCGGTAGTAAGGTTCATCGACCATTTGTCATCGAATTTATGATCCACGCCAAGATAGAAACGCTTGATGTCGAACGCAAATCCCGACTTGTCGGTCTTCACACCCTTGCTGCTGTCGTCGATATTGGTCAGGTCGTAATACAAGCGGCCGCTGAGCTTGGTGTCGTTGACCAATTTCTTCAGTGAGTCGATGGTGGCCAGCGATTCATTCGCCTTGGCCTGCTCCACATTGACATCGGATTGCGCATCGCTACGTGCCTCGAGATCTTGCGAGCGCTCTTCCAGGCTCTGGATCTGGGCTTGCAGCGCGGCGATCTGCGCCTTCATTTCGGCAATATCCTTGGCGCTGGGCGCGCTCTGTGCCGCAGCATTGAAACTCATGTTGCCAGCAACAATCAGGACAATCGCGGCGGCTAATCGGGTGGTGCGCATGGAGGTGCTCCAGTGTCAGTGAAATGGCTGTATGGTTCGGGACTGCGCGCAGGTCTTCCCCCATCACGCATGCCGTGTATTTCACCTGCCAACGGTTGCAGATTTATTTCCGTTTACGATTTTTTTCTATTTCCAGGTGGCTAACGGCTTGGCAGTCACGCGCACAATCCGTGGCGCCACGCAGCAGCCCAGCGTCACGAAATTGACACACAAGCGACGCCTGCCTGTCATGAACTCGCGCTTGAATGCACTGCGAAACGGGCAAACCCCGTCGTATCCGCACACTCAGGAGCTCTTCGTGTCCAAGTCTTTCACGTTCCGCCTCGCTGCACTCGCACTGGCAAGCGGCTTTGCCACCAGCGCATTCGCGTCCGATGTCACCGGCGCAGGCGCATCGTTTGTGTACCCGGCCATGTCCAAGTGGTCATCCGACTACAAGGCTGCCACTGGCAAGGAAGTGAACTATCAGTCCATCGGTTCCGGTGGCGGCATCGCCCAGATCAAGGCTGGCACCGTGGATTTTGGTTCGTCCGACAAACCACTGCCGCCCGCAGAACTGGCCCGTTCCGGCCTTGGGCAGTTTCCGTCGGTGATCGGCGGCATCGTGCCGGCGTTCAACCTGCCAGGCATCGCAGCCGGCACGATGAAGCTGGATCCGGATGTGCTGGCCGACATCTTCCTCGGCAAGATCACGCTGTGGAACGATCCGCGCATCGCCGCCAGCAACCGCGGCCTGCCGCTGCCGGCATTGAAGATCACCGTGGTGCATCGCTCTGATGGCTCCGGCACCAGCTTCAACTTCACCAACTATTTGTCCAAGGTCAGCCCGGCGTGGAAGTCTGCGGTGGGCGAAGGTACCGCGGTGAAGTGGCCGGTGGGGATCGGCGGCAAGGGCAACGAAGGCGTGTCGGCTTACGTCAAGCAGATCAAGGGCAGTATCGGTTATGTCGAACTGGCCTATGCGGTGCAGAACAGATTGCCCTACTCGCGCCTGAAGAATGCCGCCGGCAACTACGTCAACCCGAGTGATGACAGCTTTGCCGAAGCCGCTGCCAGCGCCGACTGGAAGACGGCCAAGGATTTCTTCCTGATCATCACCAATGCACCGGGTGCCAATGCGTGGCCGATCACTGCCACCAACTTCATGCTGGTGCACAAGAACGGCAAGCCGGGCACCAAGGCCGCGGTGGAGTTCTTCCGCTGGGTGTATGCCAATGGCGATGGCGCGGCCAAGTCGCTGGGCTATGTGCCGCTGCCGGATTCGCTGGTGCAGCAGATCCAGGCCTATTGGACGCAGAACGTCAAGTAATCAATACGGTTTTGGACTGCCAATGGCGGGCCCTCGGGTCCGCCATTTTCATATCTGGCGAACACCATGACGATTCTTCGAATTACGTCATCGGGCTGTCATAAAAACATCGAATCATACACATACGACGAACGCCACCTGTTGCCCTTCCGCAAGGGCAGGACACGCATATTCCATGAGTGCTATCGCCACTTCCACACTCCCCAGCCATCGTGATGCCACCGATGCGCGCCACGACCGGCAATTCCGTTGGCTGCTGACCGCCACGGCGGTATTCGTATTGGTGACCCTTGCCGGTGCGGCCTTGTCGATGCTGTGGGGCGGCCGCAGCGTGCTTGCCAGCGAGGGCCTGAACTTTTTCCTGTCCAGCGACTGGAACCCGGTTGAAAACAAATACGGCGCACTGGTGCCGATCTACGGCACCCTGGTGACCGCCTGCATCGCCATGTTGATTGCGGTGCCGGTGAGCTTCGGGATCGCCTTCTTCCTGACCGAAGTGGCACCGCGTTGGCTGCGCACGCCGATCAGCACCGCGATTGAATTGTTGGCCGGCATTCCATCGATCATCTACGGCATGTGGGGCTTCTTCGTGCTGATGCCGGTGATGCGCGAAAGCTTGATCCCGTGGATGGATGAACACATCGGTCCACTGCCGGTGATCGGCATGCTGTTCAGCGGGCCACCGATTGGCGCGGGCATGCTGACCTCGGGTCTGGTGCTGTCGATCATGGTGATTCCGTTTATCGCCTCGACCATGCGCGAGGTGTTCCTGACCGTGCCCACCCGTTTGAAAGAATCGGCCTACGCATTAGGTGCCACCAAGTGGGAAGTAAGTTGGGACATCGTGCTGCCCTACACCCGCTCGGCGGTGATCGGCGGCATTTTCCTGGGTCTTGGCCGGGCACTGGGCGAAACCATGGCGGTGGCATTCGTGATTGGCAATAGCGTGAGCTTCACTGCTTCGTTGCTGGAACCATCCACCACCATCGCCGCACTGATCGCCAATGACTTTGGCGAGGCCACCGAAACCTACCGCGCCGCCTTGCTGCTGCTGGGCTTCGTATTGTTCATGGTGACCTTCGTCGTGCTGGCATTGGCGCGCCTGATGTTGTCGAATCTGGCACGCAAGGAGGGCAACCGATGAGCACGTTTTCCGCAGCGTTGTATCAACGCCGCCGCATCACCAATGCCATTGCCATCACCCTGGCCTGCGCCGCCGCCATGTTTGGCCTGGCCTTCCTGGGTTGGATTTTGTGGACGCTGGTTGCCAAAGGCCTCGCCCATTTGAACCTGGCCTTGTTCTTGCAGGATCAGCCGCCGCCGATGGAAGCGGGTGGCTTGCGCAATGCCATCGTCGGCAGTTTGCTGATGTGCGGGATGGGCGTCGCCATCGGCACACCGATGGGGATTGCCGCAGGCACCTGGCTGGCGGAAGTGGGGGGACATAGCCGGCTGGGCACAGCGGTGCGCTTCGTCAACGATATCCTGATGTCGGCACCCTCGATCGTACTGGGCCTGTTCGTGTATGCCGCCTTCGTGATGAACACCGGCGGCAAGTTCTCTGCCATCGCTGGCGCGCTTTCACTGGCGTTTATCGTGTTGCCGGTGGTGGTGCGCACCACCGACGAAATGTTGCGGCTGGTGCCGGTACAAATGCGCGAAGCGGCGTTGTCGTTGGGCGTGCCGCAGTGGAAAGTGACCGTGCAGGTGCTGTACCGCAGCGCCCTGCCCGGCATCGTGACGGGTGTGCTGCTGGCCTTGGCGCGCATTTCAGGCGAAACCGCACCACTGCTGTTCACTGCATTTGGCAATGAATTCTTCAGCCTGAAAATCACCGGCGCCATGAGCGCGGTGCCGCTGGTGATGTACAAATTTGCCGGTGCCGGCTTTGAAAATTGGGAGCAACTGGCGTGGGCCGGTGCACTGCTGATTACCTTGTTCGTGCTGGCCATCAGCTTGCTGGCCCGCTTCCTGCTTTTGCGCAATCGCGCCACTCATGACTGACCTGCGGACCCTTCCGATGAACACAGCCCATTTCGCCACTGCGCATGCGGTCCATCACACCGCAGCATTGCACCCCCCGCCGGTGAAAATTGCCGCACGCGGATTGAACTTCTGGTACGACAAGTTTCATGCGGTCAAAAACATCAATCTGGAGATTCCGGAAAAACACGTGACCGCGCTGATTGGCCCGTCCGGCTGCGGCAAGTCCACGTTGCTGCGCGTGTTCAACCGTATCTATGCGCTGTACCCGAAGCTGGAAGCCAAGGGCGAAGTGCTTTTGGATGGCGAAAACATTCTGGCCCCTGCGTACCCGATGAATCGGCTGCGCAGCAAGGTGGGCATGGTGTTTCAAAAACCGGTGCCGTTTCCGATGACCATTTTCGAAAACGTGGCCTATGGCATTCGTCACCATGAGCGTCTGAACAAAGCCGACATGGAGGCCCGCGTGGAACTGGCGCTGCGCCAGGCCGCTCTGTGGGACGAGGTGAAAGACAAGCTGAAGGACAGCGGTCTGAGCCTGTCCGGCGGTCAGCAGCAGCGTCTGTGCATTGCGCGTGCCGTGGCGCTCAAGCCCGACGTGCTGTTGCTGGATGAACCCACCTCGGCGTTGGACCCCATTTCCACCGGCCGCATCGAACAGCTGGTGGAGGAACTCAAGCAGGAATTCACCATCATGATTGTCACCCACAACATGCAGCAGGCGGCGCGCGTATCCGACTACACCGCCTTCATGTACATGGGCGACCTGATCGAGCATGGCACCACCGAGCAGATCTTTTCCAACCCGGTCAAACAACAGACCGAGGATTACATCACCGGGAGGTTCGGCTAATGAACGAGCAACATCAGCATATCGTCAGGAGTCACGACGACGAACAAACCGCCTTGCGTGACACGCTGATCTACATGGGTCAGTTGGCCACCAGCCAATTGGAATCGGCACTGAATGCGCTGACCCAGCGCAATGAAGCCGCCGCGCATGAGGTGATCACCAATGACGAACGTATCGATGCACTGGAACAACAAATCAATCATGATGCGATTCGCCTGATCCAGCGCGGCCCGCTGGCCAGCGATTTGCGCGTGATTTTGGCGGCGTTGCGGGTAGCTTCCGACATCGAGCGCATTGGCGATTACGCGGCCAATATCGCCAAACGTTCCCTGGTGCTGAACCAGTCGCCGCCACTTTCCCATACCCGTGGGCTGGATGCGTTGGGGCGAATGGCGGCGCACCAATTGCGCGATGTATTGCGCGCTTATCAGCAGCGCGATGGTGACGATGCGTTGCGGGTGCGCGATGCCGATGCCGAACTGGATGCGCTGTACACCGGGCTGTTCCGTGAACTGCTCACCTACATGATGGAAGACCCGCGTGCGATCACGCCGTGCACGCATCTGCTGTTCATGGCCAAAAATCTGGAACGCATTGGCGACCATGCCACCAATATCGCCGAGAACGTGTGGTTCTTGTTGCATGGCGATACACCGCTGCCACCGCGCAATAAACGCGACGAGAGTTTGCAACCCGTCGCCTGACCCGTGTTGGGTCTATTTGCCGGCAGGCTGCGGCTTGCCGCGCAACAGGCTGAACGCAATTCCGCCCACCAGCAGTGCACCCAGCACCAGCACTGCCCACAAGGTCAGGGTTTTCCAGTCGCGGGGCTTGGCAGGCGGCGTGTAGGCAGCGCTGCCTGCGCGTGGGCTGACCGGTCCCAGGGTTGCCACCGCCGGTACCCATTGCGCACCGAAACGTGCGCGCAAGGCTGCCAGCATGGGCGCTACCGCATCTTGCGTGTCCTGTGCGGCAGCGCTGCCTGCCACCAAGACATACGGCGGCGTGCCCTGCGCAAGGAACACGATACTGGCGGGCTGATACCCCAACTTCAGAGTGGGAGCAGAGGCTGGCAGATCACCCGATTCCAGTTGCAAGCGCCACTCGCGATCGCTGATGGTGGTATTCAGATCCAGCGGCGGCGAGGTTTGTGCGCTGGCACCATCCTGCAACTGCCATGTGCTCCAACCATAGGCGCGCTGCGCCCATGCCATTGATGGCTGCGCAGACGTGCCCGTATCCGCATCGCGGCTGAGTACAGACCAACGCACACTGGTGTTGGCGGGCATCACCACATCCACGCGCTGCACCGGGAAGTGGCCATCGCTGTGATAGTCAAAGCCACCCTTGGCCGGCGTGCCTGCGGCCACGGGTGCCGGTTGCCACTGCCAATTGTTGCTGTCGGCTGCTGCGTGCCACTCGCCCTGCACCGCTCGCAGCGCAATCGCCGGGCTTGCCTGCAACGGCAGCAATCGCAAATAACGTGGCGGTGTATCCAACGCAATCCGGTTGCTGCGCAGTTCCTGTCCTTGATTGCGCAATTGCACAAGGCGCACCTGTGGATCCAGGGTGCGCCAATTGCGCAGATCATCACTGCCTTCCAGCCGATAGCCCGCATCCAACGCTTGCGCGGCATCCTCCCAATCCAGCAGCAGCGCATGCATACGAGCGCTGTCTTTGCCCAGATCGACCAGCCATGCAGACGCGGCGGCCACATCATTATCGGCCACTGCACCACTGCGCACCGACACGACCGCGCCATCGGTGGAACGCTGCACCAGCACGCTCAAATCGCTGCCTTGCGATGCGGCCGTCACCGGCAGCGTGAACCAGCGCAGTGCGGTGTGCTGCGCTTGCCCGGCCGCCCCATCTGGCCGTGTTTGCAACAGGCTGGCCACCGGCTTGCCGCTGGCATCCAGTACCCGCACATCGCGCAGGTCGCGCCAATACGCCGCGCGATAGACCGCCGCATCCAGCGCCACCCGATACGCACCGGCATCGGGGCGCGACAACTGCAGCGGCCATTGCTGCGCGTAGTCATCACCTGCGTGTGCGGCCAATGGCAGCAACAGCACCCCCAGCATCCACCGCTTCATGCCATAGCCTCGTCTGTGTGTGAGTCGTCGGTGTGCTGCGCATCTTGCGATGCCGTTCGCCGTGGCGGTACCGGTGCCAGCCAGCCCACCAAAGTACACAGCAGGCCGTAGGCGATAAACGCGCCGATGCCGAGCAGATCACCCAAGTTGCTGCGGTCGATCAACAGCAGTTTCAGCAACACGATGCCCATCAAAATGGCACCGGCCAACCACAAGCCCCACTGCCCACGGCGCGAACCCGAGACCCAGCCCGCCATCCCCAGCAAGCTCCAGACCACGGTCAAACTGGTTTGCGCCAAGCCCGTGCCCAGCAGCGCGCCATCCCATGCAATCGCGCCCCAGTGATGCACGCCGCGCAAGGTCATCACCGTCACCAACAACAAGCCCGCCAGCGCCAGGGCCATCACCGGCTGCGACGCCAGCGGCGTGCGTGCAGACACCCCATCCCGCAGCCACAACGCCAGCAACAGCAGCACCGAAAGCTGCGCCAAATCCAGCGGATTGAGCACCGCCAACCACGGCAACGGCGCACTTTGCCCGGCATTGAACAGCATCAGCAACCACCACAGCCCGAGTGCAATGAACACCAGCAGCCGCAGCACGGATTGGAACGGTGCAAACAGCTCCGCCAAAGGTGCCGACAGCCACGCGCTCCGGCGCAACGATACCAATGCCAACACCAGCCAAGGCAGGGCCAGCAACATCCCCACCCAGCCATCGGCCAGTTCAAAACGCGACCCGATGAACGACGCCAGCAACGACAGCACCGTGGGCCACAACAACCACCACAGCAATTGCGCCAGCCCTGCCACCGACTCACTGCTGTTGCGCAAACACAACAGGCTGCGCAGCCCCAGTACCGCAAACAGCGGCCACACCCATGCGCCTTGACCTGCAAATGGCTGGCCATTGCTTTGCATTTGCGCAAACGCCAACGGGAACGCCAACCCAAGCCCGGCCAATGTGGTCAATGCCAATGCGCGTGCCGGCTGCCGGCGCTGCACTTCTGCGGCCAACCAGCCTGTAGCACCGGCCAGCAGCAAATAGGCATGCAAGCGATCCGCGGATGCCACGAAGCTGTTGATTTCATGGAGGCCATTGCCGGCCCACCACAACACGCCCCAGAGGTAGGCCAACACCGCCACCACAGCATTGCCATGCTGGCGATACAGCCATGCCGCGGCAAATCCGCCGGCGGCAATCAACAACGCGCTCATGAAGTTGGCGTTGATCACCGCGATTGCCGTATGCCCCCAGCCTGACGAACTGTACGCCGCCAACACCAGTGCCAGCGCGGCGGCCAGCTGCAAGCCAATCCCCGCCCAACGCGGCAGGCGACGCTGCTGGGTCAGACCCAACCACACCAAGCCAGCCCCTTCCAATGCAAATACCGAAGCCGTGGCGCGCGCAGACAACGCCAGCGGGATCGACAAGGTGGCAAAGCCCACCGCCAGGATCGCGTAGCCACGCCCCAGCAATTGCAACTTTTCTTTATGTCGAAGCGCCCATGCCAGCGCCACATAAATCACTGCCAACCCCAAGGCGCACAGTGCCAGCGGCATGCGTTCGCCCTGCAACAACCCGGCCTGTAGCGAGAACGCAATCAGCGGCGTGCCAAACAACAAACTGCCGTCGATCCGCGCACCGCCCGGCGTTTGCGCCTTGCGCGCATACAACAAGGGCAGTAGCAGATAGAACCCGAAGAACAGCAGCAGGAAAGGCTCGGTGCTGGCGAAGTGCTCCGGCTTGTATTGCAACACGCCCCAGACAGTGCCGATGCCGAAGGTAAACGCAAATCCCAGCAGATTGAGAATGCGCCACGGCCGCACCCACGCAATTGCAAAAATGCCCGCATTGAGCATCGCGTAGTAACTGAACAAGCCCACATGGTTGCCACTGCCGGTGGACAGCCACAGTGGCGCAAGGAAGCCGGCCAGCACCCCCAAAATGGCCAGCGTGCGCGACTCCTGCAGCACCGCCATCACCGCCAGTCCGGCAATCAACATCACACTGATGGCAAATGCCGGCGCGGGGTCAATCAGGGCATACAACTTGACCGCAGCAAACGTCACCAGCAACAACACACCAATCGCACCGCCCTGCAGTGCCAGCGCAAAGCTGCGATGACTGTCGCGCTTGCGCCATGCAAACACCAAGGCCGCCAAGGCCGCCGCACTGATCCCCGCCAAGCGCAGCTCAACCGGCATGCGCAGCCAGCCCTGGTCACTGGCATAGCGCAGCAATGCCGCCACCCCCGCAAACAGCACCAGCATGCCCACCTTGACCGGCACATTGCCGGTAGTGAACCAGCCCTTGACCCGTTGGATGGCGCGTTCGATCGCATCGGGTGCTGCTGGCTGCCGTGGGGATGCCGGGAGTGGCGCAGCAAGCTGCGGTGGCTTTTCCGCCTGTGCTGCCGGTGCCGGTGCAACATCCGCTGCAGCCTGCGCTGTGGCCTCGACATCAGGTATCGGCGGCATCACGAACGCTGGCGCTTGCATGAGGGGAGGCGGGGCGGCAGCCTGCGCACGATCGGCGACAGGTGCAGCCTGTGCGCTGGGCGCGTATTGCTGCTGCGCAACCGCCGCTTCCAGCGCATCCACCCGCTGCCGCAGCCCCGCGATCTTCAGCAAGGCCACCAACAGCAAAACGGGCACGCTCAGCACCAGCAACACCAGTAATACCACCAGTCCTTCCATGACACCCCTTCGCCGTACATTCACAGACCTTGCAGCGCGCCACAATATCCGGCCTGTGCAAAAACACAACATCCAGCGCCCGCCGGGGTGCACTGGCCGCAAGCGCCGCCGCGCAGTAGCATCGGCAGACTGACCCGCGCTGACGCGCCAAGGAGTTTTCCATGTCGAACAACCGCACACCCATGACCCTGACCATCAGCGCCGCCATCGCCAGTGCCAGCTTGGCCGCAGGCAGCTTGTTTTCGATGGATGCCCTGGCCCACGGCTACCAGCAAGACGCAAGCAAAGCCAAATCCGCCGCCACCGAAGGCAAATGTGGCGAAGGCAAATGCGGCGCGGCGATGATGGCCGGCAATGCTGCCAAGGCCGCACCAGCAACCCCCATGCATACCTTTGAAGGCTTGGATAGCGACAAGGACGGTCGCATTTCGCGCACTGAATTTGCCGCGGCGCATGGCGGCAAGGACGACAAGTTTGCCGGCATCGATGGCAACCATGATGGCTTCATCAGCAAGCAGGAATTCGATGCCCACCACGCCGCCATGCAAAAGGGCATGGCTGAAGGCAAATGCGGTGGTGATGCCAAAGCGGCCGGTGCCGGTGCCGATGGCAAAGCCGCCGGCAGCGAAGGCAAATGCGGTGAAGGCAAATGTGGCGAGGGCAAATGCGGCGGCAGCATGTAACCCCGCATGCATACCGCCCTGCCCCCGCGCAGCGCCGGCCTTGGGCTGCGCCGCGCATTACTTGATTCACTTATCGAAGCGCCTGCGGGCGCTTTCGATTTTCTGGAATGCGCACCCGATAACTGGATTGGTGTCGGCGGCGTATTGGGCGAACAACTCACCACACTGACCGCGCGCTATCCGCTGAATTGTCATGGGTTGTCGCTGTCGCTGGGTGGCCCCGACCCTTTGGACATCGCCTTCTTGCAGCAGACCCGGCAATTTCTGGATCGGCATCATGCTGTGCTGTATAGCGAACACCTGAGCTATTGCAGCGCAGGCGGCCATTTGTATGACCTGCTGCCGCTACCGTTCACCGAAGACGCCGTGCACCATGTCTCTGCGCGCATCCGTACCGTGCAAGACGTGCTGGGCCGGCGCATCGCGGTGGAAAACGTGAGCTACTACGCCGCGCCGTTCCAGCAACTTTCCGAAGTCGACTTCATCACCGCTGTGTTGCGTGAGGCGGATTGCGATTTGCTGCTGGACGTCAACAACGTGTACGTCAATGCCATCAACCATGGCTACGATGCGCGCGCATTCATCACCGCCATGCCAACGGCGCGCCTCGCCAGCGTGCATATTGCGGGGCATTTCGATGCAGCCATTGATCTGAAAATCGACACCCACGGCATGCCGGTCAAGGACGATGTATGGCGGCTGCTCGACTTCACCTATGCCACGCATGGCCTGCGCCCCACCGTACTGGAACGTGATTTCAACTTCCCACCGTTCGCACAATTGCTGGATGAAGTGGCCCTGATCCGCAGCGCACAGGCGCGCGCCGCATGAGCACGCTGCACACCCAATTGCAGGCACTGGCCGCACATGTGCGCGACCCGGCCCATCATGCCGGGCCAGAGGGCATTGAAGAGCGCCGGCTGCGCGTGTATCGCGAGCTGGTCTTCAATAATTTGCAGGGCCTGCTCGCCGGCACCTTCCCGGTGCTGCGCAAGACGTTGCGCGAACGCGAGTGGCACACACTGTTGCGTGATTTCCTCATCCACCATCGCAGCGAAACGCCGCTGTTCACCCGGCTGGGACTGGAATTTGTCGCCTTCCTCGAAGCCCATGCCAACCCCGCACGCCCGTGGCTGGCCGAACTTGCGCATTACGAATGGGCCGAGCTGGGCCTGCAACTGTGTGATGCCGCCGCGCCGCCGCATGACCCGCAAGGCGACCTGCTGGCGGGTGTGCCGGTGCTCTCGCCACTGGCCTGGCCGCTGGCCTATCAGTGGCCGGTGCATACGCTTGGCCCGGACAATCAACCGGTGGATGTCCCACCTGAGCCCGCATTGCTGTTGCTGCATCGTCAGGCCGATGGCCGCGTGCAGTTTTCGCAACTCTCGCCGCTGCTGTACCGCCTGCTCACCCTGCTGGAAGCCAATACCCGACACACAGGGCAGCAACACTTGCAAGCGCTTGCGGCCGAAGCAGGCCAGCCAGACTTCAACGCATTTCTGGCCGATGTGCGCCCGATGTTGGCGCGCTTGCATGCTAGCGGGGTGCTGTTGGGAACCCGCATCGGGTAACCTTTCACGATGTCCGAGCTAGCATCCCCCAACCCCATCACGCCGATGGCCGAACGCTTTCGTGGCTACCTGCCGGTGGTCGTGGATGTGGAAACCGGCGGGTTTGATTGGAACAAACACGCCCTGCTGGAAATCGCCGCGGTCCCCATCGAACTGGACGAGGCCGGCAACTATATGCCCGGTGCCGTGGCGCACGCGCACATCGCGCCCGCGCCCGGCACCAGCATCGACCCGAAATCATTGGAAGTCACCGGCATCAAGATCGGTCACCCCTTGCGCGGTGAAGTGGACGAACGCACAGGCCTGGATGCGATCTTCGTGCCGGTGCGCGCCGCGATGAAAAAGCACGCCTGCACCCGCGCCATCCTGGTGGGGCACAACGCCCACTTCGATTTGAATTTCCTCAATGCCGCGGTCAGCCGCGTGGGCCACAAGCGCAACCCGTTTCACCCGTTCAGCGTGTTCGATACGGTGACGATGGCCGGCCTGTGCTACGGCCAAACCGTGCTGGCCCGTGCCGCCATGGCCGCAGGCCTGGGCTGGGACCCCAACGAAGCCCACGGCGCGGTGTACGACACCGCACAAACCGCCAAACTGTTTTGCACGATTGCCAATGGCTGGCGCGGGCGGGATTGCAATGCGCCATGAGCAAACCCAGCACGGGTTCCACTCCGAAACCAGCACAACGCGCGCGCCGCACTAGCGCGGTGGCGGCGCGCCCCGCAACTTCAGCGTGCGCACGATGCCGTAGGCGCTGATCGCCATCCACACGGCTTCCAGCACGAACACCGAGACATTGAACTTGCCCAGCAGCGACACCA
>Ga0209476_10000755_pt1 | contig 22376 bp, 19 predicted proteins | sample KloWWTrecipitate_FD_187179 | JGI IMG/M metagenome (GOLD analysis project Ga0209476, IMG submission 187179) | Active sludge microbial communities from Klosterneuburg, Austria, studying microevolution and ecology of nitrifiers - Klosterneuburg... | ecosystem: Engineered > WWTP > Aerobic digester... | reverse complement strand
CGATGCCTCTGGCAACGTGTGGGTGACCGATACTGGTAACGACCGCATCCAGGTGTTCACGCTGGCGGGCGAGTTCGTCCGGACTGTCGGGTCGCAGGGCAAGGGCCCGGGCCAGTTCGATGAGCCAGTGGGCATCGATATCGGCCCCGATGGCGCCATCTATGTGGCCGACATGTACAACAAGCGTGTCCAGGTGCTGAACCCGGATGGCATCTTCCGCTCCGAGTTCGTGGTCGAAGGCTGGGGCGGACTCGAGGTGACCGATAAGCCGTACCTCCGCGTCCTGCGCGACGGCCGGATCGCCGTCAGCGTGCCGTCGGCCAACGTGGTCCGGCTCTACCGGGGCGATGGCACGGCCGCCGGGGTCATCGTTTCCGGCGGCGAACCGCTGGTACGCCCTTATGGGATGGCCGAAACCGCCGATGGTAAGCTCTGGGTAGTCGAAGGCGGGTCCGCCCGGCTCAGGCTGTTCGAAATCCCCTGAATCAGGCGGTCCCGTGCTCCGTTCGATCCGCTTCTGGGCCAGCCTCCTGATCAGCGTGGTGCTGATTGCCCTCTTCCTTCGCGCTACGCACCCCCGTGAGCTCGCAGACGCCTTCGAGGAAGCGAACTACTGGTGGCTGATCCCGGGCACCGGCGTGTTGTTCGTCGCGATCATTGCGCGCTGCATCCGCTGGTCCATCCTCATGCGGCCGGTCGCGCCCATGAGCCCGGCAAGGCTCTTTCCGTACGCCATCATTGGGTACATGGCCAACAACTTGCTGCCCGCCCGGGCGGGTGAACTCGTGCGGGCCTACATCCTTGGCGACCGCGAGGGTGTCTCCAAAATGGGCACGTTCGGGACCATCGCCGTTGAGCGGCTCTTCGATGGCGTAACGCTCGTCCTGATGCTCCTCATCGCCGGTTCCATCGTCGGCTTCGAAGATAGCCGCCTCCAGGTCATCGCGGCAGCCTCGACGGTCCTTTTCATCATCGCCCTGGCCAGCTTCTACATCCTGACGCTGGACGAGGCCCGTGCGAAGCGCGTCATCCATTTCTTTCTGCGCGTCCTGCCGGAGCGCTTTGAACACCAGGCCGAGACGATGGCGGATTCGCTCGTGGGCAGCCTGCGCTCCGTGCACGACTGGCGCTCCCTCGCGCTCGTCTCCCTCTTCAGCGGCATCGCCTGGACGGTCGAGGCGGGCGCCTACGCCGTCATCGGCCAGGGCTTCAACATGGACGTCGGTTTCGGCCACTACGCCCTGCTCCTGGCGGCCGCCAACCTGGCGATCATCATCCCCACGTTCTTCGGCGGCACCGGCCCGTTTGAATGGGCAGCGAAGCTCGTCCTGGTCGGGGGCGACGTCGCGGAGAATGTTGCCGGCGCCTACTCCATCATTGCCCACGCTGTGATCCTCATCCCAACGACGGTCCTCGGGCTGATCCTGCTCTGGGTTTACGGGGTCTCCTTCAAGCGGATCACACACGTCGAGGTAACGGACCGGGAGGTGTCAGCGTGAAGACGGCCATTGTCGGAGCGGGCGTCGCCGGGCTCGCCGCAGCCAGAGTCCTGCGCGAGCGCGGCCACGAGGTGACCATCTTCGAGGGGCGCGATGAAGTCGGCGGCCAGGTCGTCACGTTCCCGGTTGGCGGCGAGGAACTCGAGTGCTTCTACCACCACATCTTCACCAATGACACGGCCGTGGTGCGCTACATCGAAGACCTGGGCCTGATTGAGCACCTCCGCTGGATCGAACCGCGCAACGCGCATTTTGTGAAGGGGAAGATGTATCCCTTCGTCACGCCGATGGACCTCCTGAAGTTCACGGCCATCCCGTTCATCAGCCGCGTCCGGCTCGGGCTCGCCGCCCTCTGGCTCCGCCGCCAGAAGGACGGCGTCAACCGCTACGAAGGGGTGACCGCCCGCGCCTGGATGCGCCGGGCCGTCGGCCAGAAGGCCTTCGATGCGTTCTGGGGCGCACTGCTCCGGGGCAAGTTCGCTGACCAGGCGGAGAACGTCGGGATGGTATGGCTCTGGAACAAGGTCTACCTCCGCTTCTCCTCGCGAAAGAGCGGCGGCTCGAAGGAGTCACTGGGCTACCTCGAAGGGTCGTTCAAGCGTTACTACCGCGCCCTCGCCGACAAACTCGAAGCTGATGGCGTCCGGATCCACCTCGATGCGCCGGTGGAGCACCTAGAAGTCGCCGACGGCACAGTGCGGGGTCTGCGCGCCGGTGGCGCGTTGCACGAATTTGACCAGGTGCTGATGACCACGCCGAACATCATCACCATGCGTATCTGCCCGGACCTGCCGCCGGACTACCGGGCGGTGCTCGAGAAGGTCCGCTACCAGTGGGCGACCTGCCTCATTCTTGCGCTGGATCGTCCGCTGACGCCCTACTACTGGCTTTCGATCGGCGACGAGCTGCCCTTCGTGGCCTGCATCGAACACACCAACTTCATGCCGAAGGAACGCTACGGCGACAACCACATCGTCTATCTCTCGAACTACACGCCCCCGGGCCACCCGGTGCTCGAGATGGATGCTGCGCAGGTGTTCGAGGCCTACCTTGACGGCGTCCGCAAACTCAACCCGGCATTCGATCCATCGTGGGTCCGGGAGGTGTGGTTCTTCAAGGACCCCGGCGGCCAGCCGGTGATCACCACGCACTACTCCGCGTCCATCCCTGAGATGCGCACTGGTGTCCGCGGGCTCTACCTTTCCAACACCACCCAGGTCTATCCGGAAGACCGCGGCCAGAACTACAGCCTCCTTCTCGGCGAAAAGGTCGCCGGGCTGATGGACGATGACGCCCGCGGCGAGGCTGGCTCGCGGGGCGCGGGAATCTGAGCGGGTGCGCCCGAGCCGCTTTGCGCGGCGTCAGCTATAGTAGTGTCCGATTTCACAAGCGAGAGGTCCCGGTCGATGACCGCTGAACCCGATGTGCAGGAGCTCCGTGAGCTCGTAGCCGAATTCGAGCCCGGACGGGGGCATGTCATGCCCGCGCTCCACAAGATCCAGGACACGTATGGCTACATAACGCGGACAGCGATAGAGGTCGTCGCCAACCAGCTGAACACCACGCCGGCCATGATTTACGGCTCGGTGTCGTTCTACAGCGACTTCCGCACCCATCCGCCAGCCGCGACCGAGGTCGCCTGGTGCTGCGGCCCAGCCTGCCGCGTGAAGGGCGGAGACCGCATCCGCGAGGTGCTCCAGCAGGAGTTCGATTTGCCGCTCAATGGCCAGTCGCCGGACCACGCCATCGGCCTCCACATCGGCCAGTGCAACGGCACCTGCAGCGAAGCTCCCCAGGTCTGGGTGAACGGTGAAGTGGTCGGCAACCTCACACCCGCGAAGGCCGTCCGCCTCGCCCGCGACCTGAAGGCTGGCCAATGAACACGCGACTCGAATCCCTCATCTCCGGCGCGAAGCAGTCCTGGAACGCCGAACAGGCCTCTGGACGCATCCGCATCAACGTCACGCTCGACACCTCCTCGAAGGCGCGCGGCGCCGACACCGTCATCGAGAAGCTCCGGGCCGCTGCCGGATCCGGGAAGATCGTCGCCGATATCGGCATCACCGGTTCCTGGGGCTTCTGCTGGATGGAACCGTGCGTGACCGTCCGTTCGGCCGCGGGGACCCAGACCGTGCTCTACGCCGATGTCACCCCCGACCGGGTCGATGAGTTCATCGAAAAGGTCGCCGCCGGACTGGACATGCCCGAGCTCGCCCTCGGCGTCGTCGAAGGCAATGCAACCGCCGACATTCCCCTCCTCAGCGACCACCCCTTCATGCAGGGGCAGGTGCGCCGCCTGATGGCGAACCTCGGCCGGACCGACCCGGAGAACATCGACCACTACCTCGCGAATGGCGGCTACGAGGGCTTCGGCAAGGCCGTGGACATGGACGCCGAAGCGATCGTCAAGGAGATGCTCGACTCAAGCCTTGGCGGGCGCGGCGGCGGCGGCTTCCCTGCCGGGCGCAAGTGGGATTTCCTCCGGACCGCGACGGCCTCCCCCCGCTACCTTGTCTGCAACGCCGATGAAGGCGACCCGGGGGCCTGGGTCAACCGCATCCTGATGGAGGGCGACCCGCACCTCATCATCGAAGGCATGCTCATCGCGGCGATGGCCGCGAATGCCGATGCCGGTTACATCTACATGCGCTACGAATACCCGCTCGCCTTCGCCCGCATGAAGAAGGCCGCAGACGATGCCTACGCGAAGGGCCTGCTCGGCAAGAACATCCTCGGCGGCGGAAAGGATTTCGAGATCGTCGTCTTCCTCGGCGCCGGCGCGTACGTCTGCGGTGAGGAGACCGGGCTCATCAACTCCATCGACGGCTACCGCGGGATGCCGCGGATCAAGCCGCCGTTCCCCGCTCAGGCGGGCCTCTGGAACAAGCCCACCAACGTGAACAACGTCGAGTCCTACGCCAACGCGCCCATGGTCATGCGCAACGGCGCGCTCTGGTGGAGCTCGGTCTCGGATGCAAAGGAGAAGGGCACCAAGATGTTCACCTTCTCCGGCCACGTCAAACAGCCCGGCTGTGTCGAGATCCCCTTCGGGCCAACGGTCCGAACCGCGCTCGAACAGTACGCGGGCGGCCTCAGCGGCGAACTCCCGCTCAAGGGCTTCCAGCCGGGTGGCCCGCTCTCCGGCGTCCTGGCTGCCGAGGATGTGGACCTCACGCTCACCCTCGACCCCTACCGCGAACGCGGCATGTTCCTCGGCTCCGGGGGCATCGTCTTCTTCGACACCTCGGCCTGCATCGTGGACATGTGCCTCTTCTACCTCGGCTTCTGCGAGGACGAGTCCTGCGGGCGCTGCACCACCTGCCACGGCGGCACCCAGCGGGCCACCGAGATCCTGCGCCGCATCACCGCGGGTGGCGGCCGCGATACCGACATCGCGAACCTCGAACGACTGGTCGGTACGCTGGTCTGGTCGAACTGCCTTCACGGTCAGTTCTCCATGACGAGCGTGAAGACCTCGCTCAAGACTTTCCGCGACGAGTACCTGGAGCACATCGAGCAGAAGCGCTGCCGGGCCGGGGTCTGCACCGGCCTCATCCAGTACCGCGTCCGCGCGCCTGGTGATTCCGCGCTCCCCGAAGCTGCCGCGATCTGCCCGACCGGCGCGATCGTGCAGCAGGGCTCCGGGTACACCATCGAGGACGCCCGCTGCATCGCCTGCGGAGCCTGCCGCGAGGTCGCCCCAAACGCGATCGAGGTGACCGACCGCTTCCCGGCCTCGGTGCCGGCCGGCGCCGCCGCCGGAGGCTGACCCGCTTCCCGCTCGCCCGGACAACTGGGAGCACATCCGTTCGCCCGCCGGTAGAATGGCGTATCCCGCTGGCCGGAGTCTTGCCGCGTGTCCACCCCAATCAGGCTCCAGTACCTCGAACTGAAGCAGCGCTACCCGGACACCATCCTGTTCTTCCGCCTCGGAGACTTCTACGAGACCTTCGACGATGACGCGCGCCTGGTGGCTGGCGAGCTCCAGATCACCCTGACCTCCAAGCCGATGGGCAAAGACCTTCGTGTCCCCCTCGCCGGCGTGCCCTACCACAGTATCGATGGCCACGTCGCGAAACTCGTCGGACGCGGCTATCGCGTCGCTATTTGCGAACAACTGGCCGACCCTGCCACCGTCAAGGGCATCGTCCCGCGCGATGTCGTGCGCGTGGTCACGGCCGGTACGGTCACCGCCGACGCATCGCTCGAGGCATCGGCGCCGAACTACCTGGCCGCACTGGTCCGCCGGAAGGGGGACACGGCCGTCGCCCTCGCCGATATCACCACCGGCGAGGTCCGGCTCGCCTCGGGCGGCGAAGCAGAGGCCGAACTCGCCAGGAGCGCCCCTGCGGAGCTCCTCGTGGAAGACCCACTGGACCAACCTCCCGGGAACACCGGGACCGTCGTCGCCCGGCCGCAGCTGAGCCCTCTGGCGGTCGAGGCTGCGTTGGCCGCTCAGTTCGGCGACCACGCATCCACGAGCCTTACCGGGAACGAAGCGGAAGCCGCAGCGCTGGCCCACCTCATCACCTACCTGCGCGAAACCTACGCGGCCGCCCTCGGCGCGCTCCAGAGGGTCCGCCGTGTCGCCCCCGCCGGTGTACTCACCATCGACCAGCGGACCCTGCGCAACCTCGACGTCCTGCCCCAGCCGGGACGGACTTCGTCGCTCCTGGAAGTACTCAACCGGGCGAAATCGCACATGGGGAGCCGCCTGCTGCGTGACTGGCTCACCCACCCGCTCCGGGATGAGGCCGCCATCACCGCGCGTTTTGACGCTGTCGCCTGGGCACTGGCCCATCCGCTCGAACGCGAGCGCTGCCAGGCGGTCCTCAGGGGCATGCCCGATATCGAACGGATCCTCGGGCGGGTCGGCGCGCGCTCGGCGAACCCGCGTGACCTCGCCGCCCTGCGCGACGGCCTGCGGGCCGCCCTCGAACTCGGTGCGCGGCTTCCGCGGGAGGACCTCCCGGTGGTTCTGGGTGAGTCGCTGCACGGCCTTGCCGCGGCGTCCGAAGCACTCCTCACCCTCGATGCCGCGCTCGATGACGACCCGCCCGCTGGGTTCGATGAAGGCGGCGTCATCCGACCGGGCTTCAGCCCGGAGATCGATTCGCTGCGTGCGCTCACGCGGGACGCCCGCGGCTACCTCCTCGGCCTGGAGCGGCTCGAACGCGAGCGCGCCGGCATCAAGACGTTGAAGGTCGGGCACAACAGGGTCTTCGGCTACTACATCGAGGTTTCGGCCTCGAACGCGGCCCTCGTCCCCGCCCATTACCAGCGCCGCCAGACCCTCGTTGGCGCCGAGCGATACGTCACCGAAGAGCTGAAGGAGCATGAGTCCCGCCTGGTCGGCGCCCGCGACCGGCTGGTCGAGCTCGAGAAGCAGGCCTTCTCACAGCTCATCGAATCGCTGGCAGCCGGGCTCGCGGCGCTCCAGGCCGTGGCGGCGGCGGTGGCACTCATCGACCTCACCCTCGGCCTGGGCGAGGTTGCCGGCGAGCGCGGTTACGTGCGCCCAACCTTCACCGAGGACGTCGTGCGGATCAGCGCAGGGCGCCACCCGGTGGTCGAGGCGGCGCTGGGTCCGGGGCGGTTCGTGCCTAACGATTGCACGCTCGATGACGATTGCCAGCTGATGATCCTCACCGGCCCGAACATGAGCGGGAAGTCCACCTTCCTGCGCCAGGTCGCGCTCATTGCCCTGATGGCACAGGCCGGGTCGTTCGTACCCGCGGAAGAGGCTTGTCTGCCCCTCTTCGACCGCATCTTCACCCGCATCGGCGCGCAGGATGACCTGGCTGCCGGGCAATCGACGTTCATGGTCGAGATGGTCGAGACCGCCCAGATCCTCCACCAGGCGACGCCCCGGTCGCTCGTCATTCTCGATGAAGTGGGCCGCGGCACGAGCACGTTCGATGGCATGGCAATCGCCCGGTCGGTGGTCGAATTCCTCCACAACCGCAAGGAAGTGGCGGCGCGGACCCTGTTCGCCACTCACTACCACGAACTGACTACGCTGGAATCGGTCCTTCCCCGGGTCCGCAATGCCCACGTCGCGGTCCGCGAACAGGGGACCGAAGTGGTCTTCGAACACCGCATTGTCCCGGGGCCGAGCGACCGGAGCTACGGCATCCACGTCGCCCGGCTGGCTGGCCTCCCCGCGGCTGTCGTATCAAGGGCCGAACATCTCCTCGTCGAACTCGAATCCTCCGGCGCCAGGCCCGGGATGAACGGTCACGAGCCGCGGCAGCCGGCGCTGTTCGGCGGACCGTCGCCCGTGGAGGAAACTCTCGCCCACCTGGACGTGGACGGCCTGACCCCAATCGAGGCGATCCAGAAGCTCTATGAGCTCCGGGCGGCGGCGCGTGGCCGCGGCGGGAGCCCCACCCGGTGAGCACTGCCGGCGAGACCAGCCCCGGGCGCTCGATCCGCATCCTTCCGCCGGAGGTTGCCGCCCGCATTGCGGCCGGCGAGGTCGTCGAGCGCCCCGTATCCGTCGTCCGCGAACTGCTCGACAACGCGATCGACTCTGGCGCGGGCCGGATCACCCTCGAGGTCGAAGAAGGCGGCGTCGCCCTTATCCGCGTCACCGATGACGGCCGCGGGATGCTCCCCGAGGACATCGAACTCGCGTTTGAACGCCACGCCACCTCGAAGATCGCGGCGCTCGATGACCTGCTCCAGGTCCACACGCTCGGGTTCCGCGGCGAGGCGCTCCCCTCGATCGCCGCCGCCGCCGACATGGAAGTTGTCAGCAGGGCGAGTGGCGAGCCGGTCGCCGTCTTCCTTGCCCTGGTTGAAGGCCGCCCGGTCCGCCGGCTCTCCCGCCCCGCTCCCGTCGGCACCAGCATGACGGTCCGAGACCTGTTCGCGCGGGTGCCGGCGCGGCGAAAATTCCTCGGCAGCGCCGCCGCCGAAACGAGAGCCGTGGTGGTGCTGGCGACCCACTATGCCCTTGCCTACCCCGGTGTGGCATTCCACGTCGTCTCAGGCGGGCGCCGCGTCCTCACGACGAGCGGTGATGGCGACATGCGCCATGCCTTCGCCGCCGTGTACGGGGCCGAAATGGCCGCCACCATGCTCGCGGTCGACCACACGGAGGGCGTGCTCTCCGTCTCCGGGTTGGCCGGCCCCTCATCGGTCCACCGGGGCAACCGCAGCGCCATCTCGGTGTTCGTGAATGGCCGCTGGGTGCAGAGCCGGCCGCTGGTGTTCGCCGTGGTCGATGCTTACCAGTCGCAGATGCCCGGCGGGCGCTTCCCCTTCGCGGCCATCCACATCGCCGTCCCCGATGACGAAGTCGATGTGAACGTCCACCCGGCCAAGGCCGAGGTCCGTTTTCGCGACGAGCGGGCTGTCGGCCGGGCTGTGCGCCACGCAATCCAGCGCGCTCTCGAAGGGTCGCGGCCCGTCACATGGGACTCCGGACCGCTCCCGGCTCAAACGCCAGCGGTGATTCTGGCTGACCCGACCCGCAGGTCCACGGAGCCGCCGCCGGTCTTGCGCCCTCCGCAACCCATCCAGGCAACCCTCGAACTCACGCGGCGTCAACTCTCGGGCCAAGCACCGCCCGCACCGCCAGGCGTGACCCAGCGCGAGCTGCTCCCGCTCTTGCGGGTGGTAGGGCAGTTGGGGGCCACCTACATCGTCGCTGAAGGCCCCGACGGGATGTACCTGATCGACCAGCACGCCGCCCACGAGCGGGTTGTCTTCGACCGCCTCGTCACGAGGACAGAGATTCCCGGTGAGTCTGCCATCCAGCCGTTACTCGAACCGGTGCTCCTCGATCTCGAGGCGCCACTCGCCGCGGTGCTGGATGAATACCGAGCCCACCTCAGCAAGGTCGGGCTCGAAACCGAGCCCTTCGGCGAACGTAGCGCGCTCATCCGGTCGGTCCCGGCCGGGCTCGGCGCCGTCGATCTCACCGTGGAAGTCAGACGGTTGCTCGAGAAGCTCCAGGGAGAGACGCGTATCGAGGGCGCCTTCGGGCGGGCCGCCGCAACCGTGGCCTGCCACAGCAGTGTGCGGGCCGGGATGCCCCTGGCGATGGACGAAATGCGGCGGCTCGTGGAAGACCTGGAGCGAACCACCTCGCCGCGGACCTGTCCGCACGGGCGGCCAACGCTCATCCACCTGGGCACTGATGCCATCGAGCGCCAGTTCGGGCGGCGATAGCCGGGGGCGTTACTGGCCCCGCACGCTTCGCCGTGTCAGGCCAGCAGTTTTGACATAATCACGAAGTGCGCCGGGCGACTCAGCTGGTGCAGGTAGTCGGCGGGCCAGGGCGCGGTGCCAGACTCGCTATAGCCGAGGTGGCGGTACAGCGGCGGCAGCTCCTCGCGCAGATTCACGACCCAGAGGTCCATCTCGGTGCAGCCCGCGGCCCGGCAACGCTCTTCCGCGGCTTCGACGAGCCGGCGGCCGAGTCCGTGTCCCTGGTAGTCCGGGTGGACCGAGAGCATTCCGAAGTACCCACGGCCGTCTTTGACGGCGACGTAGATGGAGCCTGCCATAGGTCCGGCGCTGTTGACGGCCACAAGGAAGGCGTCGGCCTCGAGGAGGCCGGCGATCTCCTCCGCATCGGTTCGGTCACCGACCTTGAAAAAGTCTTCCACGCGGTAGGCGAGGTTGACCAGGGCGGCAACCTCCGCGGAATCGGTAACGGTAGCCTCTCGAATCACGAACGTCACAGGGCCTTCACCATCTCGCAGTAGTTGTGCGGCACCAGGAAGTCCCAGTGGCCCGCCGGATAGGATTCTTCACTCACGAGCGAGTACCCGAGCGTCTGGTAGTACGGGACAAGCCCGAACTCGCGCAAGGTCCCGAGCCCGATGCCCCGGAACCGCTCATCCACGGCCACCTGCTCGGCGAGACCCACCAGGCGGCGCCCCAGCCCCCGGTTCATGAGCTCCGGTTCCACGGCCGCTATGCCGAAGTAGAGCGTCCCCGCCCACGGGTGGCTGGCCACCTCGCCTGCGTGCCCGCCCGAAGCTTCCGTCCCGGCGCTGCAGTTCACCCCGCTCTCGATGAAGCGTTCGGCCGGAGCGATCATCGCTGAGGCGACCAGGAGCCCATCCGCCTCGGCGAGGATGACGCGGGCGCCAAAGCCGGCTTCCTCGGCGTACTGGGAGGGTGTCGTCCGGGGTACCGCGGAAATGCCGGTGTAGGTGCCGAACGCCCGGTTCACGAGCGCCGCGATCTGATCGAGATCAACATCGCTGATCGGGATGATGCGAAGTGCTGGGTCCATCTGTGTGCGCACCTGTGGCCGGGGAAGGAACGGCCCGCGCTGTCGTCTCCCGGACATGAACAGCGGCCGCTTCCCTCATCACCCGACCGGGTCATTTTTCTGAGGGTAGCAGCCGCCGCCGCAGCCGTCTTGGGTCAGGCGCGCTTGTCGAGGTGCCTGCCGACGTTCGGGTCGAGGAGCTGGACAACTTCCTGCGCCATCTCATTCGAAACGCGGACAGCCTTGACCGCGGCCGTGAAGGCGACACGCCCCTGAATGCCCTCGATGGGCTCGACGGGGACGCTGGTGGGGGCGATAGCACTCAACAGGTTCACTCCGCCATCATGCACCCGCGCACCGCCTCCTCGGCAGAAGCTGACGCGTTACCCTTCGGTGTCAATCCAGTGATCGGTTGCATCTGCGCGGCGGGAGGCTCACCCTCGAACCATGTCCGATAACACGTACAAGACTGATGGCAGCATCGATTCGTTCGAGAATCGTTTCCCGGAACGGGACTACGAGATTGAGTTCGTCGCGCCGGAGTTCACCAGCGTTTGCCCAATGACGGGCCAGCCGGACTACGGCTCGATCATCGTCACGTATACGCCGGCCGGACGCTGCATAGAGCTCCGGAGCTTCAAGTTCTACCTGCAGACCTTCCGAAACCGCGGGATCTTCTACGAGAACGTGGTCAACACGATCCTCGACGACATTGTCGCCGCGATCGGCCCGCGGCACCTGATGGTGACCGGCGATTTCAACACGCGCGGCGGCATTTCGGCTCGGGTGACCGCCTCGTACATGGCTCCAGAAGAGGAATAGCCGGGGCTTCCGGCGAGGTATCCGTCGGCCCCGGCAGTGACTATTTCTTCGTTTCGCGCGCCTGCACTTCAACGATCGTGTTCGCGATAAGGCGAGCGTGCGGGAACGGCTTCCAGCCCTCGGGAGTGTTGTAGTAGCGGGTGCCGCTCTGGTATTCGTCGGGCGCCCGGTCGCCGTACTCGACATCGACCCCCTCGACGCGGATCGACGGGGACCCGAGGAACTGCTTATCGCGGGCGTCCTCCATGCCGTCGACTTCGGTGTAAACGACCTCCGCATCGACGCCGGTGGCCTCGATGGCCTGGCGCAGGGCTTCCTCCGCCTGGTCGCTGCGGCCGGTGGCCTTGGAGTAAAGGAACTCGATCTTCATCTGCACATCCGAAAATGGGGTGGGCGGCTCTGCCGGCGCGAGGGAGACCGTGGACGGTCAGAACCCTGCAACCGGGTTTGCCAGGTAGCTAATACTGTGACCGCCCCACTTCTTGCCGCAAGTGACCCGCCTCTCGCTACCCGGCCAGCAGTGCGATGGTGACGCCATCACCACCCTCGTTCGCGGCGGCCGATTCGTACTGGCGTACCAGCGGGTGGTTCGCCAGCGCCTCGCGGATCGCGGCGCGCAGCGCCCCCGTGCCCTTTCCGTGGATGATCCGGACGAACGGCAAACCTGCCCGGAACGCGCTGTCGAGATACGTCTCGAACTGCTCGAGTGCCGCCTCTGCCCGCTGGCCGCGCAGGTCGAGCTCCATCGCCACCGGCGGCCCAAGGGGCACGGTGATGCGTTCGCCGGTAGGCGTCGGCGTTTCAATCCTGTCGATCCGGTCCACGAAGACCTTCATCCGCAGCGAACCGAACTGCACGTCAACCCTGCCGTCCTCGCCGGCGCTACTGAGTGCTTCGCCGAGCTGGGGGATGTCACGGACGTGGACATAATCCCCGGGCTGAACCTCCCGGCGCGGGGTGAAGGGTGCCTGAGGTTGGGTCCGAACGGGCCGGGCGCGGGCAGCAAGGGTCTGCACCTCGCGATCGAGTTTCTGCAGCGTCTCGCTGGCGGCCGCGGGGTCGAACTCCCGGGAACTGGCGCGCCGCCGGGCGGCATCGGTATCCCGCCGGAGCCGCGCCAGGGCGTCCTCGGCCTCGCGGCGCGCTTCATCGAGGACTGCCGCCCGTTCCTGTTCGATCCGGTCGCGGTCTTCAACCAGCGACCGCCGAAGCTCCTCTGTCTCGCGCCGGGCATCTTCTTCCCCGCGCCGGGCAGCGGCAGCAGCGGAACGCTCCGCGCGGATCTCGGCGAGCAGCGTCTCGAGCTCGAAGTGCTCAGGGGCCAGTTGTTCGCCCGCCCGTTCCAGTACCGCTTCCTCGAGCCCGAGCCGCCGGGCGATGGCGAGCGCGTTCGACTGCCCCGGGAGCCCGATCGTGAGGTGGTACGTCGGGCTCAGCGTCTCAATGTCGAACTCGACCGAGGCGTTGCGGAGCCTGGGATCGTTGTGGGCGAACACTTTGAGCTCGCCGTGGTGGGTGGTGGCGACCAGCGTGCATCCGCGCTCGAGGAGTGTCTCGATGACGGCCCGCGAGATCGCGGCGCCCTCCGCCGGGTCCGTCCCGGCGCCCAGCTCATCGAGCAGGACCATCGTGTCCGGCGCAGCCCGGTCGAGGATGCCGATAATGTTGCGGATGTGGGAGGAGAACGTGGATAACGATTGCTCGATCGACTGCTCATCGCCGATGTCGGCGAAAATGCGCGGATAGCAGCGGATGCGGCTGCCTTCGTCGCACGGGACGGCCATCCCGGCCTGGGCCATGAGCGTCAGCAACCCCAGGGTCTTCAGCGCGACGGTCTTTCCACCCGTGTTCGGACCGGTGATGAGGATACCCGCGTACTCGCCGCCAACTTCCAGGTCGGTCGGGACCACCTCGCCCGTGAGCAGCGGGTGGCGTCCACGAACAAGCACAGTCGCTCCATCGGGATGGAACCAGCTGGCAACCTCGCCCGGCGGCGGCAACCCGGCCCGCATCTTCCGCCCGAGGCGCACCCGGGCATTGATCAGGTCCAGCCGCCCAAGAGCCATGAGAGAATCCTGTGCGAGCTCCGCTGAGTCCCCGAGGATCGCTGTCAGCCGCTGCAACACCCGCCGGACCTCCCGGTCTTCGGCAAGCTGGAGTTCACGCACCTGGTTGCCCGCCTCCACCACGGCCATCGGTTCGATGAACAGGGTCGCTCCACTCGAAGAAACGTCGTGGACGATGCCGGAGAGCTGTCCCCGGTAATCCGACTTCACCGGGATCACCTTGCGCCCGTTGCGCTCCGTGAGCAGTCCATCCTGCGCGACCCCCCGGCGGACTGCATCAGCCAGCGCAGCCTGGGCGCGCTGTTCAAGCCGTGCCTCGGCCGCCCGGAGCTCGCGCCGCGTGGCCGCCAGCTGCTCGCTGGCGCTGTCCGCAACCTCGCCGCGGGCGCTGATCGCGCGGTCGACCTCGTCGCCGAAAGTTCGGAAGTCGCCGATCGCATCGGCGATGTCCGCCAGGCGGGGGACACGGTCGCGCACCTTTTCCAGCACCAGCCGAGCCCGCCGGGCTGTCTTGAGCGTCTGAGCAGCCTCAACCAGGCTCGATGGTTCGAGGGCCTGGCCGATCGAGGCGGCGTGGATGAGCGGGCGGATGTCGTGCGCCCCACTGAAGGGTAAGTCGATCCCGAGCTGGTCGAGCAACCGCATCTCCGCGGTCTCGCGCTGGAGGGCGGCTGCCGCGGCATAGTCGGACTCGGGCCGGGCGGCAAGCGCGAACTCTCGCCCTACCGAGAACGCCGCCTCCGCGGCGAGAAGCCGGAGCACCTTTTCGAACTCAAGGACACGGATTGTGTGCTCGTCCATTGGAGTCCAGCGTAAGGCCGCCCGGGGAGCCGAACCAGCCATCGATCGCGGCTCGCACGGGCGGTCCCCCGCCCGTATGCTAGGGCCCATCGACTCTCTTCCAGGAAGCAGAGGGAGAGCGCATGTTCTCGAAAGTCCTCGTCGCGAACCGCGGCGAAATTGCCCTGCGGATCGTGCGCGGGCTGCGCGACCTCGGCATCCGCTCGGTGGCGGTCTATTCCGAGGTCGACCGGCTTTCCCAGCATGTCCGTTACGCCGATGAAGCCCACTTGATCGGCCCGGCCGATGCCCGCCAGAGCTACCTCAACGTGGAGCGCATCATCCAGGTCGCTCGTGATTGCGGGGCCGATGCGGTGCACCCGGGCTATGGCTTCCTGGCCGAAAACGCAGGGTTCGCGGAAGCGTGTGCCGAGGCCGGACTGACGTTCATCGGTCCCTCCCCGGCTTCAATCCGCCTCCTTGGCGACAAGATTGAAGCGCGCAGGATCGCCGAAGAGGCGGGCATCCCCGTGCTCCCCGGGAGCGTCGAGGTCACCTCGATCGAAGAGGCGACCACCCTCGCGGATAGCATCGGATACCCGGTGATGATCAAGGCCGCGGCCGGGGGCGGCGGGCGCGGCATCCGCCTCGTCCGTTCCCGGGACGAGCTTGCTGATGCGGCGGCCCGAGCCATGCAGGAGGCCCAGGCCGCATTCGCCAACCCCGCAATCTACGTAGAGAAGAATCTCCAGCGCGTCCGCCATATCGAGGTGCAGGTCATCGGCGACAAGTTCGGCAACGTGGTGCCCGTCGGCGAACGCGAATGCTCGATCCAGCGCCGCCACCAGAAGCTGATCGAGGAATGCCCGAGTATTGCCGTCTCACCCGGACTGCGCCGCAGCCTCACCCGGGCAGCCGTCAGGATCGCACGGGCTGCGAATTACCATAACGTCGGGACAGTGGAGTTCCTCCTTGCCGAGGACGGTAGCTACTACTTCCTCGAGATGAACACCCGGCTCCAGGTGGAACACCCGGTCACGGAGATCGTGACCGGCACCGACCTCGTGAAGGACCAGATCCTCGTGGCAGCTGGCGAAGAGCTCCCATACGACGAGGCCGACCTGCTGACCCGCGGCTGGGCCATCGAGTGCCGCATTGTCGCCGAGGACCCGTTCAACGGCTTCCTCCCGTCGGTCGGCCGGGTGGTCCTCGCCCGCGAACCCGCGGGGCCGGGCATACGTGTCGAAAGCGCCCTCTACGATGGCGTTGAAGTCACGCCGTACTACGACTCGCTGCTGGCCAAGGTGACCGCCTGGGGCCGCAACCGCGAAGGCGCGAGGACTCGCATGATGCGCGCCCTGGCCGAGTTCAAGGTTGTGGGGGTGGCGACCAATATCCCCTACCTCGAACAGATCCTCGCCCACCCGGACTTCGTCAGCGGGCACTTCGATACTGAATTCCTGGACAGGCACGAAGTCCTGGTCGAAGAACACCTCGCCGAGCAACGCCGGTTCGCCGAGATCGCCTCGCTCCTCATGGTCACCGGGGGAGAGACCGATTTCGCGGACTACGCCGACACCAATGGTTCGGCTCCCGCACTCGCGAACGGGAGCCGGCCGGCCGCGAGCGCGTGGCGGCGCCAAATGTCCGGCCTTGCCGGCGCCCGGGGGATGGGACGATGGCCGAGAAGTATCTGATCCGTAACGGCGATAGCGAGGAAGCGTACGAGATCGAGCGGGATGGCGAGGGCATCCTCGTCCGGCCGGAGGGCGCTGAGAGCTGGAGCCGGGCCGAACTGCAGCGGATCGGCGAGTCGCAGCTCTATCTCCTGATGCTCGACAACCGCCCGATCGAGCTCTACCTCGAGCGGCGGCGCGGGGGCGCCATCGCCACGATTGGCCGCCACACCTTCGATTTCGATGTGGAGCGCTGGCGTCCCCAGCTCGCGGCACGCGCCGTCCGGACCGAAGAGACCGGCTTGAAGAAGATCGTCGCCCCGATGACGGGCAGCATCGTCGAGGTGCGATGCGTCTCCGGCCAGGCCGTCCAGGCCGGAGATGTCCTGCTCGTGATCGAGTCCATGAAGATGAACAACGAGCTCCGCTCGCCCGCCGCGGGAGTGGTCGAGCAGGTCCCGGTTACACCCGGGCAACGAGTCAATGCGGGCGCACTTCTGGTCGCCCTGCACGTGACGTAAGCCTAAGCGAAACGGAAAAAGCGCGCGGCCGCCGATTGACCCGTGCCCGAACAAGCCAGTACGGTAGCGGTTGGCCGTGCTAGGCGGGGAGCTAGCGGTGCCCTGTACCCGCAATCCGCTATAGCGGGGTTGAATTCCTGCTCGAGGGCTGTGGTTCTGGGGACTGTTCTTTTCAAGCGGCGTTGACGATCTGGTCCTGCGCGGCGATGCGCCTCGAACCTGGTCAGGTCCGGAAGGAAGCAGCCATAAGGGGAATGCTTCGGGTGCCGCAGGGTTACCGGGTCCGAGTTGGCTGATTTGGGACAAGCCCGGGGTCCTGTTCGACAGCAGGTGCACGGCCTAGCAAAATGCTGACCCCGGGCGTCCGCGCCCGGTAAATCGTGTGAGGGTGTGATTGACCCAGGCGCTGAGGGAACCGGTCCTGCGGGGTGGGCCGGCAGCCAGCCGGAGGCAACACCGGCATGAGCTGCTCATCCACGCCCGCCGATTTCGGGGACGCCACCATGCCGCGGCGATCCTCGTCATCGCCGTCGTTGCCGGCGGGCTGTTCCGCGCCTTCCCTGGACACGACGTAACGATCCTCAGCGACGGCCAGGCCTACCGCGTCAGCGCGACCTTCGATACCCCCGGAGAAGCCCTCGGAGCGGCGAACATCTCCCTTGCGCCGGGAGACCGCGTCCTCGTCGCGGGGACGGAACGCCACACCTCCATTGCCGTCCATGAGGCGCGGCCCGTCGTCACCCTGGTCGATGGGATCAGCGCCCGGTACCGCACCACCGCCGCGACCGCTGCCGGCGCCCTCGCCGAAGCAGGGATCGAACTGCGGCCCGGTGACCTCGTCTACATCAACGGCGTGCTGGCCAGCGGCCGCGCACCACTGGCCGGGGTTCGCTACGCCTCGTCACGTCCCCCCGCAGCCGATGCCGCTCCGATCGTCGACGAAACCATCGTCATCTCGGTGGACCGCGCCCGCCCGTTCACCGTCTTTATCGACCACCTCAGGGTCGATACCCACTCCGCGGAAACGAGCGTGGCCGGCCTGCTTACGCACCTCGGGATGACCGTGCGTGAAGGCGACCTCGTGCGCCCCTCGCTCGATACCCCGCTCGCAGCCGGGATGACCGTCTACCTCGCCAAAGCCCGCACGGTGAACGTCACTTTGAATGGCAAAGAGACCGCCCTGTACACCCAGGCAGCCACCGTTGGCGAAGTCCTCGCCCTGCTCGGCGTGGATCCCGGGCCGGGTGACCTGCTTTCCGTGCCGCGCGAGGCCACGGTCTTCAACGGCATGAACGTCGTTATCGGCACGACCGAAGTCGTCAATGAGGACGTTCAGGAGGACATCCCGCCCACGACGGTGTTCGAAGAAGACTCCGCGCTTCCCCGCGGCGAAGTCCGGATCGTCAACGGTAAGCCCGGGCGCAAGACGGTCACCTATTCGGTCACCTACCGAAACGGCGAGGAAGTTGCCCGGTCCGTTTTCTCGGCCGTCACCGCCGCCGCAGCAGTCCCAACCCGCCACATCAGCGGGACGGCAACCGGTAGCTCGCCAAGTTCCATCGTTAGCGTCGAAGGATATAGCGGCCCCTACCGCCAGAAGGTCCGCGTCTGGGCGACCTGGTACAACGCCAGCCACGGCGCCTGGAGCCGCGACGACCCGAACTACGGCCGGACGGCCAGCGGGGTGATGCTCGACCACGGCATTTGCGCCGTCGACCCGTCGGTCATCCCCATGGGCACTCGCTTCATGGTCCCCGGATACGGCGTCTGCCTTGCCGCCGACACCGGCGGCGGCATCAAGGGCTCCAAGGTCGACCTCGGTTTTCCCGAGGCGGCAGGCTCGAACCCGTGGCACACGGGCTACGTCGACATCTACATCCTCGACTGAGCTCCCACCCGCCCGATACCATCAGGTGGTGCCCCCTGCCCGCCTCCCCGGTCCACGCCCGCGCAAAGCGCTCGGCCAGCACTTCCTCCGTGACAGTGGCGTCCTCCAGGACATCGCTGCCGCCGTTGAATGTCCGCCCGGCGGGCTCGTGCTCGAAGTTGGCGCCGGGACCGGACAGCTCACGGAAGTGCTGCTGGAGCGCGGTTTCCCTGTCCTGGCCCTCGAAATCGAACCCCGCCTGATCGAGCACCTCGGCCGCCGGTTCCGCAATGCATCGAACCTGCACATCGTCGAAGCCGATGCGCGCACGCTCGACACCGCGGCGGTCATCCCCCCGGGGACGCCGTTCTCGTTGGTGGGCAACCTTCCGTACTTCGCCGCGAACCCGATCATCCGTCACTTCCTCGAAGGTCACCCCAGGCCCCGGAGCATGGTCGTCATGATCCAGCGCGAGGTCGCGCGCGAGATCACCGCGCCGGCGGGCGACTGGTCGCTCCTGACCATCTCCGTCCAGGTCTACGCCGAGGCCCGTTCGCTTTTCGACGTCCCACCGGAGGCCTTCGACCCGCCGCCCGCCGTCTACTCGAGCGTCATCCGGATGGACCTGCGGCCCGAACCGCTGGTCCAGGAAGCGCGGATCGCCGAGTTCTTCCACTTCGTCTCAAAGACATTCCGCAATCCCCGCAAGCAGATCCACAACTCCCTCGCCCGCGGCGTCTGGCTCCCGCCGGGAGGCGCCCGGGCCGCGCTGGAAAAGGCCGGGATCGATGCCACGCGCCGGCCCGAAACGCTGGACATCGCGGACTGGTTGCGCCTCCTCGATGCCTGCGAGGAGGTCCGGGCGAGTGGCTGACGATTACCATGCGCTCGCGCCAGCCAAGCTCAACCTCGTGCTGGAAGTCCTTGGTCCCCGGCCCGATGGCTACCACGAGATCGACACGGTCTTTCAGGAGATTGCCCTCGCCGACCGCGTGACCGTCTCGTTCGGCCGGGCTGACGGCGTCACCGTTAGCGGGCCGTATGCCGCTGGCACGCCCTGCGACGCCACGAACCTCGCCTGGCGCGCAGCGGAGCGGCTGGCGGCGCGGGCGGGCACGACCACCGCGGGACTCTCCATCCACCTGCACAAGGAGATCCCGCCGGCCGGGGGACTCGGCGGGGGCGCCTCCGATGCGGCAGCGGTTCTGAAGCTGCTGGCAGCGGCCTGGCCCGGGGTCACCCCGGAGATGGTTCGGAGCGTCGCCGAGGAGATCGGAAGCGATGAGGTCTTCTTCCTGGTTGGCGGCACGGCCCGGGGCCGCGGCCGCGGGGAAGTGGTCACCCCGCTCCCCTCGTTGCCGCTCCACGACGTCGTGCTCTTCATCCCGGCCGCCACAATCGAGCGAAAGACGGCCCAAATGTTCGCGGCGCTCGATGCACTCCCGTTCGAGCCCGGACACGCTACGGAGAAGTTGGCTTCCGTCCTGCCCGGGTCCGTCACGCCGGCCGACCTGTCCAACACCTTTGAGCGTGTGGCCTGGGAGATCTTCCCGGGACTCGATCGCCTGCGTCACGCGGTCGAGGGACGCATCGCCGGTCCCGTGCGCCTGGCAGGAGCCGGCCCCACGCTCTTCTGGATCGGGCCACCAGGCAAAGGCCGGCCGGTTGCCGCAGCAGCCGCGGGCCTCGACTGCACCGTGGTCCTGACGAGCACGGCGGCCCCGCGATGAACGCTGTTATCGGCGGCTGGATGGCCGGCTACGCGATGGCCATCCTCTCGACTTTCGCCCTGACCTACCTGGCGGTCCAGCCTGGCCCGCAGAAATTCGTGCAGAACTGGATCGACCCCGGCGTCCCCGGGTTCCTCCTCGCCGTGCCGATTTCCATCGGGACCACCGTGATGTGGACCATGGCCGGCCTGGTGCTGGCATCGGCCTACATCCTTGGCGGATTCGAGGACAAGCCCGGCGCGCTCGGCGCACCGAGCTGGCAGTTCACGCTGATCATGGCCGCGGTCGCGTTCCTGCCGGTCCCCGTCCTTCTCGCGCTTTCTCGGCGACTGTGGTGGTTGTGGGCCGCCATGTCCCTGTCATTCGTGGGTCTGTTCGGCTGGCTGATGCCTCTGCTCGCGGAGCGGTGATATACTGCCTCCACTCGTGAAAATCTTTGCAATACCATCGGAGGCGCCTCGTGCCGGGCACCATTATTGACATGCACCTGCACACCACGCGTGGCGCTTCCGATTCAATGCTCGACCCAGACGATCTCATCGCCGAAGCCCGACGCGTGGGGCTCACCGGCGTGAATATCACCGAACACGACCGCATGTGGGAGTCGTGGGACCTCAGCCCGTTCCGCAAGAAGCACGAAGGCATCTTTGTCTCCAACGGGATGGAAGTCTCAACCGACATGGGCCACATCCTTGCCGTCGGCCTGAAGGGCTACGCCCCGGGTATCCGCCGGCTCGAAAAGCTCCGCGAAGTGGCCAACGAGCAGGGTGCATTCCTGATCGTTGCCCATCCCTTCCGCCACTTTTTCGACCCCGTCCACTTCAAGCGCGAGGGCAAGGAGCCGTTCAACCTGACGCCAGAGCAGGCGGCGAAGCTTCCCGTCTTCCAGCTTGTCGATGGGATCGAGGTGCTCAACGGCTGCAACACCCCGCGCGAAAACTATTTCGCGCTCCAGGTGGCCAAGACGATGGGCAAGCCGGGTACCGGTGGCTCCGACGCTCACAGCACGCAGGGCATCGGGTATTTCACGGCCGTATTCGATGAGGAACTGCTCAGTCAGGAGCACATGGTCGACCAGATGCACAAGGGCCGCTTCCACCCTGGCCGGGGACTGCCCGAGGGCAAACTCAATAACTATTGGGAAACGGCCGAGCCGATTCCCTTCTACGAATGAACGGTCCGTCGTCCTACGGCCGCAGCTGGGCGCTCATCGGGGTCGCGGCCGCGGTGTGCCTCCCGGGGATCGTCCTGCGTTTCGGAGGCATCCACCCCGAGCCTGTCCCGGGGGCAATCATCTTCGGCCTGGCGATCCTCGCCGCGGCGTTCCTCCTGAGCTGGGGCGCCGAAACGGCCGAGCTCGACATCTCCCAGGGGCTCGCCCTGGCGATCATCGCCATCATCGCGGTGCTCCCGGAATACGCCGTCGACTTCATCCTCGCCTGGAACGCCGGGGCCGACCCGGAAGAAGCCGAGCGCGGCCTGGCCATCGCCAACATGACCGGTGGCAACCGCCTCCTGATCGGCGTCGGCTGGCCGATTGTTTTCTTCCTCTTCTTCTACCGTACGAAGCTGAAGGAGCTCGTCGTCGATCGCCAGCGCAGCCTGGAACTCGTCTTCCTCTCGATCGCGACCCTCTACGTCATCTTCATCCCGCTCCGGCACCACGTAAGCATCATCGACACGATCGTGCTGGTCTCGCTGTTCGTCATCTACCTCTACTTCACCTCCAAGGTGGAGTCCGAGCACGTCGAACTTGTCGGGCCAGCCCAGGCCATGGGTTCGCTGACCGACACGCCGCGCCGGACGCTGGTGATCGTGGTCCTCATCTTCAGTGCGGTGACCATCTTTTGCTCCGCCGAGCCGTTCGCCGAATCGCTCGTGCACATCGGTGAGGACTTCGGCGTCTCCGAGTTCCTGCTCATCCAGTGGCTCGCGCCGCTGGCGTCCGAATCGCCGGAGGTGCTGGTCGCCTGCCTGCTCGCCTGGCGCGGCCGCGCGGCTGCCGGGATGGGCGTCCTGATCTCCTCCAAGGTCAACCAGTGGACGCTGCTGATCGGCACGTTACCCATCGCCTTCCTCGTGTCCTCCGGCGATTTCGGGTTCACTCTCGGCCTTCCGCTGGATGACCGGCAGCGGGAGGAGATCTTCCTGACGGCCGCCCAGTCCGCCTTCGCCATTGCGGT
>Ga0209476_10000754_pt1 | contig 22384 bp, 21 predicted proteins | sample KloWWTrecipitate_FD_187179 | JGI IMG/M metagenome (GOLD analysis project Ga0209476, IMG submission 187179) | Active sludge microbial communities from Klosterneuburg, Austria, studying microevolution and ecology of nitrifiers - Klosterneuburg... | ecosystem: Engineered > WWTP > Aerobic digester... | reverse complement strand
GTGCGCGCCCAGGAAAGTGGTCCGCAACTCGACCCCCAGCGTGGCGCCGATGCGGCGCGCAACGCGCAGCATCGTGCGCTCGGTGGCGAGGTCGAGGCCATAGCCGGACTTGATCTCGAGCGCAGTGACGCCGTCGCGCAGCAGCATGCGGGCGCGGGGCAGCGACTGCGCGTACAGCGTGTCCTCGTCAGCCGCGCGCGTGCGCGACACGGTCGAGACGATGCCGCCGCCGGCGCGCGCGATGGCCTCGTAGTCGGCACCTTCGAGGCGCATGCGGAACTCGTCGGCGCGATCGCCGGCGAACACCAGGTGCGTATGGCAATCGACCAGTCCCGGCGTCACCAGAGCGCCGGCGACCGATTCCACGCGCGCCGCCAGCGCCGCCGGCGCGCCAGGCAGGCCGCCCATGGGGCCGGCATACACGATGCGGCCCGCCTGCCATGCCAGCGCGCCGTGCTCGACCAGGCCGATGCCGTCGCCAGCCATGGTGGCGAGCCGCGCATCGACCAGCAGGTGGTCCCAGGGCGCCTTCATCGCGATCTCCGTGGCAAGGCGCGCAGGGTAGCGCGCGGCGTCCGGCTTATCGAATTGCTAACGGCTTGCTTATGCCGGGCTAACGACCGCTTAAACCTCGCTTAATTGCGCCCGCCTAGCATGTCCCGCAATCCCGAAGCGGAACCAGCGCATGCCTGCCAGACCCGAACACCGCGATGCCCGTTCGCAATCGACCTTCGCGCGCATGCGCTGCTTCGGCCCGGTTGCGCCGGAACGCGCGGCGATCGAAGGCTTCATCGCGGCGCGCTATGCGGCGGCCTTCGGCGCCAGGCTGCGCCGCTTCATGCCGTGGCTGGCGACCTTCGAGGACGATGCCGGCGAGCTGCACGCGGCACTGGGCCTGCGCGCCGCCGATATCGAGCCGCTCTTCATCGAGCGCTACCTCGACCTGCCGGTGGAGGATGCGATCGGCGCGCTCTGCGGCGAAGTGGTGCCGCGCGCGTCGATCATCGAAGTCGGCAACTTCGCCGCGCGCCACGCCGGCGACACCCGCCGCATGATCCACGCGCTGGTCGAGCGCCTGGCCGACTGCGACTACCGCTATGTGGTGTTCGCGGCGACCGCCGGCCTGCGCAACGCCTTCGCCCGCCTCGGGCTGGCGCCGGTGGCGCTGGCAACCGCGGATCCGCTGCGGCTGGGCGCCGAACGCGCCGACTGGGGCAACTACTACGCTGGCGATCCGCAGGTGCTGGTCGGCGACCTGGAATCCGGATTCGCCTGGCTGGCGGCGCGCGGCAGCGAGCGCTCGACGCACAGGGTGCAGTCCGGTTCGGATTGCACCGCGTGCGCGTGAGCGCCGTGCTGTCGGCACTGGATGCGCGCCATCGGCGTACCGCGCGGTCGCCGTTGCTTGCGACCGCCGAGGGCGCCGTGTTCTCGACTGCCGACCTGTGCGAGCGCATCGAGCGCTGGGGCGAACTTCTGGAACGGCATTCGGCGCGGGTGGTCGCGACCCGGCTCGACAACGGCCCGGACTGGCTCGCGCTCGACCTGGCGATCCGTGCGCGGGCCGCGGTCCATGTCCCGATCCCGACCTTCTTTTCGCCGGCCCAGGCGGCCCACGCGCTGGCCGAGAGTGGCGCGGACCTTGCGGTGGAAGCCGGCGGCGCGCCCGCGCAGGTTTCGCGCGGCGTGGACGACTACCAGATCCGCGCGCTGCCCGGCCCGCGCATCACCTTGCCGGCGGCGACCGCGTGCATCACCTATACCTCGGGCACCACCGGCCAGCCCAAGGGCGTGTGCCTGGACGCGACGACGCTGGAGACGGTGGCCGCCTCGCTGCTGGCCGCGACCGCTGCGGTGGCGCCGCGCGTGCACTTGTGCGCGCTGCCGCTCGCGACCCTGCTCGAGCAGGTCGCCGGGCTATATGCGCCGATCCTGTCCGACGCCGTGCTGGCGATCCCGGCGCTGGGCGAACTGGGCTGGAACGGCTCGGGTGGCCTCGACATCCCGCGCTTCATGGCCGCGCTGGCGCGTTACCGGCCGCAGAGCGTGATCCTGGTGCCGCAGATGCTGGCCGGGATGGTGCAGGCGCTGGAAGCCGGCGCCCCGCGACCGGATTCGCTGCGCTTCATCGCCGTCGGCGGCGCGCGGGTCGGCGCCGGCTTGCTTGCCCGGGCCTGGGCGCTGGGGCTGCCGGTGTACGAGGGCTATGGCCTGAGCGAATGCGCGTCGGTCGTCTGCCTGAACCGGCCGGGGCGTCGGCGCAGCGACACGGTGGGACCGCCACTCGATCATGCCGCGGTCACGATCTCGCCCGACGGCGAGGTGCTGGTCGGCGGCCCGCGCATGCTGGGCTATGTCGGGCGCGAGCGTCCCGCCGCGGGCGCGTGGGCGACCGGCGACCTCGGCACGCTCGATGCCGAAGGCTGCCTGCGCATCCAGGGGCGCCGGCGCAACGTCTTCATCACTGCCTACGGGCGCAACGTCTCGCCCGAATGGGTCGAGGCCGAACTGCTGCAGCATGCGGCGATCGCGCAGGCGGCGGTGTACGGCGAGGCGCGCCCGTGGAATGTCGCGGTGATCGTTCCCGCACGGCCGGACCTTGCCGCAAGCGCGATCGACCGTGCCGTCGAAGCGGTCAACGCCGGCCTTCCGGATTACGCGCGCATCGGCGCCTGGATCCGCGCCGCCAGCCACTTCCACGCCGGCAACGGGCTGGCCACCGCCAATGGCAGGCCGTGCCGCGCGCCGATCTGGCAGCGCCACGCGGCCGAGCTCAACCGGCTGTACGAATCCGCCACGATTTCCTGAGGAACGATCCATGGGCTTCTATGCCGAACTGCTCGCTGCCACTGTTGCCGATCGCGATCGCTTCAGCGCGACGCCGGTCCTGCGCGATGGCGCCGGCGGCCGCATCACCCGCGCCGAGTACCTGGCCTTCCTGGGCGAGGCCTACCACCACGTGCGCCACACGGTGCCGCTGCTGATGGCCTGCGGCGCGCGCCTGCCGTCGCGCCTGGAGTGGCTGCGCAGCGCCGTGGCCGAGTACATCGAGGAGGAACTCGGCCACCAGGAGTGGATCCTCGACGACATCCGGCATGCCGGCGGCGATCCCGGGCGCGTGCGCGAGGGGCAGCCTGCTGCAGCGACCGAACTGATGGTCGCCTACGCCTGGGACACGGTGCAGCGACGCAACCCGGCCGGCTTCTTCGGCATGGTGCTGGTGCTCGAGGGCACCAGCGTGGCGCTGGCCACGCGCGCCGCCGACGCGATCGAGTCCAGCCTTGCCCTGCCGCGCAACGCTTTCTCCTACCTGCGCTCGCACGGCGACCTCGACCAGGCGCACATCGGCTTCTACGAAAGCCTGATGGACCGCCTCGACGACGCCGGCGACCGCGCCGCCGTGGTGCATGCCGCGCGGATGTTCTATCGCCTGTACGGCGACGTGTTCCGGGCCTTGCGGCCGGCCGCGGCGGACCTGGCGGCGGCGGCATGATGCAACTGGCCGGGACCAGCGTGCTGCTGACCGGCGCCGCCGGCGGCATCGGCGCGGCGCTGTGCGCCGAACTCGCGGGCACGGGCGTGGACGTGATCGCGGTCGGCCGCGATGCGCCGGCGCTGGCGCGGCTGGCGGCCCGGGGCGGTGCTCCCGGCGACGGCCACGTCGTCCCGGTGACCGCCGACATCACCCGGCCCGAGGGCCGCGCGCGCGTGCTGGCCGCGGTCGCCGCCGCGCGCGCGCCGCTGCGCTGCGTGATCCACAATGCCGGCGTCAGCCGCTTCGGCCTCTACGCCGAGATCGAGCCGGCGGCGATCATCGAGCAGGTCGAGGTCAACCTGCTGGCGCCGATGCTGCTCACGCAGGCCCTGCTGGGTCGCTTGCTGCGCGAGCCGGAGGCGGCGCTGGTCGGCATCGGCTCGACCTTCGGCAGCATCGGCTATCCCGGCTATGCGGGCTACTGCGCCGGCAAGTTCGGCCTGCGCGGCTTCCTCGAGGCGCTGGCGCGCGAACATGCCGATACGGCCCTGCGCGTGCTGCATGTCGCGCCGCGTGCCACCCGGACTTCGATGAACCCGGCGGCGGCCACTGCGCTCAACCGCGAACTGGGCGTCGCCATCGACGAGCCGGATGCGGTCGCGCGCCAGATCATCGCCGCGATCCGCAAGGGTCGCCGGCGCCTGCAGCTGGGCTGGCCGGAGAAGTTCTACACCCGGGTCAACGGCGCGTTGCCCGCGCTGGTCGACCGTTCGATCGCCCGGCAATTGCCGCGGATCCGCCGCCATGCGCGCCTTGCGGCCACCTGAAGTCCCATCCCCAGCCACTGGAGACATCCATGAAAGCCAATCCTTACCTGCACGCCTGGCTCGCTTGCGCCTGCCTGGCCATTTCCGGCGCCGCCGGCGCCAGCGATCCCGAGGCCGTGCGCTCGCTCCAGCGGCGCTGGGCCGAGGTCAAGTACGCGGCCGAGGGCGATGCGCAGCAGAAGCAGTTCGAAGCGCTGGCGGCCGACGCGGCGCAGGTCAAGGCGCAGAGTCCCGGCGACCCGGACGCGCTGATCTGGGAGGGCATCATCCTGGCCAGCTACGCCGGTGCCAAGGGCGGTCTCGGCGCGCTGTCGTTGTGCAAGTCGGCGCGAGCCGACTTCGAGGCCGCCCTTGAGATCGATCCGGCCGCCATGGGCGGATCGGCATATACCAGCCTCGGCAGCCTCTACTACCAGGTGCCGGGGTGGCCGTTGGGCTTCGGCAACGACGACAAGGCGCGCGAGATGCTGCGCAAGGGGCTCGCGGTCAATCCGGACGGCATCGACGCCAACTACTTCTACGGCCACTTCCTCCTCGAACAAGGCGAGTACGCGGACGCGGTGCCGGTGCTGGAGAAGGCCCTCGCGGCGCCGGCGCGCCCCGGGCGCGAGCTGGCGGACCAGGGGCGGCGCTCGGAGATCGAGCAGGCACTGGCCGAAGCGCGCGCGCACGGCGGGAGCTGAGCAGCGACTACAATGCCGCATGCGCGTCCTGCTGGCCGAAGACGACACCCTGCTCGGTGAGGGCATCCAGACCGCGCTGCGGCGCGCGCTGATGACGGTGGACTGGGTGCAGGACGGCGTGGCCGCGCTGGCCGCCCTGCGCCAGGAGCCTTTCGACGCCGCCGTCATGGACCTCGGCCTGCCGCGCCTGGACGGCACCGCGGTGATCCGCGATGCACGCCGCGCGGGCGTGCGCACGCCGATCCTCGCCCTGACCGCGCGCGACCAGGTGTCGGATCGGGTCCAGGGGCTCGAGCTGGGCGCCGACGACTACATGGGCAAGCCCTTCGACACCGACGAACTGGTGGCGCGGATCCGCGCGCTGCACCGGCGCAGCAGCGGCCAGAACTCGATCCGGATGGAACACGGCGCGCTGGTGCTCGACCCGGCCGCGCACCTCGCCACCTACGAGGGCCGCCTGCTCGATCTTCCGCGCCGCGAGTTCGCGCTGCTGCAGCTGCTGCTCGAGAACGCCGGGCGCGTAGTCTCGCGCGAGGCGGCGCAACAGCGCCTGTACGGCTGGAACGAGGACCGCGACAGCAACGCGCTCGACGTCCATGTGCACCACCTGCGGCGCAAGACCTACCCGGGCCTGATCCGCACCGTCCGCGGCGTCGGCTTCCTGGTCGAGGCGCCGCCCTGAGATGCGCCGGCAATTGTCCATGCGGCGCCTGCTGGTGGTCACCCTGCTGGCGGTGATCGGCGCCGGCTCGGCGATCACCGCCGCGCTGTCGTATCGCGACAGCCTGATCGAGACCGACGAACTGTTCGACGCCAAGCTGGCGCACTCGGCGCGCGTGCTCAAGGCGCTGAGCGACCGCGAGCTGCGCGAGCAGGCCGCGCAATCCGCGGCCCCCAAGGTGGTTGCGGTCTGGAGTGGCCAGGGCGAGGGCGGGGAAGAGGGCGAGGCGCTCGCGACCGAGGCCGGGCACGCCTACGAGACCAAGCTCGCCTTCCAGGTCTGGAGCGGGGAGGGCCGCCTGCTGCTGCGCTCCGACAACGCGCCCGAGCGGCCGCTGGCCCCGCTGGCCGACGGCTTCGCCCGCGCCAGCGTCGGCGAGTCGACCTGGCGCACCTTCACCCTGCGTTCGCGCGGCGGGCTCTGGTACCAGGCGGGCGAGCGCGATGACATCCGGGCCGAGCTGGCGCGCGATATCGCCTTCGGCGCGCTGCTGCCCCTGCTGGTCGAATTGCCCCTGCTGGCAGCCCTGGTCTGGCTGATCGTCGATCGCGGCCTGCGGCCGCTCGCGCGCGTGGCCGACGAGGTCGAATTGCGCGCGGCCGATCGGCTCGGTCCCCTGGACGCGTCGCGGGCCCCGCGCGAGGTCTCGCGGCTGATCGCCGCGATCAACCGGCTCTTCGCCCGGCTCGGCGAGGCGATCGCGCGCGAACGCCACTTCGCGGCTGATGCCGCGCACGAGTTGCGCACGCCGATCAGCGCGCTGAAGGTGCACCTCGACAACCTGCGCGGCAGCGCCGATGCGGCCGGCCGCGAGGCGAGCCTGCAGAGCGCGCGCAACGGCGTGGCGCGGCTCGAGCGCACGGTCGAGCAACTGCTGCTGATGTCGCGCCTCGAGCCCGGCGCCGCGCTTCCGCTCAATGCGCGCCTGGACCTGCGGGCTTGCGTGGCGGGCGAACTCGCCGAGTTGGCGCCCCGGGCCGCCGCCCGCAATATCGAGCTCGCGCTCGATTGCGGCACGCCGGCGCCATCACTGCAGGGCGACGAGGTCGCGATCGGCGCGATGACGCGCAACCTGGTCGACAACGCGATCCGCTACACGCCGCCCGGCGGGCGCGTGCGCGTGCGATTGAGTGCCGGCGATGGCCGGGTGCGGATGGAGGTCGAGGACAGCGGCCCGGGACTGGACGATGCCGCGCGGGAACGCGCCTTCGATCGCTTCTATCGTGGCCTGGGGACCGGCGTCGAGGGCAGCGGACTGGGCCTGTCGATCGTGCGGCGGGTGGCCGAACTGCATCGCGGCGAGGTCGGACTGGCGCGCTCGCGCGCGCTCGGCGGCCTGATGGTGAGCGTCGACCTGCCGGCTGGCTGAGCGTGCGGGAGGCGCGGTGGGGCGGATGCGGGCGCCGGCATCGGCGCTATCCTCCGCACCATCCGAGGAGCCGACGATGCCGCCCGACAGCGCCAGCCACCGCACCTGGTACGCCGAGCAGGCATTGCTGCCGTCGGGTTGGGCGCGCGACGTCTGCCTGACCATCGACGCCGCCGGCGACCTGGTCGAGGTGGCGGCCGGCGCATCGCGGGCCGACGCCACGCCGCTGGGCCGCTGGGTGGTGCCGGGGATGCCGAACCTGCATTCGCACGCCTTCCAGCGCGCGATGGCCGGGCTCGCCGAACGCCAGGCCGCCGAGCGCGACACCTTCTGGAGCTGGCGCGAAACCATGTACCGCTATGCCGGCGCGGTCGACCCGGCGGCGCTGCACGCGATCGCCGCCCAGCTCTACGCCGACCTGCTGCTGCATGGCTACACCGCGGTCTGCGAGTTCCACTACCTGCACCACCAGCCGGACGGGCACCCCTATGCGCCGCCGCGCGCGATGTGCGACGCGCTGGTCGCGGCGGCGCTGGAGACCGGGATCGGGCTCAGCCTGCTGCCGACGCTGTACATGACCGGCGGATTCGACGGCCGCGCGCTGGGCGAACGCCAGCGCCGCTTCCATCACGAGGTCGACGCGCTGCTGGCGCTGGCGGGCAGCGTGCGCGCGGGCGCCGGTCCGCAGCTCGCCGTCGGCCTCGCGCTGCATTCGCTGCGCGCGGTACCGCCCGAAGCGCTCGCGCTCGCGCTCGGGTCCGCCTACGCGGAAGCGGGCCCGATCCACATCCACGTCGCCGAGCAACTCGCCGAGGTCGATGACTGCCTCGCCTCGCGCGGCACGCGGCCCGTGGCCTGGCTGCTCGACAACGCGCCGGTCGATTCGCGCTGGTGCCTGGTGCATGCGACCCATGTCACCGCGGATGAGCTGCAGGCGCTCGCGCGCAGCGGCGCGATCGTGGGCCTGTGCCCGACCACCGAGGCCAACCTCGGCGACGGCGTGTTCCCCCTGCGCGGCCTGCTCGATGGCGGCGGCAGCTTCGGCATCGGCTCCGACAGCCATGTATCGGTCTCGCCGGTCGAGGAATTGCGCTGGCTCGAGTACGGCCAGCGCCTCGCCGGCCTGCGCCGCAACGTCGCCGCCAGCCACGACGAGCCCTCGACCGGCGCCGCGCTGTGGCGCGAGGCGCTGGTCGGTGGCGCGCAGGCCAGCGGGCGGCGCATCGGCGCGCTCGCGCCCGGGCACCGCGCCGACCTGCTGGTGCTCGACGAGCAGGCGCCGGAACTGGCCGCGAAGCGCAGCGGGCAGGTGCTCGACACGCTGGTGTTCGCCGGCAATCGCAACCTGGTCCGCGACGTCATGGTCGGCGGCCGCTGGGTGGTGCGCGCCGGCGCGCACGTGGCGGGCGAGCGGATCGCGGCACGCTACCGCCAGGTCGCGCAGGCGCTCGGCGACCACCTCTGAGCGACGCGGCGTCAGGCGCGCGGCGGCTTGCGCCGCTTGCGGTCCTTGCCCTCGATCCTGTCGACGATCTCGCGCAGCACCGGGTCGTCCTCGACCGATACCGGCGGCGGCGCGTCGGCGGCCTCGATGCCCTCGAGATGGCCGAGCACGCGCGCGGTGAACAGCGTCGCGCCCGCCGCCAGCGCGATGTGCGGGGGCACGATGGCGCCGACCACGGTCCGCGACCACAGCGAGCTGGCGGCGATCTCCGGCGTGATGCCGCCCGGCGGGAGCGTCACGAACATGAAAGCCACGGCGATGAATACCCAGAAGGTCAGGGTCAGCGACGCCATCACCAGCTCGTGGCTGGCTTCGACCCGCCAGCGGCGGCCGCTGCCCGCGTTGCCGCCGCGCCGGCCGCCGACCCGCATTCGCACCGTCCCGCTTTCGACCTCGTGCGCGCCGTCGCCTTCGGCATAGGTGATCCACGCCCCGCGCACGCGCGCACTGCGGTCGATGCGGCCGCTGGCCACGCGCCACAGCAGGCGCGCGGACAGGGCGAGCACCGCGAGCAGGCCGCCCGGGCCGAGCAACATCGGCGCCATCAACGCGACGATCACGATCGGCACCAGCACGAAGCCCAGCTTGCTGCGCCGGCTCAGCCCCGGGTCCTCGATCCGGGTCACGCCGCCGAACAGCAGGAGCAGCGCAAGCGGGAACTCGACGAAGTACAGCGGCGCGGCCCACGCGATCAGGTCGAAGCGCACGGCGGTGGGCGCAAGCCAGGCGAGCAGGCACGCGCCCAGGGCCAGGGTGTCGGGCAGCGCGTCCATCAGCGCGACCGCCCAGGTGCGGCGAACCTCGACGACCGCTGCGGCGGGTGCCTTTGCCATGCGCGTTCCCCGGCGCCCGGACTGGCGCCTGCCTGCAGTGTCGGACGCCGCGCGCGCAGCGGCAAGCGCGGTGCGCGGATGCGATAATCGTCGCCTCGCCCCGCGTCCCGGATCGCCCGCCATGAACGCCCCCAGCCGTCGCGACGACACCCGCGTGGTCCGCGCACCGCGCGGCAGCGAGCGCAGTTGCCGCTCGTGGCAGACCGAAGCCGCCTACCGGATGATCCAGAACAACCTCGATCCGGAAGTGGCGGAGAATCCGGCCGAACTGGTGGTCTACGGCGGCATCGGCCGCGCGGCGCGCGACTGGGCCTGCTACGACGCGATCCTGCGCACGCTGCGCGAACTCGGCGACGACCAGACCCTGCTGGTCCAGTCCGGCAAGCCGGTCGGGGTGTTCCCCACCCATGCCGATGCGCCGCGCGTGCTGATCGCCAATTCCAACCTGGTGCCGCATTGGGCGACGTGGGAGCACTTCCACGAGCTCGACCGCAAGGGCCTGATGATGTACGGGCAGATGACGGCCGGCTCGTGGATCTACATCGGCTCGCAGGGCATCGTGCAGGGCACCTACGAGACCTTCGTCGAAATGGGCCGCCAGCACCATGGCGGCAACCTCGCCGGCAAGTGGATCCTGACCGCCGGCCTCGGCGGCATGGGCGGGGCGCAGCCCCTGGCCGCCTCGCTGGCCGGCGCCTGCTCGCTCACCATCGAGTGCCAGCAGAGCCGCATCGACATGCGCCTGCGCACGCGCTACGTCGACGAGCAGGCGCGCGACCTCGACGATGCGCTGGCGCGCATTGCGGCCCACACCGGTGCTGGGCGCGCGGTCTCGGTGGCCCTGCTGGGCAATGCGGCCGAGTTGTTGCCGGAGATGGCCCGCCGCGGCGTGCGCCCGGATGCCGTCACCGACCAGACCAGCGCGCACGATCCGATCAACGGGTACCTTCCCATTGGCTGGAGCGTGGAGCAGTGGTTCGAGCGCCGCGTCGCCGACCCCGCCGGCACGCGCGACGCCGCCTGTCGCTCGATGCGGGTGCACGTGGAGGCGATGCTGGCCTTCCAGCGCATGGGCGTGCCGACCTTCGACTACGGCAACAACATCCGCCAGGTGGCCAAGGATGCCGGTTGCGCCAACGCCTTCGACTTCCCGGGCTTCGTTCCGGCCTACGTGCGCCCGCTGTTCTGCCGCGGCATCGGCCCGTTCCGCTGGGTCGCGCTCTCGGGCGATCCGCAGGACATCGCGCGCACCGATTCCAGGGTCAAGGAACTGATCCCCGACGACCCGCACCTGCACCGCTGGCTCGACATGGCCGCGCAACGCATCGCCTTCCAGGGCCTGCCGGCGCGGATCTGCTGGGTCGGCCTCGGGCAGCGGCACCGGCTCGGCCTGGCCTTCAACGAGATGGTCCGCTCGGGCGAACTCAAGGCGCCGGTCGTGATCGGCCGCGACCACCTCGATTCAGGTTCGGTGGCCTCGCCCAACCGCGAGACCGAGGCCATGGCCGACGGCTCGGATGCGGTCAGCGACTGGCCGCTGCTCAACGCCATGCTCAACGTGGCCGGCGGCGCGACCTGGGTCTCGCTGCACCACGGTGGCGGCGTCGGCATGGGCTACAGCCAGCACAGCGGCGTGGTGATCGTGTGCGACGGCAGCGAGGCCGCCGACCGGCGCCTGGCGCGCGTATTGTGGAACGATCCCGGCACCGGGGTCATGCGCCATGCCGATGCCGGCTACGAGGTCGCGGCGCGTTGCGCGCGCGAGCAGGGCCTGCTGCTGCCGATGGCCTGATGCGGGACGCCGCGCGGCGCGGGAATCGACCCGCGATTATTCGCGATCGAGGGTGACGCGCACGCCCTTGACCGTATTGCTGGCCACGGCGACTTCGTAGTCCGGCTGGCGCCCGCGCTTCTTGACCAGCACGTCTTCGCCATCGTCGGTCTCGGCCTTGTAGCGGTCCCCGACCTGGGCCTTGATCGCATCGCGGATCGCGCGCGCGACACCGTTCTCCCCGGTATTGTCCTTGATCGCGACCGCGACATCGGTCGGCGTGCCGTCCTTGGGCGTGATGCGCAGGGTGATCACGCCGTCGGAATCGGCGCCGCCGCTGCATTGCAGCCGCCACTTGTTCGAGTCCAGCGCAGTGGCAGGAACCGCGATGGACACGAGCGCGACGACCAGCAATGAACGCAGGAACGGCAATTTCATCGAGTGTTCCAACCTTGGGCGTGGAAAGCGCAATTATGCCGCGCACCCGCGCGGGTGACGACACCGGGCGCGGCAGGCATCATGGGCACTCGCCCCAGGATGCCGGTCGCATGCTCCGTCGCGCGCAGATCGTGGTATTGACCGCCGTGCTGGCCGCGTGTGCCAGCAAACCGCGTCCGGAGGCGCCGCCGGAGCCGGAGGTGGTCGTTCCGGTAGCGGTCGAGGTCGGCGACTACGTGCCGTCGCCTTCGTATCCCGCCACGACTGTGGCCGAATTGCGCGCCGCGCCGCCGCCGGCCACTCCGCTGGTGGCAATCGGCACGAACCCGGAAGCCGATGCCCAGCGCCTGCAGGCGCTGGCGCAGGTGCGGATCGGAACTGGACACTTGCCCGGCGCGCCGGCCGATTCGATAGAACTCGCGCGTGCGCAGGCCGTGCGCAGCGGGGCCGACCAGGCCCTGCTGTATCCGACGCCGCCGCCCGATGCGGCGGCCGACGCCGCGGCAGGCGCCGGCACCGTCGTTGCGCACTACGTGCGCTTCCGCCTGCCCTTCGGCGCGCGCTTTCGCGACCTCAACGAGGCCGAGCGCACACGACTGGGCGTCGCCGGCGGCGTGATGCTGGGCGCGATCATCGGCGATTCGCCGGCTTCGCAGGCCAACCTGCTCGAGGGCGACGTCGTCCTGCGCATGGGTGGCAAGGCACTGGCCGATGCAGCCGAATTCCGCGCGCGCCTGCGCGAAAACGCCGGTCGCACGGTGACGCTGACGATATGGCGCGGCGGCACCACGCTCGCCCGGCCGGTCCGGCTGGGTGCGGCACCGCCCTCGCCAGTGCCGGAAACGCGCTAGATCGCGCGGCCGGCTCTGCATGGGCACGCCGCGCCTGGTGGTCCGCAGCTCGCCCATCCACGGGCGCGGCGTCTACGCCAACCGCGCGCTGGCCGCGGGTGAACGCCTGATCGAATACCGTGGCCAGCGCATCGCGTCCGCGCGCGCCGCGCGCGGCGACGCGGCGAGGACCCGGTCGGGCCATACCTGCACCTTCGCGCTCAACGACGAGTGGCTGATCGACGGCAGCGTGGGCGGCAACTCGTCGCGCTGGATCAACCACGGCTGCATGCCCAATTGCGAGGCGGTGATCCACGTGGACATCGACGGCGATGCGAAGCGCGACCGGGTCTGGATCCATGCCCTGAGGCGGATCCGCCGCGGCGAGGAGCTGACCTTCGACTATGGCATCGTGCTGGCGGTGCCGCACGATGCGCGGATGCGCAAGCTGTGGGCCTGCCATTGCGGCGCAGCGCAATGCCGCGGGACGATGCTCGCCCGATAGCACCCCGTAGGAGCGCATCTCATGCGCGACCGCGGAATCCGGATTCGCCGTTGGGTGCGGTTCCGCGGTCGCGCATGAGATGCGCTCCTACAGGGGGAATTGCCGTACTGCGAGGGGCCTACTTCGCGGCGGGTGCGGCGGTCAAGCCACGGCGCTCCAGCAACGGCTGCACGCTGGGATCGCGGCCGCGGAAGTTGCGGTAGAGCTGCATCGCGTCGACGCTGCCGCCGCGCGAGAGCAGCTCCTTGCGGAAATGGTCGCCGTTCTTGCGGGTCAGGCCGCCGTTCTCCTCGAACCACTGCACGCTGTCGGCGTCGAGCACTTCGCTCCACAGGTAGGCGTAGTAGCCCGCGCCGTAGCCGCCGACGATGTGGCTGAAGTAGGTGCTGCGATAGCGCGGCGGCACCGGCGGGTAGGACACGCCCGCCTTGGTCAGCGCGTCGGCCTCGAACGCCAGCAGCGTGTCGGCCGTCGGCGCCTGGTCGGCCGTGATCTGGTGGTAGGACTGGTCGAGCATGGCCGCGCCCAGGTACTCCACGGTGGCGAAGCCCTGGTTGAACTTCTGCGCCGCGACGACCTTGTCCAGCAGGGCCTGCGGGATCAGTTCGCCGGTCTTGTGGTGGCGCGCGTAGTTCTTCAGGACCTCGGGCCAGGTGGTCCACATCTCGTGCACCTGCGAGGGGTACTCGACGAAGTCCAGCGGCACGGCGGTGCCGGCCAGGCGCGGGTACTGCACGTTCGAGAACAGCCCGTGCACGGCGTGGCCGAACTCGTGGAACATCGTGTTGGCTTCGTCGAAGGTCAGCAGCGTGGGCTCGCCCTTGGGCGGCTTGGGCACGTTGAGGTGGTTGGCCACGACCGGCTTGGTGCCGAACAGGCCGCTCTGCGACACGTACTCGTTCATCCAGGCGCCGCCGCGCTTGTTTTCGCGGGCGTAGTAGTCGGCGATGAACAGGCCGAGCGGCTTGCCGCTGTCGAAGACCTCGAACACGCGCACGTCGTCGCGGTACAGCGGCAGGTCGTGGCGTTCCTTGAAGGTCAGGCCGTAGAGCTTCTCGGCCATGTAGAACACGCCGTTCTCGAGCACGTTGTCCATCTCGAAGTAGGGCTTGAGCTCGGCGTCATCGTAGGCGTACTTCGCCTTGCGCACCTTGTCGGCATAGTGGGACCAGTCCCACGCGGCGATCTGGAAGCCGCCGCCGCCGGCATCGACGATGGCCTGCATCGCGGCCGCCTCGGCCTTGGCATTGGCCACGGCGGCGGGCGCCATGTCGGCCATCATCTTGTTGACCGCGGCCGGGGTGCCCGCGGTCTGGTCCTCGAGCACGTAGGTCGCGTAGTTGGCATAGCCCAGCAGCGCGGCGCGCTCGGCGCGCAGCTTGACCACCCGCGCCAGCGTCGCGCGGTTGTCGAACTCGCCGCCGCGGCTGGCGCGGTTGACGGAGGCCTTCTGCAGGCGCTCGCGCAACGCGCGGTCCTGCAGCGAGACCAGGGCCGGCTGGCCGCTGGTGTTCTGCAGCGCCAGCACGTACTTGCCTTCGAGCTGGCGCGACTTGGCAGCTTCGGCCGCCGCGGCGATCGCCCCGTCGGAGAGACCGGCGAGCTCGGCCCGGGTCTCGACCACCACGGCCGAGGCATTGTTTTCCTTGAGCAGGTTCTGGTTGAACGTGGTCTGCAGCGAGGCCAGTTCGGCGTTGATCTCGCGCAGGCGCGCCTTCTGCTTGTCATCGAGCTTGGCGCCGGCGCGGACGAAGTCGAGCATGTAGCGGTCGAGCAGGCGCAGTTGCTGCGCGTCGAGCCCGAGCTGGTCGCGCTTGGCGTGCAGGGTGCTCACGCGCACGAACAGCTTGGGATCGAGCGCGATGGCATCGGCATGCGCCGCCAGTTTCGGCGCGACCACGGTCTGGATACGCTCCATTTCCGGGTTGGTGTTGGTGCCGGACAGGGCGAAGAACACGTTGGAGACCCGGGTCAGGGTCTGGCCGCTGCGCTCGGCGGCGACGATGGTGTTCTCGAAGGTGGGCGCCGCCGGATCATTGGCGATGGCATCGAACTCGGCGCGCTGCTCGGCCATGCCGCGCTCGAAGGCCGGCAGGTAGTGCGCGTCGGTGATGCGGTCGAAGGGCGGGAACTGGTAGGGCAGGGTGCTGGGCTGGAAGAAGGGATTGTCGGCGGCCGGCGCGGCCTTTTCGCCCTCGGCGGCAAAGGCGGGCAGGGCAAGGCTCACGGCCAGGGCCAGCGCCCAGGCGGGTCGAATGCTCATCGGGGGTCTCCAGCGGACGGAATTGACCCCGGAGGATAAGGGAACCGGGCCATCGCCGCCCCCTGTCGAAGGTTGGGTCCCCTGGCCGCAGGGGCAGCAGGCCGACGCCGGGCCGGTGCCACTGCGCGCGGCCCGGTACTCAGCCGGCCAGTTCCAGCGACATGGCCGTCTGCCGCAGCCGTGCGCCGAGGTAGCACTGCGAGCCGCAGGAAGCAAAGCCGGCCTTGGCAAACGCCTTGCGATACCAGGCGGGCGTGCGCGCCAGGTATCCCTCGCGGTCGCCGACGAAATCGTCGCCCTTGCACATGACCTCGAGGTAGGCGACGCCGTCGCACAGTTCGCCGAAGCCCGACAGCCCGCGCAGCAGCTCGGCGCCGGCCACGTAGTGCATCACGTCGGCGCAGACCAGCAGGTCGACCGGCCGCTCGAAGCGCTGCTGCGCCAGCTCGCCGAAGCGGCACAGGCGCACGTTGCGCGTGCGGCCGAAGCGTTGCACCGCGTAGGGGCTGGGATCGAGTCCCAGGTAGCTGGCCTTGGGCCGCAGCAATTGCAGCACCGGGAACCAGGGCGCCTCGCCGCAGCCCACGTCCAGCACGCTGCGCACCGGGTGCTCGAGGTACCACTCGGCGAGCGCCAGCACCATGCGCACCTTGCGCACCAGCGCGTCGTCGGACTTCACCCGGTGGCGCGGGTGGCGGTACCAGCGGTCGAAGTAGGCCTGGTCGTACTGTTTGGGCATGTCCGGATGTTGGCGGGCGCTGCCGGGCACGGCAAGCGCGCGGTGGAACCGCAACGGCGGTGCCCGCGCCGGCGGCGCGTCCCCGGCGTCAGTCGCGCGCGACCGCGCGCACCGGCACCGGCACGTTGCACAGCTCGATGCGGCCGGTCGGTTCGAGGAACCAGGATTCCTTGCGCGTGCGTCGCGCCTCGACCAGCGTGCGGAAGGTCTCGGTGTCGGTGCGCAGCACCTGCAGCGGGCTGCGCTGCGCTTCGGGCAGGTCGGCCTCGATGCGGATCGAGCGGATCGGCACGTGCTGCGCGGCGTCCTCGTGGAAGCCCAGCGGGCCGCTGCCGCGCGGCAGGGTCGACAGCCGCTCGATGCCCTGCAGCACGCGCCCGACCAGGGTGACGTTGCGATCGAGGTGCCGCGGGGAATGGCCGATCACCACGTACAGCTCGGCGCCGCTGCCCGAATCGGCGGTGTCGCCGCGCCCGGCGCCGACCATGGCATAGCAGTGGGCCAGCCAGGCACGGTCGTTCGCGGGGTCGCGCGCGACCGGGAAGCCGCCGCTGTACCCGGCCTGCGGCGCGTACACGTCGCCGTCGGGCAGTTGCGTGTACGGCAGCCCGGCCGCGGGCCGGTCGAACTCGGGCGCCAGCGTGCGGGCGGCCTTGCCGAAGCCGCGCTGCTTCGCCTCGTCGCCGGCGGCGGGGTCGCCCCATTGCACGACGTAGTTGTCCTGCGAGCGCAGGATCGCGAGGCCGTCGAAATAGCGTTCGCGCACCAGCGCCTCGATGTTGGCCACGTGCCGGGGCGCGAATTCCGGCGCCAACTCGATCACCACGCGGCCGCTGGCGAGTTCCAGGTACAGGGTGTGGCGCGGGTCCGGCGTGCGCCAGTCCGAACCGGTGCTGGCCGCCAGGACCTCGGCCATGGTCGGCGCGGGCTTCGCGTCGTCCGCGGCCGCCAGCAACGGCAACGCCAGCGCCAGCAAGGCAAGGCCCGCGCCGAAGTCGCGGACGCCCGGGCGCCCGCGGTTCGCGGTGCCGGCGCGGGCACGCCCGATCACGGCGCCGCGGCCGGCGGATCGAGGAAGTCGACCGCGAGATGCAGCATCGCGCGCAAGGCCAGCGGCAGGGCGCTCTCGTCGACGCGGAACAGTGGCGAGTGGTTGGTCGGCGCGGATTTCAGGTCGATCGCGGGGTCGGTCACGCCGACGAAGAAGTACAGCCCCGGGACCTCCTCGGCGAAGAAGCTGAAGTCCTCGGCCCCGGTGATGAGCGGCGTGCGCACGACCTTGCCCTCGCCGGCGACGCGCTGCAGCGTGGGCAGCATGCGCGCGGTCAGCGCCGGATCGTTGACCGTGACCGGGTAGCCCTCGTCGATGCGCACCGTGGCGGTGGCGCCCTGGCTCTGCGCGGTGGTTTCGGCGGTGAGCTTGATCCGCTCGAAGATGCGGCTGCGGTTCGTCGCGCTGAAGTTGCGGATCGTGCCGATCAGCTCGACCTCGTCCGGGATGATGTTCTCGCGGATGCCGCCCTTGATCGCGCCGAAGGAGATCACCGCCGGCGCGTCCGTGATGTCGATCTGGCGGCTGATGATGGTGTTCATGGCGTTGACGATCTGCGCCGCGGCGGTGATCGGATCGACCCCCTGCCAGGGGCGCGAGCCGTGGGCCTGGCGGCCCTTGACCAGGATGGTGAAGCTGTCCACCGCCGCCATCGCCGGGCCTTCCCGGTAGCCGATGACGCCCGCGGGCAGGTTGCTGCCGACGTGCAGTCCCATCACCGCGTCGGGCCGGGGATCGGCGAACACGCCTTCGGCCAGCATCAACTCGGCACCGCCCTCCTCGCCGTCCGGAGCGCCTTCCTCGGCCGGCTGGAAGATGAAGACCACCGTGCCCGGCAGGTCCTTGCGCAGCGCGGCGAGCACGCTGGCGGTGGCGAGCAGGTTGGCGACATGGGTGTCGTGGCCGCAGGCATGCATGACGCCGACGGTCTGGCCGCGGAATTGCGTCGTCACCTTCGAGGCGAAGGGCAGGTCGGTGGTCTGTTCGGTGACCGGCAGCGCGTCCATGTCGGCGCGCAGGGCCAGGACCGGACCAGGCTTGCCGCCCTTGAGGATGCCGACCACGCCGGTGTGGGCGATGCCGGTACGCACCGAATCCAGGTCCAGCGAGCGCAGGTGCGCGGCCACCAGCGCCGCGGTCCGCGACTCGCGGTTGCCGAGCTCCGGGTTCTGGTGGATGTCGCGGCGCCAGGCGATGAGCTGGGCTTCGTTGCTGGCGGCGAGGCGCTCGAGTTCGGCGCGGTCGACGGCGGCCTGCGCGTTGCTCGCGGACAGGGCAATCAGGCCGGCGATGGCCAGCGACAGTCGGGACATGGAGCGTTCCTCCGGAATGAGGAGCGCAGTGTCACCGAGCGTGGATGCCCCGGCAAGGCCTGCCCGGGATGGTCGAGAACGCGCGTCGCCGGCCGGGACGTTGGGGGATTGGGAACTCCCGGCCGGCGCGCGCGGGTACCCCTGTGTCCCCCTTATCGGAGGAAGCCCGGGGATCCCGCCATCACTGCCACGATCGAGGCTGAGGATGGCCGTTCCGCGATCGTGGGGGTCCGTGCCCGCCACCATCCGGGTGCCGGCTCAGACATTCAGTGGAACTCGCCGGCACCCGGATGCTGGCGGTCCCGGACTCGCTCCGGTCCAGCGCGAAGGGCGTGACCCTCGCGCTGCAGGAGCGGCTTCAGCCGCGCGCGTGGCGGCGGATGAAGGCGCGCACTTCCGGGTACACGCCGTCGCGCCAGCGGCGGCCGCTGAAGATGCCGTAGTGGCCGGCGCCCTCGACCGTGAGATGGCGCTTGCGCGCCTTCGGAACCCCGGTGCAGAGCGCGTGCGCGGCCTCGGTCTGGCCCAGGCCCGAGATATCGTCGAGCTCGCCCTCGATGGTGAACAGGGCGGTGCGCCGGATCGCGGCCGGCCGCACGCGGCGGCCGCCCACTTCCCAAGTGCCCAGCGGCAGGCGGTGTTCCTGGAACACCACGCGCACGGTGTCGAGGTAGTACTCGGCCGGCATGTCCATCACCGCGTTGTACTCGTCGTAGAACTTGCGGTGCGACTGCGCATCTTCCTGGTCGCCGCGCAGCAGGTCCTGGTAGAAGTCCCAGTGCGACTGGAAGTGGCGGCTGGGGTTCATGGCCAGGAAGCCGGTGTGCTGGAGGAAGCCCGGGTAGACCTTGCGCCCGTGGCCCGGGTAGTTCGCCGGCACCTGCTGGATCACGTGGTGCTCGAACCAGCTGATCGGCTTGGTGGTGGCGAGGTCGTTGACCTGGGTCGGGCTCAGGCGGGTGTCGATCGGTCCGCCCATCATGGTCATGGTGCGCGGCACCGCCTCGCCGGCCGCGGCCATGAGCGAAATCGCCGCCAGCACCGGCACGGTCGGCTGGCACACCGAGATCACGTGCAGTTCCTTCGCGCCGATGTGGCGGATGAACTCCTGCACGTAGCGCACGTAGTCATCTAGATGGAAGGGGCCGGCCTCGGCCGGGACCATGCGCGCGTCGATCCAGTCGGTGATGTAGACCTTGTGGTCGCGCAGCAGGGTGCGCACGGTGTCGCGCAGCAGGGTCGCGTGATGGCCCGAGAGCGGCGCCACCACCAGCACCACCGGGTCGTCCTTGAGGTCGCCGATGACCTTGCCGTCGTCGCTGTAGCGCTTGAAGCGCAACAGGTTGCAGAAGGGGCGCTCGAGGGCCTTGATCTCGACCACCGGCACGGTGTGGCCGTGGGCCTCGATCGAGCCGATGCCGAAGACCGGCTTCTCGTAGTCCTTGCCGATCCGGTGCACCAGTTCCCAACCGGCCGCGACGCGCTGCGCGCCCGGCATCAGGCCGAAGGCGCTGCCGGGGGCGGTGAGCATGCGGGCGTTGGCTTCGGACCAGTGGACCAGCGGGCTCAGGAAGGCGCGCTGGAGTTCATGCAGGCGATACAGCATCGGGGAGATTGGCCGGACGTGCGATGGCCAATGATGCGCTGCAACAAGCGGCAAAACCAGCCCCCGGGCCGGGGTTCAGGCGTAGACGCCGGCCGCCCACTGCAGGAAGGGATTGAGCGCCATGGCCCCGGACACGCGCGCGACCTCCTGGCCGTCGCGGAAGGCGACCAGGGTCGGGATGCTGCGGATGCCGAAACGGGCGCCCAGCTGCGGCTCGGCCTCGGTATCGACCTTGGCCAGCCGCACATGGGGTTCAAGCCGGCGCGCGGCCTCGACGTAGGTCGGGGCGAAGGCGCGGCAGGGCGGGCACCAGGGCGCCCAGAAGTCGACGATCACGGGCAGGTCGGTGCGGCCGACCACGCCGTCGAAGCTGGCGCTGGTGAGGGCGGCCGGCTGGCCGTCGAACAGCGCCGCCTTGCAACGCCCGCAGGAGGGCCCCTGGACCAGACGGCTGGTCGGCACGCGGTTGACCGTGCCGCAATGCGGGCATCCGATTTCGAGGTAGGGGTCGCCGGTATCCATCCCGCCATGATCGGGGCGGCGCGGCGGGATTCAAGCTGCAGCGGCCTGCGCGGCGGCACGCGTACAATCCGGGGCGAACGCGGCCGCCTGCCGCCCGCACCCGGTAAGGATTCGACCATGGCCACCGTCTACGACTTCCAGGCCGCCGACCTCGACGGCAAGGAACACCCGCTGGCCGAGTTCAAGGGCAAGGCCCTGCTGGTGGTCAATGTCGCGAGCAAGTGCGGGTTCACCCCGCAGTACACCGGACTCGAGGCCCTGTACCGCAAGTACAAGGCGCAAGGCTTCGCGGTCCTGGGATTCCCCTGCGACCAGTTCGGCCACCAGGAACCCGGCGATGCCGAGGAGATCCGCAACTTCTGCTCGCTCAACTACGACGTGAGCTTCCCGATGTTCGCCAAGATCGAGGTCAACGGCGACAACGCGCACCCGCTCTACCGCCATCTCAAGACGGAAGCCAAGGGCCTGCTCGGTTCCGAGGGCATCAAGTGGAACTTCACCAAGTTCCTGGTCGACAAGCACGGCAAGGTGGTGCGCCGCTACGCGCCGACCGACAAGCCGGAGTCGCTGGAGAAGGACGTGGCGGCGCTGCTCTGAGCGCGGGCGCGCCATGACCACCAGCGTGCAGGCGTCGGGCGAGGACCCGCGCAACGCCTCGATCCGGATCTGGGTCAACGGTGCGCTCAAGCCGCGCGCCGAGGCGATGGTGTCGGTGTTCGATTCCGGCTTCGTGCTGGGCGACGGCGTGTGGGAGGGCCTGCGCGTGAGCGCCGGGCACCCGGCCTTCCTCGACGCGCACCTCGACCGGCTTTACGAGGGCGCCAAGGCGCTGATGATCGACATCGGCCTCGATCGCGCGGCCTTGACCCGCGCGATCTACGCCACCCTCGCCGCCAACGACATGCGCGACGGGGTGCACGCGCGCCTGATGGTGACGCGCGGCATCAAGCGCACGCCTTACCAGGACCCGCGCGTGACCGTGGGCCCGGCCACCGTGGTCATCGTGGCCGAGCACAAGGATCCGCTGGCGGCGACGCTCGAGCAGGGCCTGCGCCTTTTCACCGTGCACGTGCGCCGCGGCTATCCGGACGTGCAGGACCCCAAGCTCAACAGCCACAGCAAGCTCAACTGCATCACGGCCTGCATCCAGGCCACCCAGGCCGGCGCCGACGAGGCCCTGATGCTCGATCCGCACGGCTTCGTCGCGACCTGCAATTCCACCCACTTCTTCATCGTGCGGCGCGGCGAGGTCTGGACCTCGAACGGCCAGTACTGCCTCGGCGGCATCACCCGCGCGAACGTGCTGGCGATCTGCCGCGAGCATGGCATCGCGGCGCAGGAGCGGCCCTTCAGCCTGACCGATGTCTACGGCGCCGACGAGGCCTTCGTCACCGGCACCTTCGCCGGCGTGGTGCCGGTGCGCGAGGTCGACGGGCGCGTGCTCGGCGATGGCCGCCGCGGCCCGGTGGTCGAGCGACTGCAGGGGCTCTATCGCGCGCTGGTGGCGCGCGACGTGGCCGGGCGCAAGCTGCCGGCATGACGCTGCGCATCGCGATGTGGTCGGGGCCGCGCAACATCTCGACCGCGATGATGCGGGCCTGGGAGAACCGCGGCGACTGCCACGTCAGCGACGAGCCGCTCTATGCCCACTACCTCGCGGCCACCGGCCTCGACCATCCGGCGCGCGAGGAAGTGATCGCGGCCGGCGACACCGACTGGCAGCGGGTGGCCGCCGCGCTCGGCGGCGATGCGCCGGCCGGCCAGCCGCTGTGGTACCAGAAGCACATGAGCCACCACCTCCTGCCGGACATGGGCCATGAGTGGATCCACCGCTTGCGCAACGTGTTCCTGATCCGCGATCCGGCCGAAGTCGTGGCTTCCTACGTCAAGGCGCGCGCGACGGTGACGCCCGGGGACATCGGCGTGCCGCAGGA
>Ga0209476_10000751_pt1 | contig 22422 bp, 33 predicted proteins | sample KloWWTrecipitate_FD_187179 | JGI IMG/M metagenome (GOLD analysis project Ga0209476, IMG submission 187179) | Active sludge microbial communities from Klosterneuburg, Austria, studying microevolution and ecology of nitrifiers - Klosterneuburg... | ecosystem: Engineered > WWTP > Aerobic digester... | reverse complement strand
CGGACTCTTTGGGACATGACGAATCTGTCCTATTTCCAGATTTACCGGGAGATGACTGCCGCGGAACTCACCAAAATGGCGACCGGCCCTGTCAGGAAGGGGTGGAATATGCGGTTGGTCGAGCAACTCATCCGGGAGAAGAACAATGAGAAGATGGAATCCGGATCGCAGGGGCAGGACTGGATGTTTCCGGAAAAGCTGGCCGAGGACATCAAGGCGGATTCGGGCAGCTACACGAACTCGTCAGTACCGAAGATTCGGACGTGGGACGTCTATTTCCTCAACGACGACGACAATCCCCAGTGGAATCGACGAATCGTTGTCGCCGATGAATCCGGGGACTCGACGCTGGCAAACTCAGAGTACCTGTTTGACCCGGGCAACAAGTCCTATGGAACGGACTACAAGCGGCTTTTCTCCTCGAATTACGCCGACGGATGCAACGTGGCGCCGTTCCGGTGGCATTCAATGCGATCACTCGGGTTCCTGCTCTACGCTACCGCGCACTTGGCCAATCGGCTTCGATGCCGGGTATTCGACGCAGCTTTCCGAGAGACCTTGACCCTCTTCAGGAATGTCGGTGAAGGAGACCGTGACCGCCTTCAGTTGATCGACCTCCACGATTACGGTGTCATTCCGGAGGGCCTGAACATGGTCACCGCGGCCGAGCGCAACCAGGTCAACGTGCCCCTTCTCTCTGCCGTTCAGAATCAGGCGAGGCAGTTGATGTCGGAGAACTCCGCGCACTTCTCACACGACATCGACGACGGAACGAATCGAGGTGACAAGACGGCGACGCAGATCATTGCCGAGAGCCAAGCCTCCAACGCCCTGGTTGGCGCCATGCTCTCCCACGCGCACGCCCAAGAGGTGTACCAGGACTTGGAAATCTGCCGGCGCCTTTGCACGTCGCCCCATCCGGACGCGAAGCGATTCCGAAACACGATGATGTCGCTTGGGGTTCCTTCTGAGATCCTGAATGTGGAAATGTGGGACGTCGCCCGGGTGCGCGAGATCGGAAATGGGCACAAGGTCATGCAGATGGCGCAGGCCGACAAACTCATGCAGGCATACCCCCTGTTCGATCCGCAGGCCCAGAGGAAGATCCTTCGCCTATTCACCTCGGCGACCGTGGACGATCCCCGTCAGGCGGATGCGCTCGTTCCCATGGAGGACGAAGTCTCTTCCACCGAGGAGAAGGCCAGCTTGGCATGGGGATCGTTGATTGACGGGAAGCCGGTGTCGCTCGGGAAGTTCGTCAACCGGATGCAGTACATCCAGGTAACGCTGAAGAACCTGGCGCTGGAAATGAATCAGATCGACCAGTCGAACGAGGTTCCCGACATGCGTCGAATCATGGGGCTGGCCAATGTCATCCAGCACACCATGGACATCGTCACGACCCTTCAGGACGACCCGGGCGCCGGCAGCCAGATCAAGGTGTTCTCGGACATCCTGGCGCAGGCGATGAACCGCGTAGAGAAGCTGGCTGCAGACTACCAGAAGGAGCAGCAGGACCAGGGCAATCCCGGAATGTCCGCCCAGGACCAGGCCAAGATCCAAGCAATGCTCATCACGGCGCAGACCAAAGCCAAGGTCGCCGAGGCGTCCGCGGCCCAGAAGCGCGATCACAAGGAGATTGCTTTCCAGAACGACCAGCGGCGCAAGGAGGCGGCGCTTCAGGCCGACATTGCAGCCAAGGATGCCGAAACGTCCTCATCGATTCTCCGAGACAACCTCACGGCTGCTCTCACCCCAAAACCAAAATCCCCCAAGTAAATGGCATCACCAGACATCGAACAAACCAAGAAGGACACCGTTTCACCGCCCCAGTTCGTCCTCGACTGCAAAGGGATCTATCAGAAGGCGAAAGGACCCAACTACGCCGCTTCTCTGGCTGTCTCCCACGAGTTCCACATGCTGGCCGCGGCGGCGATGAGCGAACTATGTTGCACCATGGGCCAAGATCCGGCCATGCACTACAAGGTCGAAGGAGCCAGGCAGTTCCTTCAGATCATGCTCCGGATGGGCGACCCGAAGAGGGCTCCTCGCGGACCATCCAATCTTGGACTTTTGGAGACCGCTTAATCTAACTCACCCCCCCCATCACTGAATCATGAACAAAACTCGACGACTTCTTCTCGCCCTGGACCCCGCTGACGGATCCGAAGGAGGACCAAACCCCAATAGCCAGCCGACATACACCCCTTCGGATGACATCCGAGCTGAGTTGATGGCGCTTGCTGACGGAGACGGTGCCCAAGATACGCCCCCGGCGGCGCCTGCGGCTCCCGCGGCGACGGCAAAGCCTGCTGCGTCCGAAACTCCTGCGGCTCCCGATACGAAGCCAAAGGATGACCTAAACATCGACGTCCTGATTCCAAAGAAGCGTGAGGCTCCGAAGGCGCCGGACAAGCCGCTCGGTGAAACTGCCCCGGAGGCGAGAACTCCGAAAGAGCTTCGGGAAGCGTATGCCACCGAGAAACGGGAGAAGGAGCGCCTGGAGTCCGAGTTGAAGGCTCTCAAATCGCAAGGCCATACGCCCGCCGAGCTGGCCAAGCTCCCGGAGTATCAGCAGGTCATGCGCGAACTCTCGGAGAGCAAAACTGAACTCGATCGGGTCCGCGGAGAACTTCACTCCCGCGACTACACCCTAAGCCCTGAGTTCCAGCAGCGGTACGCGACACCGGTCAACGAGGCATTCAAAGCGGTCTCAACTGCAATGTCCGTGATGCGTGTCACCGACCCGGAGACAGGAAAGGAACGCCGCCTGACGGACGCGGAGATCATTCAAATCTCCAAGATGGAAACGGACATCGATCGGTCTGAGAAGCTCCACGATCTATTCGGACCCAACGCCGTCCGTGTCGTCGCCCAAATGGAGAGGCTTGCCGAGGCTGGCGCGGCACTGCAGGCGGCTCACCTGGACGCCAAGCAGAACGGAAGCACCCGATTGAAGGAGCAGGCCGCAAAGCAGGCTGAGAGCCAAAGAGCGGTGGTAGCGCAGTACCAGGAGGCGGTGAACCAGATCACGGCCGCGGATCCAGACCTCTACGCTCCCCTTCCGGATACGGATCCGGACGCGAGTGAGTTCAACCCGAATCAGGCGGCGGCAAAGGTGCTGGCGACTGTCGCCTTCCTCGGCCGAGAGGGAACTCCAAGGGAGACCATTGTCCGGGCCCAGGCAGCCTGCACGGCTCGCATAATCGGGTTCGAGAAGCTCCAGCACACCAATCGGACCCTGACCAACCGGATTTCCGAGCTGGAAAAGGAACTGGCCCAGCACAAACAGGCAGAGCCCCCCACCGGAGGAGGTGATCCGTCAGGAGAGCGAAGCAACGGCCCGATCGGGTACGAGGCTGAGATTCGAGCCTTGGCCGACTGATTCAGGCTCCCAAGAAAGCAGAACGCCCCGCCCGGTTAATTCCGAGCGGGGCGTTTCGTTTCAACCTGTCAGTTCAGGTCAGGCGCGAGACGGACCGGGGTGACTCGGGCCGGGCGTGTAGCTGGGGCCCGGGTAGCTTGGCGACGGCGGGTGGCTCGGGCCGGGGGGCAAAGGCGGGGCCGGGTGGCTCGGGCCGGGATAGCTCGGACTCGGAACCTCCGGATTCGCGGCACGCTCGGCCTTCAGCGCGGAATTGAACCCATCGTCCACCACGGTAGGCGACATGATGGGATGCGTTTTAAGGCCGGCCCATTCGGTATCGGAGACGTCGGCTGGCTTCTCGACGACGAGTTCACGAGATCCGGCACCGAAGCGGTTATCCAGGATGGACGCCAGCGCGGCGGCAGCGGTCAATCCGAGCTTGGCTTTGGGATCAGAAGTGGCTGCAGCGGCCAAACTGGAGTTCAGGACGGCGAGGAGGTTTTGGACAGTTGGATTCATGGCAGGATTCGATTCTATGTCTTGTGTGGGGTTTTGGTACGATTACTGATCAATCGTGGCCTTCAGCGCGGCCTTCAAAGCCGAAGAGACGGCGGCGTCGATCGTGATGCTTCCGGTGTCAGGAAGCGATCCGTCCACGCCCTTCCAGGCGGCGATCTGGGCATTCACGGCCGCTTGGTACTCGGCGATGGCCCGCTCGACGTTCCCGTGCCGCGTGGTTAGAGCCCGCTGGCGGTCCAGGTAGCCGCCCGGGTCGCTCTGCTGCGTCTTCTCGTTGGCAACGGTGGCCTTGGCAGCCCTCTTGTTGTAGATGGCCAGAGCCGCCTGAACGGCGTCCTGCGAGTCGCGGATGGTCTCAAATGTCACCTCCTCGGTGGACTTCGGACGGCCTCCCGTGCCGGTACATCCGGTGAGGAAGGACAAGTTTGCTACGACGAGGGCGACGGCCCACAGCGGGGCCACGATTCTAAACAGGCGGTTGATTCTCATTGGATGGATTTGGTTCAGTAGGTGGGGCAATGGATTTTCCCTTCAGTAGGGCACCAGTCTGACGGAATCCTTGGTGCAAGCCAACGGCAAAACCTCCGCAGATCACCCCGATAACCCAGGAAGCCGGGGTGTAGGCGGAGAGCGAAAGGGAGAGCAGGACATAGATCACCATGCCGACGCCGGCGAGGATGATCGGGATCCATTCGTCCATGATGTGCGGGAGTTGCTTCACCCGGGAACCGAGAAAGTTCAGTGCGACCACGGTCATGGCCCAGGCGGCAATGTTCACTTTGACCCCAAGGTAAGACTCGATCAGGTGGATGGTGGATTCGTCCATGGTCATGCGGTGTAGATTTTTGGCCCGCAGATCGGGCAGGTTGGCGGGAGCTTGTTCGGATCCGGGACGTAGTCGGGCGGCGGCGGCGGCGGCGGGTTGGAAGGGCCCGGAGCCTGCTGCGGGAAGTACAGCGGAAGAGTCAACTCTGGAACAGGCACAATGGACGCGTTCCCTTCGATCCGAACATTCAGGGCGGGATCGAATTCGCGCAGGATCCTCGTCAGTTTCTCAAACCCATCCTGGGCCGGTGGCCGGTTATCCGTGGTGATGAGCCCGTGGACGACGGAAGGCCCGACCTCCAGCGAGAACTTCCAGTCCGGGTGACGCTCCTTCAGAATCCGTGCGATCTTCCGAAACCAGTACCGCATCTCTTGAGCGGTCACTCGGTTCAACTGGTACTGCTCTTCGGTAGTCATGGCTCAACGTATCCTTGGGTTCTCCGCGACGGCATGGAATCCAACACCGTCTTCTTTTGGTCAATGCGATCGTTCCTCAAGTAGTCGGTCAAAGCCTCGATCCGGCTCTGCGTGCTCCTGGCAATCTCCTCGGTGCTGGCAGCCTTTCCGGCTAGCTTGGTCATCTCCAAAAGCATCTGGGAAGACACCAACCGCTGGTCGTCGATAGCCTTCTCCAGTCGCTTGCCGGTTTCTGAGGTATGCCTGAATTCGTCTTGCAGACCCTGGATCGCCATATCCCGTTTCGCGTCAGCCGCTCCATTCGCGGCCAACTGAGTGTAGAAATACTGACCCGCCAACAGGAACGCCGCAAAACACCCGCCCAAAATCTTTCCTAGGAACCGCTTTAAGTCAGTAAGGCTCAAGATGGTCTTTTCGTTCATCTCTTCGAGGGTGGGCGGTTCATGCTTCACAGGTCAATTAGGACAGGCGCCTCCATGCCCCGGGGGATGGGAACGGGACATCGACTGCGCGGATGAGGTTGATTCCATCGTCGGCTCCTGTTTCAGAGGAGTCCCACCAGAATTCACCCTGGCCACCGTCTCCAAGAACTGCGGCATACACCAGATAGGCAATGCTCGGCCGTGCACCTCCGACGTGTGTGGTCTCAAGGCGCAGCGCAGCGGCACCAGCGTACCCGGCTCCGACCGATACGATACTTCCTCCGCCACCAGACAGAACGCCAAGGTAGTAGAGCCCCAGAGATAGCTTCTGGTCAGGCGGCAAACACTGGATGAAGGCAAATGCCGATGTCTGTGTGTCAGCTCGTGGGTCCATGGGTAATTATTGGTTGAGGGGACGGGTGAGGTCCTTGGTTTTCCCCTGGGGTTTGAGGACCGCAAAACGCTGCTCGGCAATCCGCTTCTCCAGGAGTGAAAACAACTTCTTCTCGGTGGCGTCCTCGCGCTCTCCCTCCTCGATCTCCCAAGCCTTGATCCGCTGCTCGACGACGACGGCCGCGGCCTTCTCCACCTCGGTCTTCACCAGCGCGGGGTCAACGGCCTGGCGTGATACCTTCCGGAGCCGATAGACCTCAAACGAGAGAGCGGCAATTCCGACGGCCAGGGCGATATCAACTGGAGTGAAGTTCATGGACGAAAGGATGGAGTTCTGATTACGGCAAGTCGATCAGCGAGTAGGTCTTGGCTCCCCACGGAAGGATTGTGCTGGTGGCGTTGTTCCGGATCACCGGATACCGGGTGTACTTCCCGATCACGACAGGGACGGCGCTGGCCTTGTTGGTCTGCAGATACCAGGCGCCAGTGGAACCAGGGAAATCGGAAAGGTCATAGATCCCGATGTGGTCAACCTTGAGCCACGCCCGAGATCCGTTGTTCTCGAAAATGAAAGCGTTGATCTCCGCCAACTTTCCGCAGTTCACCGTTCGGCAGTTTCCGATCGTCAACTGACCCTTGTTTCGAAGCAGGGCGCCGTCTGGAGCAGTGTTTGCGGCGTATTCGAAATGAAGGAACCCAATGTTCCCGATCCCTTCGTTGTCGATGAAGGTAGGAACCCCGGCCGTAGCAGGACCGATCGCTGCCTCGACGTCCCACGCCTGAGCGTCGAACTCGAACCCGGCGTTGAAGTACACCATCGGCTGAGTCGCCTGCACCCTCTGAACTGCGGTGATAGACCCTCCGGTTCCAACGTTCGTTTGGGCTGAGAAAGCAGATTCGCAGTCGTAGATCAGGACGTTGTTGGTGATCGACTTAACGAATGCCTGCTTGCTGAAGTTCGCGTCCGCTGCGTTCGTCCAGGCTGGAGAGAAGAACGAACCCACCTGAAGACCGCCCGGAGTCTGGGTCAGGTTTAGGGTTATCTCCGTTCCAGGAGTCGTCTTCGAAGCATTGGTCCAGGACTGAGTCTCGCTTGGAGCAAACGCGCCGTTCGTGATCGTGACGGATCCATTCTGGATGTAGGCGTAACCAAGCCGGTTGACTGTGCCAGACTTGGCAAACCTCAAGCACTGCAGGTTGGCGCTTCGGACGAGAAGGTCATCAAACCGATTGTTTGCGCACCCGTTGTTTTTCCCAGCGGTGGAAGTCTGGATGTGGATTCCATAGGCGCCCGCCTTCATGGCGATTCCTTTGATGGTCCATTGGAAAATCTCGTCGTCAGGCCCGTTGTAGATGCACGCGGCGTTGGTCTGCGATGGCAACTGGGCGGTCTGGTACACCAAGCTCAAGTCCTCAATCCTTCCGTGCTTGGTCTCCCGGCATTCAATGATCGGGATGTTGGCCGTCTCCATCATGATCTCCGAAGCCATCTGCGCTCGAAACTGAGGATCCAGGTGGATCCCGTTGTTCACCCCTTTGATAATCAGGGGGCGCATCGGACGGACGTATATTGGAGTCCCTGTCGCGATCACGCTCTGAAGTCCAGGAGCGTTGATGGTGAACGACCCTCCAGAAAGAGCGGTAGCGACTCGGTACGTTGGCTCGGTCTCCAAATTGCTGAACTGGATGTTGTCCCCGGCGATAATTGTCCCAGATCCACCAGCCGCATAAATGGTGGTCGTCCCGATGGGGTTGTTCGTTCCGCTGTTGACGGTGTACTTGGAACCAGTGCCAGTCCTCGGTGAAACGATCGTATTCGAAATTCGCCAGACACCCTCCGGAGGGTAGATTTCCTTCGCGTCGTTGTAGGTAAGATCCTGCTGAAGAGCGACCGCGGCCTGCATTGCCGGATCGGTGATTGATGCCGGCCGAAGTGTGACGGCTCCAAGACGACGGATGTCGATCTTCCCGTTGTGCCACTGAGGAAAGAACCGGCCACCACGCGCCGATGCGATGACTGCCCGGTTTGTCGGGTAGTTGCTAATCGGATCCCAGTACCAGATTCCACCACCAACACCTCCGGCCCAGTCGTTGGTGTAGTACGTCCGAAGGTAGTACGCGGAACCGTGAGTCGAAGTTCCTGCCACAGCCACCAGTTCGGCCATGGAGTTCAACGGGACGACAGCGTTGGTGCTTCCACCAAGTCCAACTGCATCGACGTACGCCTTGGTGACGAGCGCCTGCGGATTGACCTCGGTGAAGGAGTCCGATGTCGAGATCACCCGGTCAACGGTCAGCGATCCCCCAGCCGAGAACGTGACCGTTGCCGTCGAAGGGAAGGATACCGTTCCGTACAGGGTTGGATTCCGAAGCGTCGGGATGTACTGGGTCCTCTTGATCCACCGTCCAAATGCGTCCCCGTACACGGCAGCAATCGGTCCGCCATTCTGCGCCGTGTTTGTTGGTGCCCCCGAGGATGCACTCCAGATGTAGTCTCCGCCGAATCCATCGTTCGCTGATGTCGATCCAAGAACGAACACCAGAGGCTTCTGGATATTCGGCTTGATGGTGAGCAGATCGGCGACGGTGTTTACCGACGTGGGCGGAAGCTGGCCGAACGCGGAGCCGGCCAGAGCAAAAATGGATGCGAGCAGGATGGGGAACTTCATGGCGAATCAGGGCTTAATTTCCTCTTCAACGGGACCAACAACGGCTTCGGCCGCGAGGGCAGCCTCGATGGCCTCCAACTTATCGAGCGGGAGGTCCTTCAGCTTGGATGCCACGGCATCCTTGCGGGCAATAACCTCTGGGGCGTCCACCGGGCGCCAGGACGAAACGACTTCGGACACTCGGGCGTCAGCATTCTCCTGAAGCTCTGTCGAGATCAGGCTTGCCACGTAGGCTTCAGCCGATGGTTCTCCACTGCCCGACGCCTTCCAGGCAGTATCAGCGAACGGAGCAAGGTCCTTGGGAATGGTGATGACGATCTCGATATTCATTTTGAAACGGTGTCAGTGAGTTGCTGTTTCGCCTGGGCCTCTATGGAGTCCCAGACAGGTAGAATCACGCGGGCGTCAGACAGGCCACCGAGTTTCACGGCGGCGTTCATGCACTGCTGGACAACGGCAAGTTGGTCCACGGTGAGTTCTATTCGGACAACCTTCGACGGGGCCGGCTCGGTTGCTGCGTAGGCGCACAGAGCGACCGTGAAGGCCAGAAGGCTTGAGAAGCGGATGATGTTGAAATGGCGTTTCATTGGGCCAGAAGTCCTGCGTTCTTTAGGTGCTTGACGATGTCCGAAAGCCGATAGGCAGTTGCTCCGACGTTGCCCGTGAACGTGGAGGCGTCTGTAACAGTGGTTCCACCTCCGGCCGTGAATCCGACCGTCTCACCGGTACTGGACGGTTGAACGATTGGTGTGGCGTTCCAAAAACCGAGCTTTTGGGAGGTCGATCCTCCGATCTTGGTCCCAGTCGTCGTGCCGAAAGCCATGTTGGCCGCCTCACCCATTGTGAGCGTGCTGTTCAGTCCGAGTGCTCCAGCCTCCATATTTCCTCGGGCCGAATCGTCGTTTAGGCGGACCTGCAGCGTGGTTCCGACCCGCTTGATGCCAGCAGCTGCTGCTGTGTTGACGCCGAGTTTGAGGAAGAAGTCGGCGTCGGTTGTTGCAAAGTTATGGAGAAGTAGAAGGCCATCGGCTGAGCTGTCGATCACGCTCCTGCTTCCGAAAAACAAACTCCCAGTGCTTGCTGTCTGAATGCTGGTCCCGAACTGCGCAATGTTCGCAGCAGATATAGTAAGCGCGTTTAGACCATTGATTTGAAATGCCAACGTGTTCCCGCTCCCCCCGGCCCCATAGCCCTCCGCAGCAATCGTCGCAGCCCCACCCGTCGTCATGGTGGTGCGGATGCGGCGGTAGTTAAACGAGTCTGTATAGGTTCCGTAGACGTTCAGGGTCTGCGCGTTTGCTCCGTTGCGGAGGTCGAGGGTGTTTGCGGCTCCGCGGGCCAGCACCACATCGTCCGATGAACCTAACATGAAGAACCCGGTGTTGCTTCTAACCCTCGACGATGACCCAACCAGTAAATCTCCAGCTTTTGTTGCGTATACCTTGGAGGATCCAGTTACCTGAAAGTCAAATAGCAGACTTGCTGATGCGCTTGCCGAGTCCGTTACATTGAACTTCAGACCAGTGAACGTCGTTCCGGCAAGATTCCACGTCTGACTTAGATCGAGAACCGGAGTGGAGGCCACGACGGCTCCGCCTTGGATAACCAGCGGCCCGGTCATCGTGTCGCCGGTCGTACGAACGTAGGTACCAATACGAAGCTCGTTCCACACCGAGCCGTCCCACATGTTCAGCTTCCCGCTGGTGGTGTTGAACACCGTAGATCCAACCGGAGGAGCGACCAGATTCCCGATCTGAAGAGCGGTCAGGTTGTTCGGGACAAGGCCAGGGATTGTGGTTCCGCTCCACCGAAGATTTCCCGTCATCGTGTCCCCGGTGTCCAGGACACGGGAGTCGATGTTGGCCTGAACCGGGCTCGTCAGTCCCTGCAGGTACTGCGTCTCGACCGCAGCTTTGAGCGACAGGCACGCCAGAAGAAAAACGGAAATCGTGGTCAGTTTCATGCGAGTTATAGGGGGTATCATCCCCAGACAGATCCAGGGGTGGTTTTGAACCATAGGTTTGGAGGGAAGCTGGGACCTTCGAAGTACAATGCTGGCCCAGGTGAAGAAATAACTCCGTTCGGGCTTCCTACCCCTGCGAAAATCTCCTGGCTTCCTGCGCCACCGCCGGACTCCTGGATCACCTTCAGGTAGCCGACCGTCAGCGCACGCAACGTCTGCTCGTCCATTTGGATCAGGCACGGGTTTGCGGTCAGAATCTCTTGGGGGGTCATGGGAAATCCTTGGGCCTCGGCGATCAGCCGAAGGTATCCCACCATGATGGCCGTGAGCGTTTGAGGCTCGATGCCAGGAAGGCAGGGGTTGTCGATGATGACTTGTTGGGGCGTTGCCATAGGTAACAGCTTAGGGGTTCAGAGAGGGGCCCATCAGTTTCCCGACAGACCCCTCTCCTTTAACTCCCCCCCAACACTTACGGCCCAACGAACGGCACGTTGACGGACAGACATCCGTTGCCCGTAAGAAGGATGCTCGTGGCGCTCTCCGGATCGGCCGCCCACGTCCCCATGGAAGCCGCGACCGTATTGAGCGCAATGACGAGCGCAGCGCGGGAAACCGCGTTGATAGCGGCATGGTCGATCGTCTGACCGTTGCAGGAGATCGTGTCCGCAGCGACCACGTAGTTGCCAGAACCGTTGTCGGTGATCGGGATGACGAACACGCGGGTGCACAGCGCATTGGCCGAATCGTAGTCCGCATCGGATCCGTGCGAGAGCAGGCTCGAATCGCACAGCGGATTGATCGTCACGCAGATCGGCTCGCGCTGGTGGAGGATCGCCTCCTCCCACTCAGTCCGCCACGGCTTCGCGGAGAACTTGAAGTCGGCAATGAACATGCCCTTATTCTGCCGCATGTTGTTGATTACGCACCCGTTGGCGTCGGCGCCAAGGTCGTGCATCACGAACTGCCACTTGCCGGCCAGATCCCGGTTTAGGAACGGCATGCTCGGGTTAACCGACTTCGGATTCAGCGTAAGGTGCTTCATCGCCGAAGGGTGATGGATGAAGCTCATCTGGTACGGCGCCAAGACGTAGTCGTCGTTGTCCACCGACTTGATGCCCAGGGTGCTGGCCTCCGTCTTGTACGGAAAGACGCGCTTCAGGGTGGTCCCGGTGTCGATGACAAACCGCATCGGGAACAGGTCGGCGTGGACGTTGTAGTTGCCGATCCGGCCGGCCCATCCGTACTTGTAGAACTCCTTGGCCGCGGAATCGAACTCCTTGAAGCACCACGCGGTCTGCAGGGAGGTGTTGCCCTGCTCCATCGCATAGAGCGTGTCCATGTCGGTGATGAGTTCGAGGCTCATCTCAGCGCCCTTCGGCCGCATTCCCATCGCGCCCTTGTACGCCAGCGGCTGCACCCGGCGCTGAAGCATTGCCGGAGTCAGCTTGCTCGTCGGGAGCGCCGAAACCGTCATCTTCTCGTAGTTGGCATCCCAGGTGTACGTGAAGTCCGCCAGGGTTGCGCTCGCCAGCCACTTCTTGCCGGCGATCCGGAGCAGCGACAGGCGGATCCAGTCGGAAACGACCCAGACAGTCGCCTCCTTCAGGTTCATGACGATACCGGCAAACTGCTCGATCGCTCGATCGGCAGTCATGATTTCGTCAAAGCAGAACAAATCCGACTCGTAGGAACGCTGCTCCAGGAAATAGTTCTCCCGGGTGGACCCGAATCCGATCTTCTTGGCGTTCGGATCGCAGGGCGTCCCAACGCAGCTCCCGGTTGTGGTGCGCTCCCAGGCTCCAGTCAGATCGGGGACGACACGCTCGATGCGGTCGAACTCGTGGGTGGTCCCGTTGTACGCCGGGAACGGCCCCGACTCAACCATGCCCATCAACTGATCCGTCGGAAGTACTGTCCGCAGCATCTCCTCGTCGAGGTGCTCGATCTTCCGAATGAGGTAGTCGGTAAACTTTCCACACTTTACTGTTCCAGCAGCCATAAGCCTGAATTTTCCCTTTGATTTGCTGGAATCAGGTTCATGGGCAAAGCGCGATGCGGGGGGTTTATCGTCCCAGTTGTGGTGCCGGCCCGCTCCGGACTCGCGTTGTGCGAGCCCTGAAAATCAGAAAGCAAATCGGCAAGGAACTCCCTCATGGCGACCCACGAAACCCGCGTCCCAGCGGTGTTTTGGTCTCCAGATCCTTTGCCGAGCCGGGTGGGCTCTCAGCGATTGTGGCATCGCCGTCTGATACGGCGGACCCTGCGCTCCCTGTCGAGCCCTCGGACGAACAGGCTCTCTCCACTACGACCGATGCCCGGTGACGAACCAGACACTCACATACGTCTGTCGCCACCGGTACACCCGTCCGATCCCAACTGTCAAGCGTTCCTCGTTACTTCGATCCTGCATTCTCCAGCGCGATGCGCTCCTTCTCGCGCTTCTTCACAGGGTTGTCCCATTCCGGAGGGGCCCCTTCAGGCGCCGCGTCGATAGGATCCCTCGGAAGAACCACAGGCACCATAGGCTTCCCACCGCCGGTCACCCGACCCTTCGATTCCTCCAAATCCTGGATCCTCGCGCAGGCGATCGCCACCTCGTTTCGAAGGTCGAACACCGACGCCCCAAACATCACGATGTTGGTGTACATCTTGTCCCCGTCCCGCTCCAGGTTCCCGGAGATTCGGATCAACTCCTTCGCGTTCTGCTCGACGACCCGATCGAGAGCGCGGCGTTCCTTTATCTCCTTTCCGAGTTGGTCGTTCAACTCGTTCAGCGTGTCCCTCCAACCGGTCGCCAGTTTGAACTGGTTGGTCTGCACGTTCTCCACGACATCGAGTAGCCTGTCCACGTTGGCCACAGCCACCGCCGTTCTGTTGAGCCACTTCTCGTTCTCCAGCCTCGACTTGCTGGCCGTCAATGCGCTGTACAACGAGAGCACCAATGCCAAAAACACTCCTGCCGTCATCAGTTTGTTCATACGGTATGAACCTTTACACAGCCGCCTTTTTTCTGGCAAGTTGCCGCTCCGAATTCCATGACCATCCACGACGAACGCCTCCTGACCGCCATCTCCTCAATCGCCGCCGGCGGAATGCACTCCGTTGACGAGTGTCTGGCCATCGGACACCTCGCGATGCAGTCCAACGAAGTCGATGGTGACTACGTCGAGTTCGGATGCGCCGCGGGCCGCACAGCCCGACTCATCGCCCACCTTTGCCCAGACAAACGGATCTACCTCGCCGATACCTTTGAAGGGCTCCCGGAACGCCTGCCAATCGACGGCGACTCCCCGCACTACGCCAAGGGCGCTATCGCGTGCGACGAAATGGTTCCTCTGGAGCTGTTCGAGGAGTCTTGCCTTCCTTTCCCGACCACTCGAAAGGGGCTGTTCAAGAACGTCGAACCGAACCTTTGGCCGAGAGCTGTTTCCCTGGCGCTCATCGACTGCGACCTCAATCAGAGCGTCACCGATGCCCTCAACATCGTCTTCCCGCTCCTGTCACGCGGCGCCGTCGTCATGATCCACGACTACGCGCACCCGCTCCTACCAGGGGTGAAACCCGCCGTCGATGCCTTCATGTACCGCGAGGGCGTCCTCAAACCCAACACGTCAGGAGTCAGCACCGTCTCCCCGCTGCAGGCCGTGAACACCGCGGGCTACCCGCGCCTGCACTACTTCACCAGGCTGTGAAAAAGGCCGGCCAGATTTCTCCATCCGGCCCCCGATGGTTTGACCAATGTCAGTCTGCCAGGACTTCCCAGTCCTCGGCCAGCATGTCGGTCTGACTTGCCAGCCATCCGGTGAGAACCTTCTTGTCCGCGGTCATCATGCGGATCGACCCAAGCGCCTCAATCTCGCCGCCGTTATTCTCTGCGACAGCCTTTAGGTGAGGCTCTCGGCACCATTCCGCTTTCACTTTGGCCGCAGGCAGCAGCCAGAGGTACATCCCTTTTCCGTTCCACCCTGCCCGGGACACACGTCGCCCGGTCTTCAACGCTTCGAGAGCCTGACCAAAGGTCAGATTTAATGTAGGTTCCATGGTTTTTATTGATGGGGTTTCACTGCAAGAATCATCTGGTCCTCCCCGCGGTCCATCGTCGAGAAACCGTTCACCGCCAGCATCTGCTCCAGCCGCCGGTACATCGCTCGGGTGACCTCTTCCGTCTCGTGCCACACGCTCCACGGCTCGACCGTCTCGTACCGGACCTCCTGCAGCCCTGCCGTCTTCACCATCGTCCGCAGCTCCAACGGCGTGTACTCCCTCGCGTGAGGCCGGTACATCATCCCCGCTGACCAGTTCAGCACCTTCCAAAGCACGTTGATCGAACACGCATTCGGTGTCGTCAGCAGCAAATGACCCCCGGGCTTCAGCACCCGCGCACACTCCCGCAGCAGGTGCGCCGCCGAGTTGTCCATCCACTTGTTCGGGAACTTCTCCCCCGGCAGCAGCTCGTCCTGATCGTGCATGTGCTCCAGCACCTCCATGCACACCACCACGTCAAAACTCCCAGCCTCCCCGTAGCTGCACGTCCGCAAGTCCCCATCCGTCGGAACCACCGTCACCTGATGACGAGCACGCAATTGCTCCGTCCAAGCACCGCATCCCCCCACTTCGAGCACCCGGTCCCCAGCCTTGAGCACCGGCGCCAGCCACTCCAAGCACCACCGATACCGCCTCGCGTCCATCTCGCTCGCCCAGTACGTCGGCGCCGGCGGCTCCTCGGGTGTCGTTTCCATGCGCTCCACCCTCCACAGGTTGTCACCGCCGGTCAAACGTCCTCTCCTGCTTCATCGGCGCGAATGCCGGCTGCAGTTTGCGGTACTCCTCATGCAACGGGCTCGTTTCGTCGATCCTGATCCCAAACGCCCCAGGCACCAACCGCACCCCCTCAAACTGCCAGACCGGCTCCCGGACTTCGATACCCCCCCTGATCACCAGCAGAATCACCAGCAGCAGCCCGAACAACACCAGCGCCCCAACCATCGCCAGCACCTGGTCCCACCCACCACGCCCATTCTCCGCCATCGCCCGCTCAAACGCCTCGTTCGGATCCTCGTGTCTCATTCCAGACACACTTTCAGAAAAAAGGGGTCGCATCAATAGGGGAGTCCCTACGACAAACGATCCCCCATCGAAACCGCGGCCCCCCGGGGGTGACCCGGCCCCCATCCCAACGAAATAAGGGATTCCTTACCCGAGAAATTCCCCTGGGCGATGGACGGCCGATCCGATGGCGACCTACCGAGGTGAGAGAGCGGGCCGAGCGTCCGAGTCATCCCAGTTGGGGGTGGAAAAGGGTGAAAAATCGGGTTTCGTAAGTAGCGATTACCCTTCCACGACGTGTTCCAGGCCTGTTTCCGCGCTTTCTGACGGTTCTGGGAGGCTGGAATTGGGGTCAATCGGCACCGAATCCAGGTCGAGAGCCGTTTCGTAGCTCCCAAACTGGACCTTTCCCTTCTTCACGACCGGGTTCGGACGCTTCGCATAACCGCCGACGTCCACGAGCAGCGATTCCCAGCTCCGCAGCTCGGACATGACCTCCAGCCACTGATTCTGCGCCTCGGCGCTGACCTCGGAAGCCTCCCAAAGCTGCGTTGCACGCCTGGTCAGCTCGTAAATTCGACGTCGAACACGCAGAATTGACTGCGCTCGTTCGACTATCGGTGTCAGCGCGACGAGTTGTTGAGCGTGTTTGGACCGCCGGCTCATGATGTTGCTGGAGTCCTTGACGGTTGAGGCACCTGCCATTGTGGAGTAGGAGGAGCCTGGGTGTTGTTTGAGGGGCTGGGGTTCGAGAGTCATGACGGGGATGAGTGTTTGCGGGGTGATCGGGGGTGTGTCGAGGATGGAGTTCTGATGGGTTGATGGGGGTGAAAGTGGGTGAGGAGGGTTATCAACGGAGGGGAGCCGAGACGTCTTGGGTGTGTACTTCTGAGGGGAATAGGGGAGTAGAGAGGGGATGGATTTGGGTGATGTCGAGCAAAAAGTGGAGGGTGAGAGAAGAAAGATTGGGAGTTTTGTAGTTTTGTGTTGCAAAGGAGATTGGGTGGGAGCATTGTGGCTGTGTTGGTTGCAGTGAATGCGGTACAAAAACAACAAAACGATGAGCACAAAACACGAATACAAGGGATGGGCTGAGGCTCTGGCATGGAACACCGGGGCTCCGTACACGGTGAAGGGTCAGCGGATCGCCGCGGCAGCGATTGATGGTGGCGTTTGGTTTGTGGACGTGGACCGAGGGATTCACGGCTGGATGCCAACATGCACTCTGAGCGAGGTAGGAGTGATGGGTCGATACAACCGAGGGGAATACCGCTCGGTGCCGCCTCCGGTGTACGACCTGAATGTCCGTCAGTTCAAACTGTCGGCCTACAAGGACGGGACGGTGACCAGGGTCATGGGGCTGTACGTGAGTTTCCGTGAGGCGCTGGAGAAGATGGCGAAGGCGGTGCCATCGGTTGGTGTGTCGGCGGTTCCTACGGTTGTTTCGGAGTCGGCCCCGAAGGGCTGGGAGTCGGTGGAAGGGGGTGCGCGATGAGCACGCTCAAAGAGGAGTTCGAAGAGTTCGAGATGGCTGTCTATGAGGGCAGGATGCCGTCCGAGATGGCTATCGAGATTCGGAATGCGTTCTATGGAGGGGCTGTAACTGCAATCCGAATGATGGTGGAGGGATCTACCGAATCAGGAGGCAAAGGTTTCGTTGCAGCGTTCGAAAGGCTCTCCAAGGAACTCGAAGCCTTCAACGCCGAGGTGCAGGGAGGTGCGAAGTGAATCCACCAGTTGAGATCAGTCATGACGCCTTTGCGCGGCAGTCTGTGATGCGGGATCGCGTCCCGGCCGGGGTGAGGTTGGCGCAGTCGGTGACCTGCGCGTGGTGCGGTGGTGTGAATGCCAAGGGAGGACTGTTTCGGTACGGCATTTCACCGGACGCGGGACGGTCGAGGATGGGAGTGCGGATGTTCTGCGGTGTGTCCTGCTGGCGTTCCTACGAGAGTTGACTGATCGGGCGGTTCTCTCGGCACGGGCCGGGAGGACCAACCGAGTAGCCAATGAAGGCGACTCAGGCAAAAACAACACGATGAAATTCCGAATATACGACAGGACAGGCGGCGGAGTCACCCAAGACATCGACGCCGACTCACTGGATGACGCCATCGAACAGGGCCGAGAGTGGATCGAGAACGGCGAGTGGGGCAGCGGTGAGGACGGTACGTACCGCACGATCACATTGGATTGCGAGGTGTGCGAGATAACGCTCCGCGCACCTCGCCCACACCTGAACGGGGCGGAGGACTCGCGCGTATCCGATCTGACTGACCTGGATACGGCCCCGGAGAGTATCCGTGGCATCAACTACGATGAGATGGACCGGTGTCAGCTCTCGGATTTGGTGGATTATCTGGAGTTCGACGACGGCACCGTGTTCGGCGCGTGTAGGGACCTCGATCTCTCCATTGCGGAGCAGATCCGAGACAGCCTGTACGAGGACGACGTGGAGGTAGAGGGGGACATGCACGACTGTTCCGGCGCCCACTCGGATGATTTGCCTGAGTGCCCAGTAACCGATGGGCCATCAGAGGGCACGGACAGTGAGGGCCACGAGTGGGTGGCGTCATATGCCTGCTGTGGTGGTCTGAGGGACAATCCTGGCGTCTGGTCTACAGGCGGCACCGGTATGCTATACTCCACAGTCTGCGCCCGCTGCGGGCAGATCAAGACCGAGCGTGAGCCAGGCTCGCAACGCAATCCCGGAGAGGCTCTGAGCACGATCGCCATCGAGGACGCCACCGACAAGACTAGGGCTTGGTTGGTCGAGCGCCACACGGACGACGACGGCTGGATCCCGGAGTGGCTGGCCGAGCATCTGGATCGCCCGCCCACTACCCGCATGACGGCGGAAGAGGCAAAAGCGTGGGTGGCGAGTCACTCAGATGGCGACGATCTGGACGATGACGATTTGGAGCACGCATTTGCTGCCACCTTTGGCCGGCGCGCCGACGACCAAGAACGCGCCGACGGGCTCTGGTCTCACCTGTGCGGCACCTTCACGGCCCCATGATCCACCTCACCCTCAACACCGGCCACTCAGCCGAGCATGACCTCGCAATGAAACGACTCTACTCCACCCGTGGTCGCGCAGTATGCGCCTGGTCACTCGCGATGCTGGTCGGTGCGGCCTTGTGGGCTGTGCTGATCTGGAGTTTCCTACCCTAAACACCATGAAGAAACCATTCGAGAGACTGACCGCACACGGTTGCGCGATCTACGCAGGCGAGAAGCAAGTCGCGACGACCGATCCGGGGCGCATGTCTGGAGCGGACGGTGATGAGATGCCGAGCATGGAAGACATCGCCCGCGCCAAGATGCTGGCGGCGGCGCCTGACGCCTACCATGCGCTCTGGTCGATCCTGCGGTGCGCGAAGATTCCGGCGCCGCACGGGATCAGTGCCTACGCGATACCGGACGACCTGATGGACAAGGCGCGGGGTGCGCTGCTTCTTGGAGGGATCGAGCGATGAAGGCGGTTGATCTTTTGGACGAGCCGGTATGGCTGGGATTCAAGTTCCGGATGCCTTCCGGTGAGTATCACACGTTCATACTCACATTCGGATCGAATCGTGAGTTTCTAAAGAGGACGAAAAGACTGCCTGACAGAGCCAAGATAAGCGTGGCCTTCGCCCGAGCCGAAGAGTTTCCTGCCGCAGTCATCAGCTCCGCTATCGTAGTCAATGAGGCTCGCAGGCGTCGGTTGAAGTACCTGAAGAAACAGAAGTGACACCGGTATCCGATTTTCCGCCATGCGGACAACCAAAGGAGACACCATGAACTAACTGACCACGAATCACCCGGAATGCCACCGGGCGGTTCCTTGGTCTCTTGCGCGGCGAGAGTTCAAGGAGCCGGTACGGCTCAGAAACAAAACCACTCCTAACATGGAAATCTCATTCAATGAACTGAAAGAACTGCTGAACGGCAACGCGAGTCAAACCGTCAACCGTGACCTGCCTGGGACTCACATCGCGGTTTTGGACCGGGGCTTCGTGTACGTTGGTAAGTGCAGCATCCAAGGGGATATCGTCCGGATCGAGAATGCGCGGAACATTCGGGTCTGGGGAACGACCAAAGGGCTCGGTGAGCTGGTTCATGGACCGACGAGCAAAACCGTGACCGACGATGTCGGTACCATCATCGCTCCATATCGGGCGATTATCCATCTCATCGAATGCAAGCGCGAATGGTGACACTGGACAGCTCCGGCTCCGGCTACGGCTCCGGCTACGGCGACGGCGACGGCTACGGCTCCGGCTACGGCGACGGCGACGGCTACGGCTCCGGCTCCGGCTACGGCTCCGGCTACGGCTCCGGCTACGGCTACGGCTACGGCTCCGGCTACGGCGACGGCGACGGCTACGGCTCCGGCTACGGCGACGGCGACGGCTACGGCGACGGCGACGGCGACGGCGACGGCGACGGCTACGGCGACGGCGACGGCTACGGCGACGGCGACGGCTACGGCTCCGGCTACGGCGACGGCGACGGCTACGGCTCCGGCGACGGCGACGTCTAACCCACAACACTCCGAGCCAGGGGGTATCTCTGGCCGGTTCCTTCTCTTCCCTATCTGGCAGGGTGGCGCGGTTTGTTGTTTTTTCCGCGCATCCGGGGTAGGTGAGAGACGAAACCGATGAACTTTCCAGCCTTACTCGCGGCCATGATCGCAGTTGAATCGGGAGGGGACGAACGTGCGATTGGAGATTCGGGGCGCTCCATCGGGATCCTTCAAATCTCCCGAGCCGTGGTGCAGGACGTGAACCGTCGCTACGGGACGCACTACGTCTGGCCGGACGACTGTTACAGCCGAAAGAAGTCCGTGGAAATCTGCGTGGGTTATCTCCGCAGGTACGGCGGACGGAGCCAATCTCCGGAGAAGTGGGCGCGGATTTGGTGCGGCGGTCCACAGGGACACAGGAAGGCCGCGACGAAACCGTACTGGGAAAAGGTGAAGCAACAGTTGAACCAAAAGAAATCATGAAACCACGCAAGTGCACAGAGCAGCAGGTTAAAGATTGGAACGAAAAGCACCCCGTTGGATCGGAGTGCATGATCAAACTCGACTCCGGTCAGTTCTACGTCACGAAGACACGCACGCCGGCATGGCTGTTGCCGTTCGGAGCCGCAGTTGTTTCGGTCGAAGGAAGGAGTGGAGGGTACGCGGTGGAACGTGTTCATTTCTTGGAGGAATCTAAATGACTGCACCACTCGCCATCGTTCTCTGGATCGTGCTGATAGCCTTCATGCTGGCGTGCATCCGCAAAGCCCCAAAACGACCAGAATGAATACGCGTCGCCCCCGTCCGTTTCGGATCACGCTCCCGCATGCTCTCCGACTGGTGATGCGCGGCTGGGAATTGGTGGAACTGCCGCGCCAGGGCAGTTACTTGATCGCCCCTACCGGGCACAAGTTCAGCATCCGAATTTGGAACGACCAGTTCTTCGCGGAGATGATCCCGTTCACTCAGGGGTGATCCTTCATCGACTCGGGTTCCTCATCCGGTGATCCGTAATCGGCGTTGTAGAACCGGGTGTACTTACCGATGTAGTGGACCTTCACTATGTCGGTTTCTCCGTCTCGCTGCTTCGGGACGATCAGGAGTGCGCCGCCTTCCTTCTTCTCGCGCTCCCGGTGGATCAGGACGCAGGTATCCAAGTCCCGCTCGATCTGCCCTGAGTCCGCCAAGTCCTTCAACGACGGCATCCTCTCCTTCTTCCCGGAATCCTTCTCTGCGTCTCGGTTCAACTGGTGGGCGACGACTAGGGCGACGTCGGATCCCTCCGCCTCGTTGTGAAGCGATCCGCTGATGTCGGCAATCTCGTAGGTCATCTTTTCCCGGGCCCTCCCCGAGTGCTTCACCTTCCCGAGGTAGTCCAGATAGACCACCTTGACCCCGTACTTCCTGACGTGCCATCGGATGATCGCACGGATGTCGTCCACCGTCCTGGGCTTCTTCGGGTTCTGCCCCACGAAGTAGAGCGGGCTTTCCTTCAGGCGGACTGCCTCCCCAACGAACCGCGGGAGATCACGCTCTTGGAAGAACCCGCAGCGGTAGTGCCCGAGGCTGTGACCGGCATTCCCGCAGGCCAGGCGCCGCAGTATGGCCTTGATCGGGGACTCCAAGGTGATGAACAGGGACGGAATCTTCTGCTCCTGACCGGTGGAGTGAGCCATGGTCAAAAGGAGAGCGGTCTTCCCGATGGACGGCCGGGCGCCAATGACCAGCATCTCCGACCGGTGCAATCCGCCGGTGACCCGGTCCAGGTCCTTCAGCCCTGTGCTGATCTCCGGGCCCTGGCCGGCGCGGGCCGCGTGTTCGTTGACGTCGGTGAGGAGCATTTCTGCCGCTGCCTTCCCGTGGAGGGAGTCGATTTCGCCCGAATCCTCCATCTCCTGGGCAATCGCTTCAAACTTGGCCCGCGCTGCCCGGACGAAGGCCAGAGGGTCCTGGGACGCCTTCACCCCCTCCAAAACGCCCGTAGCAGCCTCCTGGACGCTGCGGAGTGACCATTTTTCCCGGAGTATGCCGGCGTAGTAGGGGGCATTCGCGGGGCTCGGAGCCGTTTCCAGGCACTTCAGGAGGGCATCCATGCCGCCTACAGCCTCCAATAACCGCTTCCTGGTCAGGTGGATCTGTACCGTGACGACGTCAATCGGACGGGATTCTCGGTACATTTCGGCCAGGACGGAGAACAACGTCAGGCGCTCCAGGGCAAAGAAATGCTCCTCGGTGAGCCATCCGCACCCGTCCATGGCAATGTGAGCGTCCTGAATCATGCACCCCAACCACCC
>Ga0209476_10000750_pt1 | contig 22425 bp, 18 predicted proteins | sample KloWWTrecipitate_FD_187179 | JGI IMG/M metagenome (GOLD analysis project Ga0209476, IMG submission 187179) | Active sludge microbial communities from Klosterneuburg, Austria, studying microevolution and ecology of nitrifiers - Klosterneuburg... | ecosystem: Engineered > WWTP > Aerobic digester... | reverse complement strand
CTTGGCCGACTCGACGGTGGGCGGCTCGCCGGGGCGGGCGCGCTTGTAGATCTCGACGAGAGCTTCGTTCTGGGTCGGAGCGATGTGACGCTCCTTCTCCCACTGGCCTTCGAGGAAGTCGAAGTGGTTGACGAAGCGCTCGAGGAAACCGGGGGCGTGCTCCTCGTCGTAGCCGAGGGCACGGAGAATGGTGAACACACCCATACGGCGCTTGCGGGCGACGCGGGTACCGGCGGTGACGTCCTTGCCGGGCTTCTGCTCGACGTCGAACTCCAGCCACTCACCGCGGTAGGGGTGGATGGTGCCCTTGACGAGCTGGTGCTTGCTGAGGTTACGGAGGCGGAAACGCTCGCCCGGCTCGAAGATGACACCGGGGGAACGCACGAGCTGCGACACGACGACGCGCTCTGTGCCGTTGATGATGAAGGTGCCCTTCTCCGTCATCATGGGGAAATCGCCCATGAAGACCGTCTGCTCCTTGATTTCACCGGTGTTGCGGTTCATGAACCGGGCGCGCACGAAGATCGGCGCGCTGTAGGTCATGTCCTTTTCCTTGCACTCATCCACCGTGAACTTCGGCGGCGGGCGCAGGTCTTCGTCGTCAGGGTCGAACTCCAGCTCGAGCTGTAGCGCTTCGCTGAAGTCCTTGATCGGCGAGATGTCGCGGAAGGTCTCGGCGAGGCCTTCGTTCAAGAACCACTCGAAGCTCTCTCGCTGCACCGCAATGAGATCAGGGAGCTCCAGGGGCTCGGTAAGGTTGGCGAACGAATACCGCTCGCGGGACACGGAACGTGAGGCCACGTGTTACTCCTCAATCTCTCTTCGGCAGGGGGCGCGCAGGGTCACTGAGACATGGCAGAAGCAGGACACAGATCGCACGGCAACGCCCGATGCTATCCGAGGGCAGTGCTGACGTCAACCGTCACAGGCAGAAGCCTGGCGGGAATTCCGTTGGCGGAACGGTAAGCCCACAAACCCACCGATGTCAAGGCTTTGCGAGCCATATGAACTGTGGTCTGAGCCTCAGTCCTTCGGGGTGGGCGCCACCCGGTAGAGGTCGTAGTCGCCGGATTGGACCATGAGTTCACCGTGTGCGGACCAGAACTCGTCGCTGGCCGCGTACTGGTATCGCTCCCAGGGCCCGATGAGCACCCACGTCACGCCGTAGGCCCTCACGATGTCGGCGGTCTGCTCACCGCCGCTGAGCACGACTCCCGATTGCATGACCCGGTCGTACCAGTCGGGCAACCCGAGGTCCGACGTCCATCCCGGGTAGCCGGTCACCGCCGGCACGCCGCCGAGTGCGGCTGTCGCGGAGGTGTTGGTCGCGCCGTACACCAGCACATCACCCGGCCGCTGGTGGGCCCGCAGCCAATCGGCGACGACGACCTCATCGGCCGTCACCCACGGGAACGCTGTCGTACGTTGCATTCCCCGAACCGTGTCCACGCCGCCGGTGACGATGAGCGCGCAGAACGCAACCACCGCCCCGGCACGCCGCAGCACCCGCAACCCGACGGATCCTCGCCGCAGCCACAGTCGACGAAGGAAGTCAGCGATGACAACACAACCACCCAACTGCCAGAACAGGAAGAACTTGGCGTTGTTGCCCGACCACGGGTGGAAGGAGATGAGGTTGGCGGCGATGAACCACAGCCACAGTGGCATCGTCAGCCGTAGCAGGCGTTTGTTCGCTGCGCCCGCAGCCGCGACACCCAGGAAGAGCGGCAAGAAGATGCCGGCGTTGCGCAGCCAGAACAGCGGCCACGACTGGTTCTCCTCGGCGGCGATCCACCCGACCAGCCACCGCATCTGGCTGGTCGTGGGGGAAATGGCCCACGCGATGGGTAGGCCGACCACCGCCGCCGACAGCACGAACCAACCCCACTCCCGTCGACGATCGAACAACCAGGCCACGCTGCCCAGGGCGAGCCCGCTGAACAGCATGTGCACATGCGCAATGCCGGTCAATCCGATGAGGACGCCGGCGACGATGAACCCGTTGCGCGCCCAGGTCACCCGCGCCGACAGCACGATGATGAGCGCGGTCAGGCCGATGCACAGACCCAGCAGCGTCGAGCGCTGGGCGTAGAGCGAGACCGAAATCGTGTTGTCCAGCCAGATGCCCTCGTCGGGCATTCGCGCATATGTGCGAGGGATGGTCGTCAGTGCCGACCACCCCTGGTCGCCAACGTCGCGGACGAAGTACCACGCGCCCACTCCCCCGCTGAGGGTGAACAGCAGGAGGGTCAGCGCGGAGGTGAGCCGCGAGCCGGTCAGCCGCTGAACCGCGCACAGCAACAACGGTGTGAACGCGAGGGCCAGTACCCACGCCGACAGTGTCAGGGCCTGCGACAGCGTCGCGCCGGTCACCGTGAACGGAGCTGCGAAGTAGTCGGCCAGGAAGTGGTAGCGCAAGGGTGTCCCAGCGGCCAGCGGCGAGTGCAGCGCCCGGTTGTCGCCGAAGGCGAACGAGCCGGCGTACGCAAGGTGCGCAGACCAGTCACCGTAAATGGCGAGGTTGCCCGCACTGACGCCGTTGGACGTCGTCTGGTACGCGAGCGCCAGCGTTCGCGTCGCGACCACGCCGGCCGCGGCGGTCAGCAGCGCGAGCGGCCGCAGGCTGGACGCCTTGCTCATCGGCAACCGAAGCCGGGCGGCGCCACCGACAAGGTCGGCACGGCGGCCGCTCCCTGCCCGGTACGCACCGCTGGCACCTGTCAGTGCGGTCAGGACAGTGCCGACGGCAACCGTCCATCCGTTCATCCCGACAACCAGGAACATCGAGAAGGTCGTCACGCAAAATGCGACAACGCCCAGCACGACGCCGGCCGCGACGCGCTCCTCGACACGCAGTCGAACCGGTACCCAGTAGGAGAGCCCGTATCCGGAAATTGCGATCGCGGCGACCAGGAGTACCGACGGGAGCATTCGCGAAGGCTACGCAAGCGTCGACCGACGAACGCGTAGCCCGGCACATCGGCAAGAATGCCCGCCAATGGATTTCCGTCAGACGGTGCGAGCAAAGCAGACGTGGATCGCGGTCGGCATCACGCTCGTCTCGCTGATCGCGCACCTGTGGCAACTCGGCTTGCGCCCGTTGGCACATGACGAAGCGATCGATGCGTGGTACTCGTGGCAGGCAGGCCGTGGCGACGTCATGCGCTACGACCCCGTCTACCACGGACCACTGCGGTTCTACCTGGAGGGACCGATACTGCACCTCTTCGGTGGCGGCGCCGGCTGGGCCCGGCTCACCGCCGCGCTGGCGGGGGTAGCAGCGACCGCGATCATTGCCTCGTCTCGGCGCACCCTCGGCCGCGTCGGAGCACCGATTGCCGCACTGGTGTTCACGTTCAGCCCGACGGTGCTCACGGTCACGCGCACCGGGCGCGAGGACTCGCTCACCGCGCTGGTGTCGCTCGGTCTGCTTCTCGCGGTGACGTACATCATCACGCACCCGAGGCCGGCTCATATCGTCAGCGGGGGTGTCCTGCTTGCGCTCAGTTGGGCCCTCAAGGAGACGACGTTCCTGTTCGGGTTCGTCGCACTGCTGTTCTTCCTTGCGGCGGGTGTGGTTGCCTGGCGAGCTCCCACAGGATCGTGTCGTGCGGCCGTGCTGCGTGTGACCGCACTCGGTCGCACACCGTGGGCATGGTCGGTCACCGCGTTCCTGCTGGTGTTCATGGTCATCTTCACCTCCGGCTTTCGCTATCCGGGCGGTATGCAGAGTGGCTTCGTCGACGGCATCAAGTACTGGGCCAGCCAGCATGATGTCCATCGCGGCGGACAACCGTGGTTCTTCTATCTCACGATCTACGCAGCGTACGAGTGGCTGCTCATCGGGTTCGCGACCGTCGGGTTGGCGGTGTCGGTTCGGCGCAGGTCGTTGGTCGGCGCCTGGCTCGCAACGATGTGGCTCGGCCAGATGGTGGTGTACGCATGGGCCGGAGAGAAGTTCGCCTGGTTGGCGTTGCATCCGCTGGTGCCCGCCGTGTTGTTGGGCGGCATCGGCGTCCAGTCCGTCTACGAGCGCTTTCACACACCTTCCATGCGAAGGGCCCTTGCCGGCCTGCTCGTCGCCGCCGTGGCGCTGACAGCAGTGGTGGCCATTCGACCGGCGATCACCGATGGCGCCGACCCACGCGAGCTGTTGGTGACGGTCCAGACGTCCACCGACGTGCCCCCGATCGTGGAACGCCTGCGCGCCGGTCAGGCGGCGGGCACGATCAACACGATCCTCGTCGATCAACGAGGTGGCGGGTCGTGGCCGTGGGCCTGGTATCTCAACGACTTTCACGGAGTCGGCTACGTCGAGGTCGCCCCGGGCGACTTCCCCGAGGGCTACGACGCCTTGATCCTCGATGGCAGTGCAGGCACCCCGGTCGTGCCGCAGGGCTACACGATCGAGGAGTTCTCACTGCGCCGGTGGTGGGTGCCCGACTACGCGAACGTGACCATCGGCGACATGATCCGCTGGATGTTCACCCGCGAGACATGGAATAACACCGGCAGCTACCAACAGTTCCTCGTCATCCGCGTCGGGGCAGCCGCCTGAGCCAGCCAAACCCGCTCTCCGCACGGCATTAGGTTCGGCCCATGGGAGCGCACGCAATGAGGTCACACCCCAAGCGGGTGCTGCTCGTGCTGGCGGTCAGCGCCACCTTGGTGGTGGCTTCACAGAGGCTGTTTGCCGCCGGCCCCACCTCGGGGTGGGCCGTCGGAGTCTGGCTCGTGGGCGTGGCCGGCGCCGCCTGGGCCCTCGTACCCGTGGCCGAACGCAGTCTGCCGTTGGCCCGGGTGCCAACGATGCCACCGTTGCGGCCTCCCCGGGGAGGCTGGCGGTCAGTTCGCACCCTCACGCCGGTTGCCGTCACCGTCGTCGCGATGGTGGTGATATGGATTGCCCAGAGCGACCGCGCCGTCAGCGCGTCACGATGGGACCTGCTTGCGCTGTGGCAGCTCAGCATCGTCAGTGCGGTCCTGGTGGTCTGGCGGCTGCCTTCGGACGAGATACGCGAGTCTCTCGCCGAATGGTGGAGCCGTCACCGTGTCGACGTTGCGATCATGGGCGGGCTCGCCGTCGGCGCCGGGCTGTTGACCTGTGTGCGGCTCGGAACGTTCCCATGGACGTTCAACTTGGATGAGGGAGGGTTTGCTCTCGTCTCGGCGCAGATGGTCGACGGCTCGTTGCGCGATCCGTTCAACGTTGGGTATCTGGGGCACCCGACCATGTACAACGCGACACAGGCACTGTCGATGGAGATCTTCGGCCGCTCGATCGCTGCCACACGAATCGTGTCCGCGCTCCTCGGCGCGGCGTGCGCTCCACTTGCGTACGCGCTCGCGAAGCGCTGGTCCGCACGGCGAGTCGTCGGCATCACCGCAGCGGTGCTGCTGGGAACATTCGAGGCGCACCTGTTCTGGAGCCGCAACGCACTGCCGAACATTGCCTCCGAGTTCTTCGTCCTGGTCGTCCTGCTCCTCCTCGATCGCTCTCTGGTCGTCGGCACGCCCACCTCGTGGCTACTGACGGGTGTGGCCGTCGGTATGTCGCAGTACTTCTACTTCTCGAACCGAATACTCCTTCCCATCGTCATCATCGCGATCGTCGTGTCCCTCGTCCGATCGATCGCCCATGAGCAGGATCGACGCGATGCAACGACGCTCGGTGCCCGGCGCTTGCTGCTCGTGGTGGGCGGCTTCACGGTCACCGTGCTGCCCATGCTTGCCTTCTACTACCGAAGCCCTGGGCGACTGACCGAACGCGAGCGAGCGGTCTCTGTCTTCACCGATGGCTGGCTCTCCCAGCAAGCAGATGTCCTGGGCTGGTCGCCGGCACATGTGCTCTGGGATCAGTTCGTGTCCGCTGCCCTGCTCCCGTTCCGGACTGGGGCACATGGCTTCTATCGCGCCGACGTCCCATTCGTCGGGTGGTCGATGGCGGTCTTCGGTGCTGTCGGTCTAGCGCTCGTGACCATGCGCGCCGCCCATCGACGCCTCATCGCACCCGTCGGCATCTTCTGGGCAACTGTCGCCGGCATGGCCGTGACGCGGGGTTCCGCCGAAACCAACCGATGGGTCATGGCCATCCCGCTGTTCTGTCTGTTCGCCGCCGTCGGCCTGGTTGCGACGGCAGACACCATCGTGGCAGCGGTGCCTCGAACGCGAGTGTTCGTTGTCGCTGCAGGGTGTGCGACCGTTCTCATCGCCGCATCCCTCAGCATGCATGCGTTCTTCACGGACGATGATCGGATCGAGGTGTATTCGGACACCAACACAGAAGTCGCCGAGCACCTCGGACGCGAGGTGTTGTCGGTCGATCCGGCAGCCACCGTGTACTTCTCCGGCTCGCCTCGCATGTGGTACCACGGCTTCGGCGACCTCGTGTTCCGCACACCCGACGCGACGCCAATCGATCTGGACGTTCCCTGGTCGTCCTCGACACCACGGCCGGTCATCGATTCGACCACGATCTTCGTGGTCCTCCCCGAACGGTCGAACGAGTTGACCGTGCTACGTGCTTGGTTCCCCGACGCGGAAGTCCATGAGACCCGCTACCGGGGTGAGGTTCTGTACACCTCGATCGTCGTTCGCCCATCAGACGTCGCGCCGTGAGCGATCGACGTCGTGGTCAGCGAACCGATGAGCCAAGGCATTCTCGATCCACTTCGGCGATGAACAAACCTCCGCTGCGGTACACCTCGGACACGCACGTCGAGGCCAGCAACGTGGCACCAGTTCGGTCCACCGACAGCCGCTGCTCGACCAGCCCAAAAGCTATGTAGCGAAGCCGGTAGCGAGCCAAGAGCTCGGCGACTCGCGCGGGGTCGACAGTGGTGTACAGCTCCTTCATGTCTGCAACACGTTGGTCGACGAGCGTGCTGTAGTCACGTTTCTGCTGACGCTCGTGGTACGGCCAACCGATCGGTGTCGGCAGACCTGCCATCGTCGAGAAGCGGCTGCTCCAGATGTAGTCGTCGCCCGGCGCTTCTGCGATCGGCACGATGCCGTGCACGTTCGCCTGCAGCCACTTCAACAATGGCAGATCATCGGCGAGGGGCCGGTCCGTATCGCTGTAGCGAAGGTCGCTGTCGAAGTAGCCAAGTCCGTCCAACGAGAGCCGATCTGGGCTCAGCCGATCCTCCAGCCGAACAGGGGTCGCCAGAACGGCAAAGGCCACCGCCACGACGCCGGCGAACGCCACGAACGCGAACCCGGCTCGCCGATAGAGCCGTGGGGCCTGCGAGGAGGCCAGGGCCTGAGAACGCACCAGCACGATCAGCGAGACAGCGGAGCCGACAGCAAGCAGCAGCCATGCCTGGTACCACCCTTTGAACACCGTGTTCATTCGGCCGTCGTCGTTCTTCACGGAGTATTGCTCGATCACTGCGATGGCCAACCAGCCCACTGACATCAGCGCACATCCCAGCGACGAGACGGTCTTGGCCCTCCGCCCGATCACGGCAGCCGCCCCAGCCAACCCTGCGAGGACAACACACGTCACCTGAGTGGAACGTGAGGGGGCGAGAAGGAACACCCCGACTGCGGCAACGCCGCCCGCGAGCGCGATGAAATGGCCACGGCGAACGGACCGCAACACCGTGGGCGACGTGCTCACGTGCCGTCTGGCCCACCGCCACACGACCGGAAGTGCGACCAGCGCGGTACATGCCGCGAAGAACGCCCATTGGTCGGCCCAGCTGACCCAGGGGGTGCGCTGGGTCACGGGCTGCACGCCGGCGTCGTACACCTCACCGCGCCAGGCATAGGGCGCCCACGCCAGCACCACGCCAGCACCAACGACCAGCGCATCGCGCGCGGCGACGCGCCAATTGCCGCGTCGCACCAGCGCCACAGCGACGCACGTCAACGGCGCCGCCAGTGCGAGTGGATAGTCCCAGGTGTTGGTCGCACGAACCAGCCCGATCAGCACACCGACCGCCACCGCCAGCGCCAGCGACTGCGCGGATCGGCGCTCGATCAGCGAGCGATACCACGCAAGGCACAACACCAGGACCGTCAGCAACAGTGGCAGGCCCATCACGTGGGGGTGGACATCGCCGAACAACAACGACCACGCCGGGAACTCGGTGATCGCTGCCGAGTTCGGAATCACGCGGCTGGTGGCCCACCAATCGAACGTGCCGTGTTCCGTGCCGATCAGGCGCCCAACGAGCCCGGGCACGAACACCATGTTGGGCAGGACCACCACGAAACCGGCGGCCAGCAGACCAGCCCGCCTCGCCGTGGCCATCGATGCGCGCGACACCACTCGTCGGCCGTTACTGGCCACCGCCGAGCCGGCGGTGAATGCAGCACCGGCGGTGCAGCTGGCGAACAGCGCGATGGCGAGGTTCATGACCACCGTCGGCGAGGTGCGCAGCAGGCGACCCGGCAACGACAGCATCAAGTACCCGCCGTAGTAGTAGTTCAGCATCCCGCCCGACATCCACGAGTCGTAGGGCGGCAACGTGCGGGTACGCATCACTGACGTGAGCATGGTGAGCTCGAAGGGCTTCTCGCCGGCGCGCGACGGGTTCCACAGATCAGGGTTCATCGAGCGCAGCGCGATGAAGACCAGAAAGGTTCCGGTCGAGAGTGCCGCCGCCCACAGGATCGTCCGCCGACGCTGAGCCCACACGGACGCGAGGAGGTCCGCCCGACGCCGACCGAGCACGATGGCTGCACCGCACCATGCGGCGAACACCACTGCGACCAGCCCGCGCGTGAACGCCAGGCCGAGCCAGGTGACAGCAACGAACACGGCAACCGCCGGCAGCGCAAGACCCAACATCTTCGACACGCCCGCACCGGCGTCCGGAAAGCGGCGCAGCAGCGGCAGGAAAATGACGAACGCCGCGGCGCCCGCCGCTTCGACCACGAGCAACCAGCCGAGCAGATGCCACCACGGGCTGCCGGCGACATCGAACTCGTCGTTGTACGTGCCGCCCGTCTCGTTGGCAGCCACCTCGTCGGCGAACAGCATCAGTCCATTCGCGGTCGCCTTTTGTGGGGAGACGTGGATGGCAGTGGACGCTGCTGCTGGATCGAGTACCCGCAGCAATTCCTCGGCTGACACATCGCGTACTCGCTTCCAAATTCGAACTTCCGGATGGTCGTAGACGGAGAACGCCTCTTCCGCGCTCGAGTCATCGAGCCGCCACAGCTGCACACCGAAGAGTGAAATGCGCGGCGCGCTGGTGAAGGTCGCGACCCTCTCGAAGCCCAGTTGACCAGTGTCGAGAGCGGCGAAGAACTTGATGGTGGAGGGGTATCTCACCGGGATGCGAGTGACGGTCCGCCACACGCGAGGTGATGACTCGACGACGTAGTCCACTGCCGTGAGTTGAACGGCCAGTCGCTCGATCTTGGGCACAGTGTCTTCGCCGAAGAGGTCGAACTGGATGTTGGTCCATGCACCGCCATCGATGCCGTCGACCGACAACGGCAGCCAGTCGTCCCAGGCCTGCGACGACAACACCTTCCCCGCCGGCACGTTGGCGTCGATCCACCGCGAGGCCACGACTCGTGTGTTGTCGTGCCCGTACACACCGTTGACGAACGCAACCCCCCACAGCACCGCGACGCCCGCGAGCACCAGCGCCAGCGCTGGCCCAGCACGTCGTTGCAGCGCCGGGGCATGACGCGGACGATGCGCCCACAGAGCCAGCAGCCCAACGCCAGCCACCGCATGCAGCGTTGGAAGGATGGGCATGAAATAGCGACCGGTCGGGCTGAACGACCGCAGTGCAATCGCGCTCGGAAGTGCCAGCGAGACACATACGACCACGATGTTCCAACGAGCGATTCGGCCGCGGCGGCGCCAGAGGGCGACGAGTCCGGCGATCGCGGCGAGGAAGGCGCCCGGGCCGACCGTGAAGACGAACAACCAGCGCAGCACATCGATCACGACGATGCGGTTCGCCCACTGGATCGCTGGTGGCCAGTCGACCTCCCCGACCCTCACACTGATCCAGAAGTCATCGACGAACTTCTGTTTGAGCGCCCAGCCCAAGCCATCGAATGCAGCTGGGTTGGCCACACGAAAAGTGAGGATGGCGGCGAGACAGACGCTCAGTGCCCGTGCCAGATCAGCACGACGACGATGTCGGACCACCAGCGCAGCGCAGAGCAGCACCGGCACCATGCCGACTCCGACACCCGTGAGTTTGGCGGCGACCGCCACGCCGGCGGCCATTCCCGCCAGCGCGCCGCCTCTCACTGCGGCCGCAACGTCAGAGCTACGGTCGAGCCGCAGGGTGGCCCATACAGTCAGTGCGCTTGCCAGCCCGACCAGTGGCTCGGCACCGAGGAAGTGAGCGTGCTGAATGGCCACGACGCACGTGGCATACAGCGCTGCTCCGGCCAAGCCGGCGCGATGCCCACCAAGACGCCTGCCGACCAGGCCGACGACGACGATGGTCATCATGTCGATCAACGCACCCAGCAGTCGGCCGATGAGATCGACTTGATAGGCGTCATCGAATCGAGCGTGGCCGGTGTCGTCGATCAGGTCCACTCCGGTTGCGTCGATGGCATGCGCGATCAGCGACGCCGGCTGGCTTCCGGATGCCACGCCGTCGTGCAACCATCCTGCCGCACCACGAGCTGCGGCAAGAGTTATCGGCCCGTACGCAAAAGAGTTCATGCCTCGGTACACGTTTGCCGGCGACCGGTCCCCGTCGAGCCAATCCAAGAGTGGGCCGGCAAGCGAGCCATGAGCGGCCGGAGCCGGAGCATCGGCCAAACCGGCAGACGTCAGCGCCCAGTGCCGTTCGTCCGGCATCAGGTGCTGACGCTGATCGAAGTCGAGATTCCACAGTCGGGCGGTCAGCCCACCCAACGCCACCAGCGCGAGCAGCAGCGGCCAGAGCCAACGCCGGACAGGGACAGGGACAGGGACAGGGACAGGGACAGGAGCGACAGGCGTTGCCGGATTGCTCATGGGGTGGGTTGAAACCTCGGCAGGCCACGAGCACTGAACCGGATCGTTTGCCAGCCGCTGCGAAGACACGCGCGGGCAAGACGCCACACCCGAAGAGTCGACTGACCGTGCGCTCGCGGAAGGTGACGGATCTCCATCTCGGTCACTCTCGCGCCGGTCCGCGCCGCGCCGAGGGCAATCAAGATCGATGGCGCGAACGCATCACTCGGGATGAAGGGCGCGAGGTGACGAAACAGACTGCTGCGAACCAACTTGAACGGCACGTTTGCGTCGCGTAGCCACCGTCGAGCCAGGGTGGAGACGATGACGCGAGTGACGGCTGTGAGCACCAACCGATGTCGCGGGTCGTGACGTTCTGCACGAACACCGATCAGCAGGTCGCCGTCGGCCCGTTGTTGCCACAGCGTCGGGAACTGGGAGAGATCCACCTGGCCATCGGAGTCGATCTGGAAGATCCACTCGCCACGAGCGGCATCGAACCCGCGGCGGACGCTGACTCCGTGCCCGGCGTTCACCCCATTCGTCAGCACCCTGATGCGCGCATCGCTCGCCGAGGCGCGTTCCAGGGCCAGCGCGGTCTGGTCGGTGGAGCAGTCATCGATGACCACCAACTCACTGTCGGGTACCCGGTCGAGAACCTCACGGCGCACTTCGGTGAGTACTTCGTCGATGACGGCTTCCTCGTTGTACACCGGCATCACCACCGACAGCGTGCAGCGCTCTCCAGTCACGACCATGCCTCTTCCGGTGCCCCCGCAACCAGCAGGCGCGCCACGTCGGTGCCCATCTTGACCGAATGGTCCATGTTGCCCAGTTCATATCGCCAGGCGCCAAATCTGCCACGGGCGTAGATCTCCTGTTTCATCAGCCAGGGCTGAATGACAGCCAGCGCGTCGTCGCGGCCACGAGTGGGAACCGGATACGCGTAGGGAATGTGTTGCACGTGGCGGCTCACGACCGGTGCACCTGGCACCTTCAATCCGACGTCCTCCAAGGAGGCGACCACTCTGTCGACCAGACCATCGCGGTCGAGCGGACGCCACGACGAACTCGCGATCTCGGTCATCCATGAGCTGAACCGATCGGTGCGACCTTCCGGAACGTTGCTGGGGGAGTACTTCGCAAAGTTGGTGGCACGGTAGAACGGAACTTCCGGCTCCGGAAAGTAGAACCACGAGCGGTCGTCCGTCGTCGGCGATTCACAGCCGATTCCAACAATCGTCACGCTGTTATGCACGAGCGAGTCGGCAGCAGCCGCCACTTCGGCCGGCGCATCCACGATCGAGCGAACGAGGATGTCGAGCGGGCCGGTCCACACGAGATGGTCGTATGACCGCTCGACTCCCCCGATCACCACGGACCGACGGCGGGCGTCGACCTGCTCGACCGCGCTGTTGAAGCGAATGCTCGCTGACAAAGGGATTGCCGCCCGCCGATAGATCTCGCCGGTGCCCCCGGTGACGGGAAAGGCAAACAGGTTGTTGGGCCCCCAGCCGGGCTCGTCATGACGGTGAACAACTGCGGCCAGCGCCTTCTGCCAGGGGACGACCGACACTCGCTCGGCAATCCAGCCCGCGCTCATTACGTCGGCCGGGTGCGCCCACACCTTCTCGTTGTACGGCCGCATGAACTGGCGAACGATGCCGTCGCCGAAGGTGGCCAGCATCCACGACGCAAAGTCGGCGGCAGGCTCGTCGATCGTGGCAGTTGCCGTGCCGGCGGCGATGAGGCCGATGAGCGCTTCCTCGGCGAGCGCCGGCGGCAGGTGATGAAGGTTGTTCTGAAACGGGTACGGCACCCAGCTGTCGGCGACCCGGACGAATGACGAGCGCTCGTGGTGCAGCAGGTCGCCACCCATCACGTCGACGAGCAGGCGGTCGAATTCGCCATAGTGCGAGAACACCACATGGCCCCCGAGGTCCCAGGTGAAACCTTGCGGATCGACCACCGATGACGCCAGTCCTCCCACGCCGCCGGTTGATTCCAGCACCTCGAAGTCATCGTGACCGAGCGCTCTCAACTCCCGGGCACAGCCCAGCCCACAGGGCCCCGCGCCGACAATGACGATTCGGCCTGTCGACATTCGCGACAGGCTAGTCGCCGTCGGCCATGAGGCACGGCCGGGGTTTGTGCGATTGTGGTACCATTCTCAGCATCTATTCGCATTGATGGGATTGAGCGATGAGAAAACACATCACCAATGCCGCCTTGATCTCCGCCGTAGTGATGTCGTTCACTCTCGTGGTGTCCGGGCAGGCGGGCGCTCGACTTGTCGCCCCACAGTGCATCACACCGACAGCAACGCCGACGGCAACCGCGTCCGCGACGGCAACCGCTACGCCCGCGGGCAACCCAACGGCGACCGCAACGCCGACCAACACCCCAACGGCGACGCCAACGGCGACCCCCACCAACACCCCAACGGCGACCCCAACTGCCACGCCGACGGCGACCCCGACCAACACCCCAACTGCCACGCCGACGGCGACCCCGACCAACACCCCAACGGCGACGCCGACGGCGACCCCGACCAACACCCCAACGGCGACGCCGACGGCGACCCCGACCAACACCCCTTTCGCCTCACCAACGCCTGGGCCGGGGCCGTCTCGGCGAGTGACGGCCGTTGACCCCTGTGCGACCCCTACAGCGACACCCACCACCGACTCGGGTTCGGGCGCCGGCGGCACGACGACCACGACGACGATCCCCCGCGGTGGCATTCCCGCTACAGGCAGCAACCCATCGCCGTTGGCGCCGATCGGCCTCGCTGCAGTTCTGCTCGGTGTGGCATTGCTGTGCGTCGTGAGCATTCGTCGCACCACGACCGTCGAATAGCAGCCCTGCGTCAACGGGCGTACGTTCTGGCACTCCAGAGCTCGCCCAGCATGCTGAAGCCGTCGCTCAGCACGCGCACTTTGCTGTCGCGCCCTTCACGCCAGGTCACCGGAATCTCCTCGATGACCGCACCGGACTTCGTCAGCCGCAACAGCAGCTCGATCTCGTAGGCGTAGCCATTCGTGCGCAGTTCCGCGATGTGCGGCTGCACGACGTCTCGTCGAAACATCTTGCAGCCGCACTGCGGGTCCGTAACTCTCAGTGTCGTCATCAATCGCACCGCGGTTCGAAAGACGAGCGCCCCAGTCCTACGGCCCAATGAGCGCGCAGGCTCTACCACTGCACCCGACAGCAGGCGACTGCCGATCACCACGTCTGCCGAGGCGAGTCGCTGACACATCTGCGGAACTACGCCGAGATCGGCTGCGAGATCCGCGTCGACCACGAGCACCGCGTCGTAGCGGGCCAGCAATACGCCGGTGCGTACGGCAGCACCCTTGCCCTTGCCGCCCTGCGCACGCGCCAGGTGTACCTGTGGGTGCATGGCTGCCCAGCTCTCCACGATTGCCGCTGTGCGGTCGGTGCTCTGGTCGTCGACGACCAACACCTCCCACTCGGGCAACGACATCTCGGTGAGCGTGTCGCACAACTGCGCCAGCGATGCGCCGATTCGCAGTTCTTCGTCGAAGCACGGCACCACCACCGACAGGCTCCGCGGCGGCGACGACATCTCGTGACCCTACTCGCCGAGGTTCAGGCACGACGCGACAGAGCCCGGGGCGAACCCCGGGCTCTGTTCACACTTCAAGCAGCGACCTGGCGGCCGCCGGTATTACTTGACTTCGACGGTTGCGCCGGCCTCGACGAGCTTGGCCTTGGCAGCTTCTGCAGCTTCCTTGGTGGCCTTCTCGAGCACGGGCTTCGGGGCGGCGTCGACGAGGTCCTTGGCTTCCTTCAGGCCCAGGCTGGTCAGCTCGCGCACGACCTTGATGACCTGGATCTTGGCGGCACCGGCGTCGCTGAGGATGACGTCGAACTCGTCCTTCTCCTCTTCGGCCGGGGCAGCAGCAGCGCCGCCGCCAGCGGCAGCAACAGCGACCGGGGCAGCGGCGGTGACGCCGAACTTCTCTTCGAACGCGTCAAGGAGCTCCTTGAGCTCGAGGACGGTCAAATTGCTGATTTCTTCGAGGATGCTTTCCTTCGACATTGCGGTTTCTCCTAATGAGTTCTTGTGTGTACTTGCGTGGGGTGAGGCTGCTTACGCAGCTTCCTTCTGATCGATGAGCGCCTTGAGGCCGTAAGCGAAGTTGCGCGGCAATGCCTGCAACAGCCCTGCGGTCTTGACCAATGGCGCCTGCAGTGCGCCCGCAAACATTGCGAGCAACACCTCGCGGCTGGGCAGCTCGGCAAGAGCTTCCACATCCTTGGTCGACAGCACTTTGCCGCCCATGGAACCGCCCTTGATGACGAGCAACGGGTTGGCCTTGGCTGCGTCACGCAGCGCCTTCGCGACTGCGGCAACGTCGCCGTTGACGAAGGTGATGCCCGAAGGACCCAACAGCATTTCGTCGAGACCCTCCACACCTGCCTTCGCGGCACCCAGCCGGGCCAACGTGTTCTTGAACACCTTGTATTCGCCGCCGGCGTCGCGCAACTGGCGACGCAGACCAGCCAACTGGCCGACTTTGAGGCCTCGGTACTCGGTGATGATCACGGCGTCAGCTGATTGCAGCTTGGCAGCGACCTCATCGACCACCGCGACCTTCTCTGCACGGGGATTTTCTGTAGTCATGTACACCTCCTCTCGCTCAACTCGAAGGTGCTCGCTTTGCAGCGAACACCGCGAGGAGCGAACTACGGGAGCACACGACTGGAGCAACCTGGAGAACGATCCGGCGAAGTATTCACCTCGGCTGGTGGGGCGAACCCATTGAAGCTGCGAACAGCGGCCAGCGGTCTACGGCGAGCGACCGGTTAGTAACGTCGCAAGGCTAACGGTCGCAACGACAAATGCGCCCAGGCTTACTGTGTGACACCCTTGTGCGATGATGCGTACATGAGTTCGTCGATGGTTTCGGATGAGGTGGTGGCAGCAATGACGCCTGGGGAAGCGGAAACGTTCGTGCGTGAACTCGACCGGCAGCGTCGCATCGTGGAAGCCCAGATCGCGACGTTCGTCAATCAGGTCGCCCTGAGCGGGTTGTTCGCCGTCGACAAGCACCGCACCCCCAAGGCGTGGGGCAAGGCTGCGTGCAATTGGTCCGGGTCCGAGGCCGGGCGGTTCGTGAAAGCCGGTGCGATGTTGGCCACGTTCGACACCGCCGCCGTGTTGGCTGCTGATGGCGGTTTGGGTGTCGCGCAGATGCACGCGTTGGCGGCTGTTGTTTCGAACCCGCGGGTCCAAGAACACCTCGCCGATGGTGAAGCACAGTTGGTCGGTCAAGCCACCGTGCTCGATTACGACGACTATGTGCTGTGGCTCGCCACCTGGGAACGGGTTGCTGACGCCGACGGTGCGCATGACGACACCGAACGGGTGCATCGCAACCGTACGGCCAACGCCTCGATCGTTGGTGACCAGTTCTTCCTCGACGCCGCCTGCGGCACCGCGCAGGGCGTGCAGATCAAAGAGATCCTCGACGCGTTCGCCAAATCGGAGTGGGCTGCCGACTGGGAAGCCGGACTCGCCACGCACGGTGACGCGATGTGTCCGCATCTGATGGAACGCACCGACACCCAACGCCGCATGGACGCACTGCTGGCGATCTTCTTGAAAGCAGCCGGTGCCAACAGCGAGCCGACCGGGTCCGGGTTCACGGTCAACATCGTGGTCTCCCAACCCGTGCTCGAACACCACCTGGCCACCATGCTCGGCCAGAACCTTGCACCGTTGAACCCCAACCTGCCCGGGCACCGTTGCGAAACCAACACCGGTATCGCGGTCGATCCCTACGACATGCTCGTCGCCGCTGCGATGGGTCACGTGCGTCGGGTGGTGATGGATTCGTCGGGTGTGGTCACCGACATGGGACGCAAACAACGACTGTTCACCGGCGCGCTACGCGACGCCGTGTTGATGCACTCACGCCGCTGTGTGTGGCCCGGCTGCCACCGCCCCGCAGATCAATGCGACGCCGACCATGTCCTGCCCTGGGCCAACGCCGGGCCTACCAACACCCGCAACGGTGGCCCAGTCTGTGGGCACCACAACCGGTGGAAAGCCACCGGCTACCGCACCTGGCGCGACCCCCACGGCCACTGGCACCACTACCGCCCCAACGGCACCGAAATCGGCTGGCGCAACGACACCATCCAACCCGTCGACCGCGTATTCGCCATGCCCGCAGCCAGCTGAACGGATCGCGGCCAGTTTGGTGCTCCCAATAGCCCGGTCGCTGTGCGCGGACGATGTTGCATACTTGGTCCGATGATGTCTGTACGTCGCATCGAACCCACTGATGCCGCCGCGCTGCGGCGAGTGCGTCTGGCGGCGCTTCTCGACGAACCCGCTGCATTTGGGTCCACCTACGAGCTCGAGTCCGTTCGAACAGACGAGGACTGGGCGCAACGAGCCGCAGCCGGGAGCGCCGGCAGCCAACAGGTGACGTTCTTCGGCGATATTGACGGCGAGCTCGTCGGCCTCGTCGGCGCATACCGCGACGCGCCAGCATCGGGGCGCGTTCATCTCGTGTCGATGTGGGTCGCACCCTCTGCACGCCGGCAAGGCATCGGCCGTCATCTCATCGCCAGCGTCGTCACTTGGGCCCATGGCACGAACGCGACCGATGTCTCGCTCTGGGTCACCAAGGGCAATGCCGCGGCCGAGGATCTCTACAAGGCCGCCGGCTTCGCTCCGACAGGAGAGGTTCAACCTCTCCCGTCAGACCCCAGGCGTGACGAGATCGAGTTCGCCCTGTATCTCAAGTACATCGGTCGCCCTGCGCGCTGACCGACTGCCCGCTCATTGTTCGGCGTGTGCGGCCTGGTCGAGGACTTGGCGGATGATGGCTACCACTTGGTCGGCGGGGGCGCCGGGGGTGAGGACGGCGGCGATGCCGGCTGCCTTCAGTCGTTCGATGTGTTGGGCGGGGATGATGCCGCCGACCACGACCGGCGCGGTGCTGCCGGCGACGCGCATTGCTGCCACGACTGCGGGGGCCAAGGTCATGTGGGCGCCTGACAGCATCGACAGGCCAACCAGGTCGACGTCTTCGTCGACGGCGGCTGCGGCCATCGTGGCCGGGGTCTGGAAGAGGCCGGTGTAGATGACTTCGAAGCCGGCGTCGCGCAGGATGCGGGCCACAACCTTCACACCGCGATCGTGTCCGTCGAGCCCGACTTTGCCGATCAGGATTCGTTCGGTCATCAGATCACCGGCACTTCTACGTGGCGGCCGAACACGGTGCCCATCGTTGCCATGATCTCGCCGAGGGTTGCGTACGCGCCCGCTGCTTCGATCAGTGTTGGCATCAGATTGATCTCCGGGTCCGCGGCCTCGGCGGCCAAACGGGCCAACACCTCGGCGACCGCTGCACCGTTGCGGTCGTGGCGCACGACATCGAGGCGTTTGAGTTGGCGTTGTTCGTCTTCGTTGGTGATCTCGAGCAAGTCCATTGCCTGGTCGTCGTTGCCTTCGGTGAAACGATTGACACCGACCACGATGCGATCACCGCGGTTGATCTTGCGTTCGAGATCGAACGCCGAGTCAGCAATGCGACCTTGGAACCAGTTGTCCTCGATGCCCTTGATGCACCCGTCGAGCATCGAGCCGTCGCCCAGCGCCTCGAGGTGCGCGAACAGTTCCTCGGCTTGGCGTTCCATCTCGTCGGTCAGCGCTTCCACGAAGTACGAGCCGCCCAGCGGATCGGCGACATGGGCAACGTTGGTCTCGTACGCAATCACCTGCTGCGTGCGCAGCGCGATGCGGGCGGACTTCTCGGTGGGCAGCGCCATCGCCTCGTCCATCGAATTGGTGTGCAACGACTGAGTGCCACCCAACACACCGGCCAGCGCCTCGATGGCGGTGCGCACGATGTTGACCTCGGGTTGCTGCGCAGTCAACGAAACTCCCGCGGTCTGCGTGTGGAACCGCAGCTGCAGCGACCGTTCGGCCACCGCCCCATAGCGGTCGCGCAACCAGCGCGCCCAAATACGCCGGGCGGCACGGTACTTCGCGATCTCCTCGAAGAAGTCGATGTGGGCGTTGAAGAAGAACGACAAACGCGGGGCGAACGAGTCGATCGGTAACCCCGCCTTCATTGCCAACTCGACGTAGGCGAAGCCGTTCGCGAGCGTGAACGCCAGTTCTTCGGCGGCCGTCGAGCCGGCCTCACGAATGTGATACCCCGAGATCGACACGCTGTGCCAACGCGGCATCTCTGCCGCGGTGAACGAGATGGTGTCGCGCACCAGCCGCATCGATTGACGCGGAGGGAACACGAACTCCTTCTGCGCCTGGTACTCCTTGAGAATGTCGTTCTGCAGGGTGCCGCCCAGCAGCGCGCGTGGCGTACCCGCCTTCTCGGCCTGCGCGATGAACATCGCGAAGATCGGCGCCGCCGGGGAGTTGATCGTCATCGACGTGGTGGTCGCACCAAGATCAATTCCCGCGTAGAGGTCCTCCATGTCGGCCAGCGTGTCGATCGCAACACCACAGCGACCGACCTCACCCAGCGACATCGGGTCGTCGGAGTCGAGACCCAGCAGCGTCGGCATGTCGAACGCCGTCGACAGCCCGTCGCCACCGGACTTGATGATCTCCTTGAACCGCCAATTCGTGTCGTCCGCGGTACCGAAACCAGCGAACATGCGCATGGTCCACAACTTCGCGCGATACATCGACGCATACGGCCCACGCGTGTACGGGTACTGGCCCGGGTAGTCGCCGCTGCCATCTGCGGCGCCGTAGACCGCGTCGAGGGGCACACCAGACATCGTCGAGTAGTCAGCGTCACGAATGCGCGATTCTGCGAACGCCTGCTCCCAATCTTCACGAGGTGTCGTCACGGTCACCAGCGTGCCACATCAGGCGTGAGGCCCCGTCGTCGGCGGACCGCAAAACGACTCGAGCCGCCAGCCCGGCGGGGCTGGCGGCTCGATGTCAGAGTTGTTGCGGTGTTCAGACTTCGGGGCGGAGGCGGTTGGTGTCCACCTTCACGCCGGGGCCCTGCGTGCTGGAGACGGTGATCTTGCGCAGGTAGCGACCCTTGGCCGAGGCCGGCTTGGCTCGCTGCAGTTCGTCGAGCACTGCACGGAAGTTGGCCTCGAGGTCGGCCGGCGTGAAGCTGACCTTGCCCAGCTGCACGTGGACGTTGCCGTAGCGGTCGGTGCGGTACTCCACCTTGCCGCCTTTGAATTCGGCGACGGCGCGGGCGACGTCTTGCGTCACGGTGCCGGTCTTCGGGTTCGGCATCAGGCCACGCGGGCCGAGCGTGCGACCCAGTCGACCGACCAGCGGCATCATGTCCGGCGTCGCGATGGCGATGTCGAAGTTGAAGACGCCCTTCTCGATCTCGGCGGCCAGATCGTCGGCGCCGACGATGTCGGCACCGGCGTCGCGAGCGGCTTGGGCGGCTTCGCCGGAGGCGAACACTGCGACGCGGACGTCCTTGCCCGTACCGCTGGGCAGGGCGACGGTGCCACGCACCATCTGGTCTGCCTTGCGGGGGTCGACGCCGAGCCGCATTGCGATCTCGACGGTCTCGTCGAACTTGGCACTTGCCAACGACTGGACCATTGCCAACGCCTCGGTGGGCGTGAACAGCTGGTCGCGGTCGAACTTCTTGAGTGCGTCGGCGTATTTCTTACCGGACATGAATGTCTCCCTCAGGGGTTGCGCCGCCGGGCGAGGTTGTCCCGGACGAGCGATGAATGATGAATGGCTGTAGTGCTGAACGGCTTACGCGTTGACTGTGAGGCCCATGGAACGGGCCGTGCCACGGATCTGCTGCTTGGCGGCCTCGAGATCGTATGCATTGAGGTCGGGCATCTTGATCTTCGCGACTTCTTCGATGTCAGCTTCGGTGACCGAGCCAACGATGGTCTTGCCCGGGGTACTCGAACCCTTCGGCAGGCCAGCCTTTTGACGCAGCAGCACGGGGGCCGGCGGCGTCTTGAGGATGAAGGTGAAGGTGCGGTCTTCGAAAACCGTGATCTCCACCGGGATGATGGTGCCGACCTGGGATTCGGTAGCAGCGTTGTACTGCTTCACGAAGTCCATGATGCCCACGCCGTGCGGCCCGAGCGCGGTACCCACTGGCGGGGCCGGGGTGGCCTTGCCTGCGGGAATCTGGATCTTGATGATCGCAGCGACCTTTTTCTTTGCCATGACTGACTACTTCCTGTTGTGTGCTTGGTGCTGCGACTACAGCTTGCTGACCTGGCTGAAGTCCATCTCCACGAGGGTCTCGCGACCGAAGATGTTCACCAGTACCTTGAGCTTCATGTGATCCGCATTGATCTCTGCGACCGTGCCGGCGAAGTCGGCGAACGGGCCTTCCTTCACCCGGACGCTTTCGCCCACCTCGTAATCGAGCTTGGGCTTCTTGCGGGTGGGCATGCCACCGGTGCCATCGCCCTTGGCGGCGAGGAACGTTTGCACTTCACGACGCGACAGCGGCGTGGGCTTTTGGCCGTGCTTGCTCTGCCCCACGAAACCGGTGACACCGGGCGTGTTGCGGATGCAGTACCAGCTGTCGTCGTCCATCTGGCAACGAACGAGCAGATAGCCGGGGAAGACCTTCTTCTGCACGGTCTGCTTGCGACCGTTCTTGAACTCGTCGACCTCTTCCATGGGAATGACGGTCTCGTAGATCTTCTCCTCCATGTTCATGGACAAGATGCGAGCCGCGAGGTTGGCGGTGACCTTCTTCTCGTAACCCGACTGCGTGTGGACCACGTACCACTGACCAGGCTTGGTCCACGGGTCGTCGACGGCGACCTCTTCCTCGACAGCGTCGCCATCAACGGCGGGCTCGTCGGAGAGGTCGAAGCTGACGTCGACCGTGTCGGCATCGTCGGCGGCTTCCGTGACGACCGCTTCCGTGACGACCGCTTCCGTATCAACCGCAGCATCGTCGACGGTCACGTCGGTCTCTTCGAGGGGTGTGAGTTCATTCGTCATATCAGTCGTACAACCAGCCTGTGAATACACCGAACAACGAATCCAGGCCAAAGATGTAGACCGTGTAGATGACCACCGTGACGAGCACGATGATGGAGAAGCGACGGACCTCGGGCCATTTCGGCCACGCGACCTTGCGCATCTCGTCGCGCACCTCACGCAAGTATTGGGCGGGCCCAACACGTTCGCTCTTTGCGCTCTTCGCCGGAGCAGGGGCGCGGGTGGGCTGTCCCTGAGCGTTCAGGTCGCCCGATCGCTTCAGCGACCGCTTTTGCTCTCGGTTGAGGTCATCCAGTGACATTCGTTCACTCGGTTCTGCACCGGCATTCGCCAGTGCTTCGGGTGGGTTATTGGGCAGGGCAGGAGGGATTCGAACCCCCGACCGACGGTTTTGGAGACCGTTGCTCTACCAGCTGAGCTACTGCCCTCTGTGGGCGGTGCATCACGCTACCAGCCGCCCGTCGAGGTACTACCCGCAGGGTTTAGCGGGTCTCCTTGTGCATCGTCTGCTTCCGAT
>Ga0209476_10000749_pt1 | contig 22450 bp, 42 predicted proteins | sample KloWWTrecipitate_FD_187179 | JGI IMG/M metagenome (GOLD analysis project Ga0209476, IMG submission 187179) | Active sludge microbial communities from Klosterneuburg, Austria, studying microevolution and ecology of nitrifiers - Klosterneuburg... | ecosystem: Engineered > WWTP > Aerobic digester... | reverse complement strand
AGTCGAGTGACTGTCCCTGTGCCGTCCCGGAACACCATGTCCCCGTTGACGGTGAGGAAACTGAACGGTGCGTCAGAGAGGAAAACAAGTTCCGCATCCCCCTCAAGAACGATGCTGGCACCAACACCGAACGTCAGGGTGTCCGAAACGAGGTACTGACTCCCGTTGGGGATGACCACCATCTCCGAGGCGGGGATGGCCTTGCGGGTGAGGCCTGGGAGGTCCATCCGGCGCTCGGGCAACCCAAACGGCTTGGAGTACAGACCCCCATCCGTGGATTTGGCGCGCACCTGTGTGGAGGATGTTTGGTCTGCCGCTGTGGCGACCTGTCGGAAGAACGTGTTGTCGTACAGGGATGACCCGAGGACCTGGAACTGGATGCCCGCTGGGATGCTCGACGCGGGGTTGACCCCCACCGCAGCCCGTCCCGTGTGGGTGATGTCCGCCCCGAAGCTGGGCACACTGCCCGTAGGGAAGGTGTCCCAGCCCGCACCCACGTCGGTCATGGGGGACCAATCAAGGGGGTGGGTCTCGGGCGTTGAACCTGTGTTCGATGTCAGGGAGACGTAGGCGTTTCCCAGTCTCCGCACGGCTTGGTTGGCCGTGTAGGGGACAAGTACGTTCCAGTCACCTACCCAAGTGACCCCACCACCGCCCGCCCCGAGCGGTGCCCACGCCCACGAACTGCCGTTGTAGTAGCAGAGGTACAGGGTGAGGGTGTCGGTGGTCCAGTAGTAGCTCCCCGAGTACGTGGCGTCAGGGAGGGGCCTACCAGCGAAGGTCCCGACGTAGGTGTTGTCCTGCCACTGCGGGTTGACCAACCCGGCACGGAGAACTTGCCCCAGTGTCCCGAGGGGGAGCCTCTCCGAGGTGGTAACCCCGCGGAACAGAAGGTCGCCCTGGGTCGTGAGCTTGGCCTCAGGGACCGCCCCGATGGTGAAGGGAGTCACCCCACCCCAAGTGGCATCCCCCTTCAGGAACCGATCGCGGTCCGCGATGGCAGGCCGCGGAACCAGACCCCGTACACCATCCGTGGTCGGGGTCGCACCCCCCATGGTGGAGCCCATGGGGGCACGGCTCAGGACGGAGCCCGACACGAACGTGGCGGTGAGGCCTCCGTTGGTGAGGTAGGTGTTGAGTGTCCCGTACTCCAACGACTGTTGAACGTCGTTGGTGTACAGCACCTCGATGGTTTCGCCCGGAGCGACGCCGGAAATCCCCACGATGTCCGTGAGGTTCGCCCGCGTCGCGGTGGGATTCGTGACTCGTAGGGTTAGACCACGCATGGGGTGCTACCAACGGTTCCCCTATACAGAGGAAACCCGGCACCGCCGATTTCAGGTCTTGGACTTGGCGAGAACCACCTCGGTAGTGATTGTGGTCACGGCCACTGACACCGCTGCCCTGAGTGACGCCAGCACCACACCCAATGGGTCCACCACGGCGGGAGGCTCCCGGAAGTCAGCCACCCTCTGTCGAACCGGGCACCAGCCTACCCAGGGGTCATCCGACGGGAGGTCCAGGGTTGGGAAACTTGTGTTGGACCGGGCAGACAGAACTCGGAGGGGTTCCTCCAAGGCACGGGCAAGCACCCTCCCCCCAATGGTCTCCTGGAGCTCGGGCATGGTGCTCACGAAGTGCAGTGCTCGACCCGCCCCTGGGACCAACCCAGTCCGCAGAGCTTCCTGTACGGCGTGCAGGGCGTCCTCCACTCGCGAGCGCCGGTCCTGTGCCTCGGAGGTGGTGTAGCCCCCAACCTTGAGGGTGCAGAGACCCCCTGCCATCGCAGCCCCACGTTCGCGGTACCTGTCGTGGTCGTAGTCCGAGGTGGTGACGACCGCTCGGTGATGGAGCTCTGCCACCCGGGCCGAGACACGTTCGTCCGCGTCAGGGTAGGCGTGGATCTCCGTCTTGTCCCTCCCCACGGTGATCCGTCGGGCCGACCCCAACCACTCGGACTTGAACTCCTGGTGGTTGTCCCCCCGGACCGCCCCAACCGTGTGGGCGTTCGTGACGGCTGCCACGTCATCCAGCCAATCCAAGGTGTCGTACTGGGACGGGCTGTAGTACGTGACCGCGATGCAGGGGAGGACACCTTTGGCGTCGTTCAGGATGAGCGTGGTGAGGGCGTCCCCCGTGAGCTTGGGACAGAACAGCACCAGCCCTCGACCGGGCCACTGTGAGGCCTCCTCCATGATGGCTCGCACGTCCTCGAACGAGCTCAACGGGTGGTTCACCACGGCGACCATCGGGCCTTCCATCTCCCGAGGTGTGCCGTCACCTTTCCCCATCGCGTGCGCGGCCCAGCCCACGTCCAGGACCAACCCCTCCCGGTGGTCCATCTCGATGCCGACGCCATCGCCCGCCCGGATGAGCACAGTCCCGTTCTCCCCCACCCGGATGACGGCGTTGACGACGTGCTCGCTCACTACCTTGTCCCCGTGGGAGGCCATCTCGGCCACCCTCTCAAGGAGGGACTCATCGGGAGGACGTGACATGTCCGTGAGGAGCCCCTCTACCGCCGGGAGGTAGCTCTGGATGTCCCGTGCAATGGCCACTGGGTTCCATGTCCGAGGAGAGTAGTGGTCCAGGGCCGCTTCCAACAGAGCCCCAGTGAGGAGGATGGTGGTGCTCGTCCCATCCCCTGAGGCACGGTCTACCTTGGTGGAGGCACCACGAACCAGGGAGGCCCCGAGCCGGTGAAGGTCACGGAACCGAACCTCGTGGGCAAGGGCAGACCCGTCCGTGGTCACCAGTACCCGACCGTTCTTGCTCACCGCGACTTTGGATCCGTTGGGTCCATAGGTGGTCGCCACAAGCCGCGACAACTCCGTCATCCCACGGGTCAGTGTCACCAGCGCCCGCTTGCCTTCGAGGACCTTCATCGTGTTGATTTTACCCCTTGGCACCAGGATTTGTAGGGTTCTCTGTGCCCTCTGGCATTCCCAACCGAGGTCCCTTCCAGCGGGACATCCGAACGTACGAGGCGTTCGCGGCCAATGACCGCGGCATTGGGCACAACTTCTGGTTGTTCCATGGGATCAACTACCTGTCCAACTACCCTTTTCGTGGGATCTACCGGGGGGGTCAGGTCTATCGAGGGATGATCTTCTCGCACATCATGTCCACCCACCTGGACGGGGACACCCTCACTCAACGCGGTAGGGAGTGTCTGGTGTGGGCGAGCGCGACCCCACCCGAGCTCTACCGGGCCATGCTGTACATCAAAGCCTTCACCAAGAAGTACAGATGTGACCCGTACAAACCCGACATCCCGTACGTCGAGATGGCGGTAAAAGCCCTTGCCACAATGATGGAGTCCAGCACCCGAGGATGGGGCGGGACTGAGCCACACCACCCCAAGAACTACTACCGGGATTCTCAGCGGTATGAGAACGAGATCCGCCGGGCCGCGAGAACCGTTCTTGAGCATGACCCAAGGTCCAGGTATGGATGGGAGTTCTGGGCGAACCTGCACCGTGAGGCCATCGCCAAGTACGGTCTGCCACCAGGAGTGCCCCCGTTCCGGTTGGAGTACCGGGAACGGAGGCACGCTGGCTACCTTGTTGGGATCGGTGGCATGGCAGGCCACCAGACCAAGCTCAGAACACGGAGACGTGGTAAGGGGGGCGGACCCCCAGAACCCTCGACGCCGACTTCAGAGACTTGAGAACCCTCTCCTCGGGTGTCCCCGTGGCGTGTTCGAGAGCACCGTGTGCCACAGCACCTCCACTACCAATGGTAGCGATCCCGAACTCCGCAGGGATCACCACCCAGCCGTGGACGAGCCACAGCCGGTCACCAAACCCAGGTGGTAGGATCACCAACAGGTCCGGGGTGTCCTCGTCCCCGTCGATCTTGGCGAGCGCCTTCCGCAGTGGGTCAATCACGGCCTGACGGATCCGGGTCTCCGCGGACATGCGCTTCTGGAGACTGAACTTCTTGATGCAGGACTCCAGTGTCTGCCAGACCATCACGTTGCCCGAGTAGGCAACCACCGCGTCGGACCCCACAGACCGCCACTTCGGGCCATGGTGGGTATGAGCCACACCATCGTAAGTGACGCAGGAGTCGCACCCCAGCACCACCTGTTCGCCGTCCACCAGCCCGACAACAACGGTCATGTGCCCACCTCGGTGTGGTGTCCGTCACCGGACAGTGGTTTGGACTGGTCAGTCACCGTGCCCGCCGCTTCCGGTCGCGGACCTTCTTCTTCTGCTTCTCCGCGAGGATGGCCCGACCGTCGTACACCTCACCACCCCATGCAAACGCCCCGTCGTTGGCGATGATCAGGTGGGGCGTGATCTTCACGCCCTTCGGGCTGTCCCAGCACTCCATGATCGTGAACCCCTTCTGCCAGTCCGGGTCGGGCTGGTAGTTGTGGTCGATGGTCATGCACGGGTTGGCCACTGCGAAATCCGTCACCCCGCCACTGGTGTGGCAGTACAACTGCCCCCGATGGGTGTGGCCGAACACAATGGACCCGCCTCGCCGCTTGCGGAGTGCCGTCGCGGCGACGTGCATCCCCGAACCGAACCGGCCTGATTGGTTGTGCCCGTGCCGGGCATCCACCCCACCCAGACGCAACACAGGGTTCCTGGCGGACTCGGTGAACCACTTCACCCCCTCGTCAAGACCCTGTGCTCGGCACTGGGCCTCAAGGGTCAGACCGAGAGCCCCCACCAGGGCGGCACCCTTCCCCTCGAACAGTCGTGCCCAGCGTTCGTCGTGGTTGCCCTCTACCACGGTGAGCATCCCAGCCTCCTGTGCAAGGGCGTTCGCCTCGCGGACGAACATCTGGATCTGGGGGATGGCCTTCATGGGCTCCGAGGCCCCTTGAATGTAGCGGGAGAGCATCCCCAGATCCACGAAGTCCCCGAGGACCACCGTGTGTTTCGGCTTCCACTGTGTGTGCCAAGCCCTGAATGCTGCCCAGAGATTGGGGCAGTGCAGGTCGAAGTGGATGTCTGAAATGATCGCGATGAGGTGCGAGCGCTTGGGGCGGCGGCTCATGACACCCCCGAAATGGCAAACCAATAGGACATCAGGATCTCCTTTGGAGAAGTTCAGTGACCAGACCAGGGAGACGACAGGGTCCAGGTAGCCCTACAGGGCTTCGATCTGCTCGAACGTGGGGCGGAACACCACCTTGAGACCAGACTTGCCAGACACTGGGGAGATCACCGGGGTGATGCTCACCCGTACCTTGTCAGCCATGGTGGCCTGAGCACCCGCCCGAAGGACGTTCTCGTAGTCCTTGGAGCCTGGGCGGGCGTCCTCGAAATACTCCGAGGTCATCGCGTGCTCCTCGCCGTACTGGTCCTTGATGGCCTGCTCAAGTGCCCTGGACACCTCGGAGATCCCAGGCTTCGAGAACACGCTGTTCTGGTCGAGGACGAACGCCACACCGTTCTTGGCAGCGCGGAACAACGGGACCATCGCCCGCGCAACGTCGTAGGGCTTCATCACCCCAACCCCACCCCACACCAGGGGTACCGCCATCGCGTTCCCCTGGTATGTCGGCTTCATCCCCTTGGGCTGAACGAGGGCGGCGAGGTGGTCGGTACTGGCCACCCGCACAGACCCACCGGCATCCCGGAAACGTGCCAGAACCTTGGGTTCAAGGTCCTGCACAGCGACGGGTTTGTAGAACGTGCGGAAGTCTGCATCCTGGGCAGACTTCTTGACGGCCTTCGTGAGGGTACCAAGGTAGTTCATGGAGACCATGAGCCCGAGCACCGAACCGCTCTTGGTCACCGATTGTGGCAGGAACCACGTCATGGACGTGCGGGTCTCCCCCACGAACACCTGACCAAGTCGCCGGTCGGGCTCCTCAGGGCCTGTGTATCGGTTGGGTTCCTGTTCCCTGTCCTTGAACGAAGCCGCCTCCCTCAGAAGGGGGATGAGCTTCTCCCGAACCTCGGGGTTGGTGTGGGCGAGACGGATGAGGCTGGCGCGGAGTGACATCTCAGTAGCCCTCGTCGAATCGTGCAGAGTCCATGTCCCGAGATGCTTGCTCTGCCTCGGGGCCGGTGAGGATCGCCTTGGTCCTCGGGTAGTAGAACACCCGATCTCCCTTGTTGAAGGGCCGACCCTTGTTGTCACGACCCGGGAACCGTGCCTCCATCCAGTAGGGGTCACCCTTGGCAGCGACCCTTGAGGATGCCAGTGCCGGTCGCATGTTCTGACGGAGAAGGTAGATGTTCGTCTCGTGGCTGTTGGCCAGAGCCATGAGGAAGTCGTCCATCCCCAGGGAGAGCTCACCGTTGGCCTTGAGCTCCTCGTAGGCGGTCTTGATGGCCGTCTGGAGGTGCTCTTCCATCTGGAGTGCCCGAGACACCAGATCCCCACCCTCGTGACCCGAGAGGAACCGTGCGGACCCTGCCATCACCGAGAGGTCGCCAAGTGCCTCGGGGCCGTACTCGCCCACGATTTTCTCGGCCAGACCGTCGATCTCATCGACGACGCCCGTGTACAGGCGCTCGAAGAGAAGGTGCGACTGGTAGGAGATAGGCCCCGAGGATTTCCAGTGCGAGGTCCAGTGCGACCAGTGCAGCGCCCGCAGGGCAGACAGGAGTTGGATGAGGAGGAGCATACCGAGAGACGTGAGATAGACGGGCTACCGGAGGACAGACTTCGCGTACTCCAGCCACACGTCGCCCTGTGCCCACTGGGTGGCTTGGATGTCCCCCGACTCCAGGTCCACGCCTTGTGCTTGGACGTAGGCGTCGATCTTGTCCAGGGTGAACAGGTTGTTGTAGATGTTCGAGGTCACGAACGACTTCATCTGTCGCTCCAGCGGGAACGATGACCCCTCGGAGGGCTTGAACCCGATGGGGGTGGCCCCCGCGTTCACGTTGGCCACAGCACGGTCCATCACCGGACGGACCGACTTGTCGAAGTACTCCTGGACGAGAACATCCACCCGGCGCTGGAAATCATCCTTGAGCTCGTCCACCCACTTCTCAAGGGAGGCTCCGTAGTCCCTCTCCAGCTTGGACATCTCGGCCTCGATGCGGCGGAACTGAGCGTTGTCCACCCGGTTGAGTTGGCCCTTCTTCTCCAGGGCCACGATGGTCCTGGACGCCGTACGGGCGTTGCCCCACTCCTTGTTGTTGCCGTCCGAGACACGCCACATCGCCAGGATCTGCTTGTCCGTGTCGTACGCCCAGAGGTACTTCCACGGGTCCATGTCCTCCTGACGGATCACACGGGCACCACCCTCGGTCTCGGGGAGCTCCTCGGAGATGTCCCCCATCACGCCCGGCCAGTACGTGGACAGCACGTACTTCACCCCGGCGATGAGGATGGTGTGGGTGTTCTTGGGGACCCTGGGGACGAACGGGACCACCACGCCCGCATGACGGTCAGTGGAGGCTCGGTTGTACAGGTCCTGGAGGTCTGTGACGGAGAGCTTGGTGCGATCCATACCCGATGGGATGGATAGAGCCCTTATTGTGAGTTAGGTGGGGCGAGACAACGCACGGGCATAGTCCCAGGTGAGTTCCTCACCCGCACGGATGGAACGTGCAGCCCGGAACTCAATGGCCGAGAGGCCCTGTCGGAGGACACACAGGAGATTGGGCTCCCTCCCCGTGGTGTCGAAGCGGTCGAAGTTGTAGAGGAGACCCTCCCCCGAGACGATGCACCGCCGACCGTTCGTCCAGGGGAACAGGTAGCGGTTCACAATGGGCATGGAGAGCGTTGCCAAGGACTCCTCCTGCGAGAGAGGCATCACCCAGCACCGCTCGACCGTCACCCCACGGTCGATGTCCTCGCGGGCGAACACCCCACGGCCCCGCTCCGTGCTCACCCAACGAGACACCAGAGGCCACCCCCCAGGGGGTTGTGGGGGAGCCTTCTTGAGGCACTCTGGACAGACAAACGCCGCCTTCTCCTGCCACTGGGTGGACGGCCCCGAGAGCTTCAGCCCACAGTCAGGACAGATGATCACAGCTTCCGCTCCAACTCCCAGAGGGCCTTGGAGTGCATGGTGTCCAGCTTCTCTCCAGCACCGTGCTTGGCTTTGATCTGTGTGAACATGGCCACGTCGTCGGGTGACAGTCGAGACAGTCGCTTCTCGATCCGGTCCAACCAGCGTCCAGCCTTATCGGGAGAGAACTTGATCTCAGGCATTTCAGAACCCTACCGACCGTCGGACCGTTCCCAAGGGAACATCTGGGTCGAGGTAGACCCGCACCGACGAGTACATCCCCACGCACCCGCTCATCAGGGTGAACAGGTCCATCGTCCGGGTGAGGTCGGACCCCAGCCCCTTGGCCAGATGCTCGAAGTCACTGGGGTTGATGTAGACGGCCTGGGCGTCGTACGCGGCCTCCCGGAAGAGGGTGCGGTATTCGTCAAAGGCCGCAAGGTAGTCGTCCATGGCCGGGACAGTACCCTCACTTGGAGAGCACCCACCGGAACCACTGGTACCAATCCATCCACCCAGGGACCTTGCTGAAGGGTCGGTAGTGGCGGGACCCGTCCTGGGACATCGCCCATTTGTTGTGGGCTTCGTCGTGGACGAGGTAGGCGGCGTCCTCCCCGTGGACACGGAGAGACACCTTTGCCGTGCGACGCATCACACGGTTGCAGATGCGCTTGTCCCTCTTCTGGGAACCACCGCAGTGGGCAGCGAAGGGGCGCTTACGGACAGAACGGCTCATGAGAGACTCCTTGGTTGGAACTCAACTCATGCTGCACGTCCTTTCCATGATGATTGTTGGTGACCCCACGGAGAATCGAACTCCGCTTTACTGGATGAGAACCAGTTTTCCTAGCCGATAGAAGATGGGGCCTTACCGTTCACGATTTTCTTCACCGCATTGCCGCTGATCCCAAATTCCCTTCCCACAGAACTCCATTTACCCACATCAGCATACCTGGACCGTACCTCGTCATGATCGGCTCTCCTTGCGTGATGCCGAGGGCCAGCCCTACGGTCTGGTGGACGATCCCGGTGTTTCATTCCCCATGTGGGGGTCTGGGAGTGGCAGTTGGGGCACAGGTACCGGAGGTTCCCCCGCCGGTTGTCCGTGCGGATCCCGTTGATGTGGTCAAGTTGGAGTACGATTGGTTTTCCGTTGTACATCTCCCCAATCCCACATTCTAAACACCGACGTTCGAGGATGCCCTCACGTTCCACATGACTCCGAAGGACCCCACTGGAAACGCTGCTGTTCTCACAGAACACCTGTTCTTCGGGGAGAGCCAATTTGATCCCACCTGTGGATTTACCAGCGTTTGGGTCAAAATGAGATGTGTCGAGTCCGAGGGCTTGGATCTTGTTCCGAACAGTTTTGTGGGCCATCCCTGAAACCGCCAGACCCAGGTTCCTCATCACCTCGGCAACACTGGAACTCCTACCCACAGCCTCATGGAGATGGTCCTCGGTCCATCTCCTCCCAGCTTTCTTGGACACCAGTTCTGTCCCCAAGTGGGATTTGGTGTTGTGTGCTCCGTAGGGGGAACAGGTAAGACAGAACTTTCTCCTCGTCAGACTTCGCCACCTACCTCCCACGAGCAACCTGTTGGGGAACTCCGTATTGCATCCCTGGCACCTGATCATGCCTTGGGTGTGGCATAGTCAGATCATTGAACCTGAACCTAGCGCCCCTACCGGGAGTCGAACCCGGCCTTCCAGCGTGACAAGTTGGCGTCCTACCGATGGACCATAAGAGCATCACCAGTTACGGTGGCACCCGCAGAGGGACTCGAACCCTCCTCCCCGGGGTGAAGGCCCAGGTATCCTAACCACTAGACGATGCGGGCGAAACGAGACTCAACGACGCAGGCCTTAGGCCTGCTCGGAATCCTGTTCGCGCTCTTGCATCGTGGGGGTCATGACGGTCACCGTGTTCTACGGGGTCTCTTACGCCCTGTCAAACAGAATCCAGTCGAAATCGACAAGGGGTGAAGTTCCCGCTGGCGTAACACTCTCAGAGAGGTTTCACGAACATGGGAATGAGCACACACGTCGTTGGGATTCGTTCGCCGGATGCGAAGTGGAAGCAGATGAAGGCGGTCTGGGACGCCTGCCAAGTAGCCGGGGTGGATCCACCGGATGAGGTGCTGGAGTTCTTCAACCACTCACCCCCTGACCCCGCAGGGATCGAGGTCAGGTTGGAGGGCAACCCCTGCGTCCGTGCGTACTACGATGCGATGCGTCAGGGGTTCGAGGTGGAGATCGACAAGCTCCCCAAGAACGTGACCACCGTCCGGTTCTTCAACTCGTACTGAGCCGAAGCCCTCCCGGGCTCAGTCCGGGAGGATGCGCTCGATGGCCGAGATCAGCCGCGCCTTGAGATCCCCGTAGTAGAGCTCCTTGGTGTCCTCCGTGACGAACTTGGAGACACGGGAGAGATCCCTGGATGCCTTCATCACCAGGGCGCTCACCGCCGCCGTGGTGTCCTCGATGTTCCCCTGAAGGTCCTCGTTCGCCCAGTCCCAGGTGGGCTGGTCGGCGTCGAGCATGTACGGGTTCATCTCCTCCGCGAGGTTCCCCGCCGTCCTCTCCAGGATGGGGAGAAGGACGGGTCGGAGCTCCGGGTTGGAGTTGGCGAGGTGGATGGTGCGGGAACGGAGGGAGCTCATACCCCCGTTGGGGGATAGAGGAGCTACCGTCAGGCTGGGTCGGACGAGGTGGCGGGGGGAGCGGGCGGGGCGGCGGTCGAGGTCTCGGTGGGGGCCGGGGGCTCGACGGGCGGGTTGGGCTCGACGGGCGGGTCCTCGTAGTCGTCCTCTGCACCCTCACGGTGATCCAGCCACTCGCGGGCCGGGGGGAGGTCTGCGAGGGACTCCATGAGGGCGGTCGGGTCGAACCGACGGATGGGCATGGAGATCAGGAAGCGTTCTCCGGGGGCGTCCACCTGGAACACGTCATTGTCGATCCGGGTCTCGTAGCCCAGACCCAGGAGGTATGCGACGAGCTTGGACATGCTCACCCGCCACCGACCGTCCGATGCGTTGACGGCGGTTTCGAGGGCAGCATCGGACTTCATGTCCTTGTAGTACCCCATGGCGAAGGCCCCAATGAGCATCCCCAAGAGGGTGCTCACGAAACACACGATGGGAGGGATCATTGAGCACCTCCGGGGGACAGACCTAGAATCACGATCATTGTCACTGGTACCTTCATAGGCTCTCCATTCTTCCGGGGTTCTTACGCCCGTGGGTCACTTGGGGATGAACACTACCCGCACCATCAGGGAGAGATACTCCGTGTCCGGGTAGCACCGACGGGCACAGTCCCAGGCACGCTCCTCCGTGGCGAAGGTCTTCTCGTTGGGGTCGTCGTAGATCGACGCCCACCCACCGTTGAATTGGATCTGCAAATGCCAGCTACCCTCTGTGGTAGCCGGGTCCAACACAGCCGTTTTCACCGGCTTCACTTCTCTCACCGTCAACATCATTGCGTCCTCTTGCAGTAGGCCAACACTTCTGCGTCCGTGGAGAGCCTCTGCACTCCCTCCACCCGAACGAACCTCACATCATTGGCGAGCTCGTACGCCCGGACGGACTCCCCAGGCTTCCAGCCTACCGGAGCCACGAAACGGTCAATCACGTCCCCGTCGTCCACCGAGTGGATTTCCCAGAGCACCTGTGCCGCCCGCAGCCCGATGACCTCCTCCTGGAGGCGATCCCGCTCCGTGAGGATGCCCGCCACCAGACGGTTGCACGTCTGGAGGTCCCGCACCATCAGGTCTTCTTTGGGTAGTTCTCTCATGGTTCCCACACTTCTCTCCCACCGTTTGCACGGGCTTCCTCCACGGCCCTGAGGCCCTCCCGCATCGCGAGAACGAGGAGGTGCTCGGTCTCGATGAGCTTCTGGTCCTTGTCGTTGTACGCCTGCAACAGGGACTGGTGGAACTCCCTGAGGGTGTGTAGTTCCCGGAGCAAATCACGGGTTGCCTCGTTGGAGCCATGGTGTGCCTCCAGTGCGGTCACCGCCCGGTCCCGGTCCATCCGGTACTTGTGGGCCTTGTCACACCAGTGTGTGGCGGTCGAAGCATTGCCCTTGACCCCTTCAAGTACCTGGAGGGTCTCCTCCCAGGTGCTGGCGAACTCAACAGGTTCGCCCACCGCACGCATCACATCTTGCCGTCGGGCCTCAAGCTCATCCATTTTGTACCTTCTCTCGGCAGTTCCTGAATGTCCTGTTGGGCTTCCTCAGACACGCACCGCACACGTAGGGGTACGGGATGCCCGAGAGGTGGTGCCCGCACTTCTCGCAGTTGTTGGTGGCGGGGTCTCGGAAGCACTCGGGGCACACCTCCCACGGGGAGTCCGTGGGGGTGTCGCAGTTTCGGCAGGGGTTCACGGGGTCTCCGCAGCGGGCGCGTCGTCCCCGAGGTCGATGTCCTTCTGGCGTTCGAGCTCCTTGTCGATGGCCTTGCGGACCAGTTCCCAGTCGAGCTTGTGCAGGAGCACGCACGACATGAACATCGGGTAGCCGTTGATGGAGCGCGGGAGGGCATCCTTGTGGTAGGCGTAGATCACACCCAGGTTCTCTTCGAGGGCGGCACCCCAAGCCTTGTTCCCCTCCTCCCACACGGCCATGCGCTTGGCGAGGCCCTCCTCGCCCTCCTCCCAGGTCTCCACCAGGGCACGCCACGCATGACGCGCCTTGCGGTACGCCTTGAGGTCGGTGAGGTAGTTGTCCAGGAGGATGCGGTAGTCCCGCTCCACCGCCGCCGTCGCAGCTTCCACCAGGGCGGTGCGTTCGGCCACGAGGCTCTCCAGGGAGGCGCGGTATCCCGCGAGCTCCTCATTGGACGCCTCGTTCCAGCGGACGCGGAACTCCACCTTGGTGATGAGCTCCTCGGTGCTGGCGATCTCCGTGTCGAGCTTCTGGCCCGCCTCCCCCGTGACCACGACATCCCTGAAGGGGCGGGAGGGGCGCACCGGAGCCGGGGGCTTCACCGTGCCCGCGGGCTTCGCGACGGGGTAGGCGAGGGCACCCATGAGGATGGGCATGAACACCATGCCGATCATGCTGGCGTCGCGGACCTGGGCGCTGAAGAAGATCTCGTTGGCGATGTACGCGCGAACGATGTCCTTGAGCTTCTCTCGGGGCTGGCGGGGGATGTCCATGATGGTTGTATTACGCTCCGTGGGGTGGTTGGGGGTCTACTCGCTGTCGTCGAATCCGAAATAGTCCTTGATCTGCCTCCAGAGCTTCTCGCTCTCGGGGGTCTCGATGTAGCCCTCGGGGTAGCTGTAGGCGCGGGTCTCGTAGTACAGATCCCTCAACCGCTGGTGCATGGTGATGGCGTAGTCCAGGGCATCCACCAAGGAGTTCAGCGCGTCCGGGTAGTCCTCCTTGCGGGCGTAGGTGACCAGTTCGTACTTACGGGCCGGGAGGAACTGGGCCACCCGGTGTAGGAGGTCACGAGCCTGCTGGAGCTTGCGGAGGTCTTCGAGGGTGGCGGAAACTCGGTATCGCGGGGTGGACTTGCTCATGGGGCGTATTACGCCCCATGAGCGCCTCGACTACGACCGACTACGGGTGAACGAGTCGAGGAAGGCCCGGATGTTCTTGGTGCCCTCGGGGTTCATGCTGTGAACGTCGTAGTCGAAGTCCCACTCGGGGTACCTGTCGGTCGCCCACTTGAGGAACCGCATGGTGGTGTCGAGCCCTCGGGAGATGAGCCCGGTCTCGGGTCGCAGAAGCCCCAGGTCGTGGTCCAGGAACATGAGGGAGGGTGGCCCCCCTCGGTCCTTGCACGCCTGTGCAGCCTCGTAGCTGGACCGGCAGAGCACCACGTTGTCCTCGGGGGTGAGCCCCAGGTACGAGAGGTGTCTCTCGTCGTCCAGGAACATGTACCAGCCCTTGGGGTCGTGCAGGGGGATGTTGGCCTCCCGGAGCGCCCGGTACACGGTCGGGTCGTCCGTGTGGTCGGGGTTGAACGCCGCGACCCACCGCTCACGGAACCCCGTGGTGCGGGCGAGCTCCACGAGGGCTTGAGTGGCATCTGCCACCGTGTGGTTGGCAGATGCCAGCGCATCACCCCTCGCCGCACGGTCGTTCGCGTCGTCGGGTCTCGCGTCGTCGGGCATCGTCGCCGCCCAGGCCGCATTTGCAGCGTTGATCTTGGAGAGGAGGGCGGGTCTGTGCTCCTCGATGAGGGCGTCCACCCTGGTTGCGAGCTTGCTCACTGGTCACCTCCCAGGTAGGTGCGGTTGGGGGGGAGGTTGCTGGCCTCCTTCTCCAGTCGGTCGGCCACCGCCGCGTGCTGCATGGCACGGGTCCGGGCCTCCGCGGCCCTCCGTTCGAGGTTGGACCGCTTGGCGTCGTTGTCGTAATCGAGGGGGTTGAGGGAGAGGGACTGCTGCGCGAGGATCTCCGCGACGGTCACGACGAATGCACGGATCATGGTTGTATTACTCCCTCACTCCAGTCGTTGGTTGTTGGAAACATCGGGAGGGTGCCAGACCCACCCGGTTGGCCCCGTCTCGGTGATGCACACCACGGAGTCCAGGTCCTTCTTGTAGTGGTGCGGGTTCTGGATGGCCTGCTCTCGCAGCCGTCGGATGCTGTCTTGCGCCCCGGCCAGCGTGCCCCATGAACTCAGGGCACGCTGGTGGAGGAGGTTCCGGTGTGTGGTCGCCACGTAGAACCGTGGCTTCACCGTGGTCGCCGGGATTCTCACGCGACCACCGGCCACGGGTAGCGGTCGCCGTCGATGGTCACCGGGCGGAACGAACACGCCCCCTGGTCCATCGCGTACTTGATGTCGGCCTCGTAGGTGGTCTCCCGGATGGAGACAATCTCCACCATCACGGTCTGATCCGTGGGCTGGAGGATCATCCACTGGGTCTCCCCGCTCCACACGTTGCACTCGAAGGTCTTGGCGAGGGCCTTGACCTCTGCGAGGGTCGGGGGACGGTCCCGCCACTCGGTGTCGATCACCGCCTCGGTGAACTCCGGGAGGGGGAGTCCGTCGATGGCCTCGCGGTTCTCGTCCGCGACGGCCCGACACGCGGCCCGCATGGCCTCGGCGCCCTGGAGGTGGGCCTCGATCACCTTGCGGAGGTGGGCGCGCTGCATCGCCTCTGCGATCTTGTCACCCTCGGGGGGGTTGCGCTGCATCCCGATGGCCCGCCACACACGGGCGAGGGCATCCTCGTCCTTGGTGAAGGCGTCGAGGACCCTTTCCAGGTCGTCGCAGAAGGGCTCGCTGTCGAAGTCGCAGACGAGCTTGCCGACCCCGTCCGGGAGCTTCCAGCCCACGCCCGCCATGCCGCGGGCGGTGGGGTTCTCGATCTTGGCCATGGAGACGGCGAGACGCGCGGCTTCAAGGAAGGATCGGAGGTTCTTGATGATGTCTTTCACGGGGTCTCGCTCTCTTCGATGGCCTCGGGCCATGGGGTTCGGTTCTCGTGGATCGCGGCCCACTCTTCGGCGGTGGGTGCTCGGAACACCCCCTGCGGGATGGCCTCGCCTCCTTCGTTTACGCCCTCGGGACTGAAGTCCTGGGTGTAGTGGTAGTAGCCCTCCCACACGGAAATCCCGTGCGGGGCATCGTCGAGTCCGAGGTCACTCAGGTCCGAGAGACCGGCCTCGTGGATCTCGTAGTGGAGATGGGTGCCAGTCCACCACACGACGCACCCATTGCCATTGGAGCGCCCGTTGGCGATCACGGCACGGCTCACCGTGGGCTCGGGCTTGGAGCCACCCAGGCCCCCGATCCCCAGGTTGACGAGGACGCCCATCACTGGTGCTCCCCGGCGCACCCGCGGTTGTTGCACACCACGTCGTAGTCGCCCGTGGTGGTGGACACGCGGCAGAGCCCGCTGCCCATGCAGTAGGTGTTGCCCGTGGGGTGCGCTCCGAAACGGCGCGCGATGTAGGCTTCCGCCCGGTGGTTCTCCGCGTTGATCTCACGGAGCACGGCGGCGTGACGGGTACGACGCTCGCGCAGGATGTACGCGGGGTCACTCTCCCTCAACAGGTAGACGTGGAGGCACGTCAGACCACTGACGATGGACACCGCACCGAAGATGGCGGCGATGATGAAAGCCCGGCGGGCGTTCCGGTCGTAGATGCTTGCGTCTCGGCTCACTTGGAGACCTCGTGGAGGGGAAGGTTGAGGTGGGCGGGGAGGTTGTCCACCCCGAAGTACTTGAGCACGTCCAGCACCACCCTCGCGTGCGCCACTTTGGTGAAGCGGTTGAGGGCGAAGGTCTGGCGGGCGTCGGCGGGCCATGTGGTGTCCCCTTCGAGCTTGTGGTTGTGAACCGCTTCGCTGCGAAGGTCGTTGAGCACCACCCGGAGGGTGGCGAGGTCGCCCTCCGAGGGGCGCGGGTGCTGCGAGGTGATCCACCGGGGACCCACCCTCATGGCCTTCTTGGGAGCCACGGTCGGGAGCTCGTGGATCGTGGTGGACCCCTGGAGTTGGGACGCCACGGTGCGGGCCTCCTCTCGCGTGGGGTACAGGGTGGCCGCGGTGATGTTGGCGACCTCGAACCCGCACCCTCGGTTGTAGGTGCCGTTGAGGAACGCGATGACGAATGACTTGGGAGGTGTGTTCATGTCCGCTGCTCAGGTGGTGGCGGGAACGTCTTCGGGCCAGACGGCCCAGTCGTCCGCGAGGATGTCTGCGATGGTCAGGGGGTAGTAGACCGTGTCGCGCTTGGGGCGCGTCCCGACCGGGTGAACCACCCGTCTGGGGTTCACGCTGGTGACCCAGCTTGTCCGGTGGATTCTCTGGCCCGCCCGGAGGTGAGGGAGTGCCCCCTCGAACCTCACGACAGCCTCGCCGGGTAGGACTTACCGTCCTTGCCGACGACCCGTTCCCCGGCGCGGGATGCCAGTTCGTTGCGGACAATCCCGACGAAGGTGTCAGAGCACCCGACCACGTCGGCAATGCCGACGTTGGACCAGTTGCACTTCACGGGGTCCGCGAGGGCCGCGACCACCGCCGCCCTGAGCTCGCGGCGGGTGCGCTTGATGGCCACCGGGGTCACCCCCTTGATGGCCCAGTGCGCCGCGAGGACGTTCGGCATCGCCAACTCAGCAGAGCGCATACAGTCTGTGCTCGACGTGCCCTCCCCCGTCCGCTGGACGAGGTCACCGTTGCACTTGGTGCCGGAATCCGCAGTGGCCCGCCACCACCACTTGGACCCGTCAATGGTCCAAGCCAGGAGGGTCACCGGACCCACCTTGGCGATGGGGTAACCGAGGTCGGTACGACCCCACTTGATGATCTTGTGTTGCATGTTCAATCTCCCATGACGGCTCAATGCCGTTTGGTTTGTGTTTCGATTCATTCGAGGGTTGGGCACCGTGCCGTCTCCCTCCAACCCCTAACAACTCTCGCCAGGGGGTGTTTAGCGAAATCGGTGAGGACCCTTACTGGTGCTCCCCGGCGCACCGGGCGTTCCGGTCCTTGGTGCTGTGGAGGATGAGCCCCATGATCACTCGGGCTCCTTGGGGGTCTCGGTCTTGGGTGCGGGGGTGCCGTTCGCGGCGTTCTGGGCTTCGAGCGCGGTCGCGATGCGCTCCAGGGCCTTGGCGATGCGGGGGATGGTGCCTTCGAGAAACATGGCACCCATGCGGGTGCGGGCGAACTCGATCATGGCGTCACCTTCTTGGTCTTGGGGGTGGGTCGGGGGACGGACTTGGCGCTGGGGGTGGCCACGAAGGCCATCTCACGCACCGTGAGCGTGCCGTTGCCGCACCCCGTGTAGGAGTCGCGACGGATGTACGCGGACTCGGCGTCCCGGAACAGGTGCAGGAACGGGTCGAACACGGCGTCGAACCGGCCCGATCGCGGGTTCAGGTACTCGCCCTTGCGGTTGAGCACCACGAACACCAGCTTCACTTGTACGAGCTTTCGAGGCTGGCGTCGTCGGCGCGGCGACCCGTGAGGTGGGCGATGAGCTCCGCGAGGACCACGGCGTCGCCCAGCCCGACCTTGAGCTTCTCGCGGACGTAGCCCGCGGAGAGGTACCCGCCGCCGGGCATGACGGTCATGCACGTCCCGTGGCCCTCGGTCATGAGGGCGACGATGTAGCAGCCGTCCAGGGTCTTGGTGTTGTCGATGAGGATGACTCGGTACCGGGTCCCGTTGCCGGGCTGGTACTCGATGGTGGTGGACTGGCCGTTGGCCTGCACGGACTTGATGGCTTCGGGAATGGTCTTGGTACGCATGGTCTGTCTCCTGGGGCCGCAGTGGCCCTTGGTTGTGCTGTCTTCCAACCCCTAACAACTCTCGTTCAGGGGTGTTTAGTGAAATCGTTCAGTGGCCCCCGCCCCTGGGATCGAACCAGGGGAGCGCCGTTCGGGGGTGTCTAGGGTTCGATGAAGGGGACCCCCAGAAGGTCGCAGGCTTCGTCGAACGCCTCCAGCGCGCCGGGTGGGCGCTCGTGGGGGCCGTCCTTGGCGATGGCCCTGCGGAGGTCCCTCAGGAACCGGGGGAGGCACTCCGTGGACTCCGGGTAGGCGTCCACGAAGCTATCGTACCTGCTCTCTTGGTTGCTCATGGTCGGTGCTCTCCTATTGGTGAGGTTGGTTCTGGTGAGCTCCTTGGCCCAGCGGTTGACGGCTGCGGTGTCCATGTTCAGCCCTCCATCTGTTCGTTGTAGACCAGGACCATGATCGCCCCGAGCTCCTCGGCGGTCTTGCCCGTGCGAGCGATGACCTCCTCGATGGTCCCGAGCTCCTCGGCCAGGGGGGCGGTGGCCGACGGCCAGTAGCTGGCGTTGCACAGCCCCACCGTGAAGGTGAACCCCGTGGGCTGTCCGTTGTCCCCGATGTCGTCGATGTCCCCATCGACGTTGCCGTACAGCCGAAGCAGACCCCCATTGGGGAGGTCCGTCTCGGTCTCGACGTTGATGGGCTGTCCCTCACGGATGTTGCCCACGACGGTCTTGGTTCCCTTGCTCATGTTCATTCTCCCTTGGTATCTCAGACGTTGGCCCCCGTCCCCGGAATCGAACCGGGGAGCACCAGTCGGGGGTTCAGAACGGGATGTCGTCCTCGTTGATGTCCGCCGGGGTCACCGCGGCCATCGCCGCGACGGTCCGGGCGTCCACCGCGTCGATGGTCAGGGCATCGCACTCATCGTGGTCGTCCTCGGGGTGACGCTGCCCGGGGGTGAAGTGGACCGGGCACTTGTGCCACGTATCCACCTGCGACAGGGCGTAGCCCGTCCCGCGGCACCCGCACTTGTCGGGGTCGCGGCGCTCGAAAGAGCCCGCCCGGAAGTTGTTGTAGTAGTGTTCGAGTTCGGACATGGAGTCTCCTTGGGGCCTCAATGGCCCTCTGGTGTTCGGTCGGGCACAGCGCCCTCCCAACCCCTAACAACTCTCGTTGGGGGGCGTTTAGCGAAATCGTTCGGGGTGGCCACCGATTGCCGAAGCACCAGCGACCGTCTCCCCTCCCAACCCCTAACAACTCTCGCCGGGGGGTCTTTAGTGAAATCGGTTGGCACACTTTGTGCCACCCTCACCTACTTTGCCTACACCACCTTACCTCTGCACCCACCGTGCCACAGTGTGGGATATGCACCCACCGTGCCAGACTAGCGGGCGAACAGGGGGGCGAAGTCGGGGCAGCGGGCGATGAGGGAGTTTTGGATGGTCTCCTGAAGCTCTCGACCCTCGGGGTCGTTGGCGTCGTAGGGCATCCCGGACTCCGCGCACTGGGCGAGGGCGTAGGTGTTGGGGAAGGTCCGAAGGTTCAGCCACGCCTCCTTGAAGTCCCCCTTCCGGGCGTCCACCAGGACGTTGATGGCATGGCTGATGACCGCGGCAGCATCGTGCTTGGGGGTGAGGTTGGCGTAGTCCCCGAAGACACTCCGTTGTGCTGCCTCATCCTGGAGCTTCCTCAGTTCCTCCAGGGGGAGGGAGTGGTCCTGGCCCCTCTCACACAGGCGGGTGAGGTCCGGGTCGCTCTGGATGGTGTGGAGGGTCTCCCCGGCGAGTTGGAGGAGGTGCTTGGAGAGGTTGGGATAGAGGTTTTCCATGAGTGTATTACGCCCGGCGGGCCGGGGCTGAAGTTCTCTGTTTGGCGAACCCGCGGCCCCGACCCGGTGGTGTTCCGGGTCGGGGCCGCGGGGGTGTCAGGTGGTCGGTGGTGGGGGCTCCTCGGTGCGGATCACGTCACCAAGGCGTTTCCAGCCCCCGTCCCTGGAGTAGGTCTCGACCCAGGTGCGCGGGACCATGGCACCCAGTGACTTGCGACGGTCTTGGGCGGCTTCCAGCGTCCACACGCACGAGCCATGGTGGACCCAGCCGGGTCGGGCACCGTCGGTGCCCTCGCCCGCTGCGCGGAACGCCCCTTCCCAGGGCTCCCACTTGGGCATGTCAGTCCTCCCGGTGTCGGCCCGTGAGGGCCTGGAAGATGCGCTGGATCACCCGCCCCGGTCGGGACAAGATCCGGGGGTTCTCGCCCCCGTACTTGATGACCGAGCGGTAGATGGCTACCACGTCCCTCACCAGGATGTACAGGGCGGCGACGGTGAACGGGGTGAGCACCCCGAGGATGTACCGGGTCATGGCTCAGGGCTCCATTTCGATGAGGGTGTTGACGTGCTCTTCGCACTTGACCGCTGCCTCGTCCCGGTACGCGGGGATGTCCGTCAGGTGCTGGAGTTGGTACCAGAAGAACCCGGCACTGTGGCTGTAGTCCCGGATGACACAGCGGTACGCTGTCGCCCGCCGGGCGTACACCCCCGCGTCGTCGCGGACGTGACCGATGGCCTCGACGATGGCCCCGTAGCCCTTGTGGGCGTACCCGTGGGCTTCGAGCGGACCCTTGGCGAGCTCCAATTCCACCGACTTGGTGAGGTTCTTGAGGGCCTTGGTGCATCGCGCCCGCTTGAGGGCGAGGGCCAGCCCGAACAGGTGGTGCCACGCGAGGGCTTCGAGGACCTTGAGGTTGTCCCCCGCGAGGGTCCCTTCGGGAGTGGACTCCGCGATCTGCATACGGGCGAGCAACGGGAGGTCCTCGCCCTTGGCCTTCGCCGCGGCCACCGCGGTGGCGATGGCTTCCTTGATCCGGGGGTTGTCGAGGTTCATGACGGTTCCTTCCCCTGGAACGTCCAGGGACTGCGGCCCCAGTAGGGGCGGGGGTTGAGGGCGCGTTGCAGCCAGTAATGGAAGTTGGAGAGGGTGATGCGCTTGCGAAACTTGAGGTGGCCGGTGTTGCTCACGTACGTTGATCCCTTGGGGTCTCATTGACCCTTGGTTTGGTTGGGTGCAGCGGGGTGCGGTCTACCAGACCTTGGCGATGAAGTGGTGCGCCACGAAGGCCAGCACCGCGAGGGTGCCGAGCCCGAGGACGGCGCTGAACACCCACCAGATGCCGAAGACGGTGCCAGCACGGTTCATTCTGCGGTCGAACTCGGCGCGGCGCTTGTCCATGTCGCGGTTGAAACTGTTGAAGTCGTTGTTGGGGAACATGCTCACGTCCTGGTGTTGCGGTTGCGGTTCTGGAGCCACAGGGCAATGGCCCCGATGGCAGCGATGATGCCGATGGCGTACGCGGCGATGAGGCTGATCTCTCGCACACTGACGGTTCCAGTTACGTCCATGTCAGGTTCCTTGTGACGTTGGTTGGTGCTCAGACGTGGACTTGAACCACGTTCCCGTGCAGTAGGGGATGAACGGCCCGTCCCGCACGGTTTCCAGCCGCAACCGTGGGAGAATCACGGTCGCCAGAGCGAAGTGCCCGGGATCGCCCCGGGCTGGGTTGGAGGTTGCGTCATTGGGAGCGAGGCCCGACCGGGGAGGCCCGGTCGGGCAGTGCGGCTCACGCCTCCCGGACAGCACGCCCGCGCTTGGCGCTGGTGTGTCGGGTGCGGACCAGGGTCTCCAGCTTGGCCACGATTTCCTTGGGGAGGTCGTCGAGCTTGGTGGAGTACACCGAGTCGTCGAACGTGGTCTTGACGTGCTCCGAGCCGTAGCCAAGACCCACGCCCACCACCAGAATGCCCGCGTCGTGCGCCCGCTTCATCTGCGAGCGGATCACCCGGTCATGGCCCCCGTCGGGCTGGCCATCGGTGACCACGAACAGGACCCGGTAACCCTCGGGGCGCTTGGAGAGCTCGTTCAGGGCGAACTCGATCCCGTCCGCCATCGGCGTCCCGCCCGATGCCCGGATCTCCCTGAGCCGCGGGGCGACCGTGGAGAACCGCTCCGACCAGTCCTTGAAGAGGTCGTAGTACATCGCAGAGGTGCGATGGCAGTCCTGGGGGATGTCATCGTACGAGTAGTTCATGCTCGCGTGCTTGCACCGGAACCCCAGGGCCATGGACTTGGCCCCGATGCAGTCGAGCGCATCCAGGAGGGTGTACACGATCGCCGTGGTCTCGCGGAGCTTGCCGTTCATGGACGAGCTTTCGTCGATCACGATGGCAGACGCCACGCTCATGTCGATCACGGGCGCAGTCACCCGGTAGGGACGGGAGGGCTTGTCGCCCCCGCGGAGCTCACAGTAGGT
>Ga0209476_10000748_pt1 | contig 22453 bp, 17 predicted proteins | sample KloWWTrecipitate_FD_187179 | JGI IMG/M metagenome (GOLD analysis project Ga0209476, IMG submission 187179) | Active sludge microbial communities from Klosterneuburg, Austria, studying microevolution and ecology of nitrifiers - Klosterneuburg... | ecosystem: Engineered > WWTP > Aerobic digester... | reverse complement strand
GGCCTTTCGCGCCTTCGATGACGATCCCGATTCGGCCGTTGCCGTGCTGTGGGGCGCGGGCGGGCACTTCTGCGCCGGCGCCGACCTGAAGGGCTTCGCCGGCGAGGCAACGCGCAACGCGCTCTCGCCCGAGGGCGACGGGCCGATGGGGCCGACGCGCCTGCAGCTGTCGAAACCGGTGATCGCCGCCGTCTCCGGCTACTGCGTCGCCGGCGGACTGGAGCTGGCCTGCTGGTGCGATCTGCGCGTGGCGGAGGAGAGCGCGGTGTTCGGCGTCTTCTGCCGCCGCTTCGGCGTGCCGCTGATCGACGGCGGCACGGTGCGGTTGCCGCGGCTGATCGGCGCCTCGCGCGCGATGGACATGATCCTCACCGGCCGGCCGGTCGCCGCCGGGGAGGCGCTGGCGATGGGGCTGGCCAATCGCGTCGTCGCCGAAGGCACGGCGCGCGAGTCGGCCGAGGCGCTGGCGGCGGAGTTGTCGCGCCTGCCGCAGACCTGCCTGCGCCACGACCGCCTGTCGAGCCTCGAGCAATGGAGCCTGCCGCCGGCGCAGGCGCTGGCGAACGAATTCACGCACGGACTGAAAACGCTGGAAAGCGGCGAGTGGCTGCAGGGCGCCGCCCGCTTCGGCAAGGGGGAAGGAAAGCATGGCGCGTTCTGAACGAAAACCGGCACCGCGCAAGGCGCTGGCGGCGGATGAAGGCAACCGCCGCGCGGAACTGATCCGTGCGGCCGGGCGGCTGTTCGTCGACAAGGGCTACGACGCCACGACCATCCGCGACATCGCCGACGCCGTCGGCATGCGCTCGGGCAGCCCGTTCTACCACTTCAAGAGCAAGCAGGACATGCTCAAGGCGGTGATGATCGAGGGCCTGCAGGCGGCATTGGCGGCGCAGCAGGCGGCGGTGGCCGGACTGAAGGACCCGGAGGAGAAGTTCCGCGCGCTGGTGCGGAGCCACCTGCGCATCATCCTCGAGGAGCACACCGAGTTCCCGGTGCTGCTCTATGAGTGGCGCGCCCTGTCGGAGGAATCCCGCGCCGAAGTGATCGCCGTCAAGGACCGCTACGAAGCCGTGTGGCAACCTGTGCTGCGCGAGCTGAAGAAGGCCGGCCGCCTCGGCGACGACGGCAAGGTGGCGCGCCTGCTGCTCTTCGGCGCGCTGAACTGGGTGGTGCAATGGTACCGGCCCGGCGGCGGCTCCGGCATCGAGCAGATCGCCGAGCGGGCCATTGAATTGTTTCTCTGCGACAAGGCCGACAAACGCTGATGCTCTTCGCCGTTTCCCTGATGATTCCCCTGCTGGTGCTGGCCGTCTGGGTGTTCTGGCGCCTGACGCCGCCGCGCCCCGAGACGGGGCCGGTGCGCGCCTTCAACGCCGCAGCCGTCGTGCTCGCTCTCGTCCTCGCCGGCGGCATCGCCTGGTACGTGCAAGGGAGCATGGCGGGCGGGACGGACCGCGGCATGTGGCCGGTGGTGACGGCCTACTACGTGATGGCGGTGGTGCCGCTCTGGCTCGCCGTCGCCGGCGTCCTCCGCCGCCTGATCTTCGGCGCGCGCGGGCCGTCGAAGCCGCTGGAAATCTCGCAGGACCTCTCGAAGACCCGTTTCTAGCCCAGCGTGGGGCTCGCCGGTAGCGCACAGGCGGCGCGGTATTCTGCCGCCAGCCGCGCCACCAGCTCGGCCGCCGGCGGCACGTCGTGGATGGTCGCCACGCCATGGCCGGCGCTCCAGGTGTCGCGCCAGGCCTTCGCCCCCGAGCCGAAATCCTCCCTGGCATCGGTGCTGCCGAGCATCTCCCTGGTATAGCCGGCCTTTTCCAGGCTCGGCCAGAGGAAGTTCGCGTTCGTGCCGGTGATGGCCGGCGTGTAGACGATGTCCTTCGCCGTGCAATCCAGGAGCATCTGCTTGTAGTCTGCCGTCGCCATCGATTCCTGCGTGGCGATGAAGCGCGTGCCGAGATAGGCGAAGTCGGCGCCCATCACTTCCGCGGCGCGCACCGAGGCGCCGTCGGAGATCGACCCGCCCAGCACCAGCGCGCCGTCCCAGAATTCGCGGATCTCGCGCACCAGCGAAAAGGGGCTCTGCGTGCCGGCATGGCCGCCGGCGCCGCCGGCGACGGCAACGATGCCGTCCACGCCGGCGGCGATGGCCTTCCTGGCGTGATAGGCATGGATGACGTCGCTGAACACCACGCCGCCGTAGCCGTGCACCGCCTTCACCACCTCGCCGGGATGGCCGAGGCTGGTGATGACGAAGGGCACCTTGTGCTTCACCACCAGTTGGAAGTCCTGCGCCAGCCGCGTGTTCGAGTGGTGCAGGATGAGGTTGACGCCGTAGGGCGCGACCGGCGCCTTCGGGTCGGCCGCCATGGCAGCGCCCAGTTCCGCGTTGATCTGCGTCAGCCACTCGTCGAGCACCTCGATCGGCCGCGCGTTGAGCGTCGGGAAGGTGCCGGCGACGCCGGCCTTGCAGGCGGCGATGACGAGATGCGGGCCGGAGACGAGGAACATCGGCGCGGCGATGACGGGGACCGTCATGCGGCCCTGAAAAAGTTTCGGGATCATGTCAGTTGCAGAAGAAGCGCTGGTTGGCGAAATCGATGACGGCCCCGGGCGCGAGATAGCCCTTGAAGGCCCAGCCGGCGGCGAAGGCGGCGAGCGCCACGCCGATGAGGATCAGCAGCAGGCGCGAGGTGCTCATCGGGCGGGTTGCGCGGACAGCCGGGCGAGCGGCCGCTCGTCGACCGGCAGGTTGACCAGCGCCGCCAGCACACCCAGGGCGATGGAGATCATCCAGACGATGTCGTAGGCGCCGGTCTTGTCGAAGACGAGGCCGCCCAGCCAGACGCCGAGGAAGCTGCCGAGCTGGTGGCTGAAGAAGACGAAGCCGGAGAGCATGGCGAGATACTTCACGCCGAAGATCTGCGCCACCAGGCCGTTGGTGAGCGGCACCGTGCCGAGCCAGAGCAGGCCCATGGCGGCGGCGAAGATCGCCACCGAGGCGTGCGACAGCGGCGCCAGCAGGAACAGCACGATGACGATGCTGCGCGCAAAATAGATCGCGGCGAGCAGCTTCTTCTTGCTCCAGCGCCCGCCGGCCAGGCCGAAGCCGTAGGTGCCGAAGATGTTGAACAGGCCGATCAGCGCCAGCGCCAGCATGCCGGTGTTGGCGGTGAGCCCCTTGTCGAGGACGTAGGAGGGCAGGTGGGCGCCGATGAACACCACCTGGAAGCCGCAGACGAAATAGCCCAGGGTGAGCAGCCAGAAGGCGCGCTCGCCGAAGGCCTCGCGCAGCGCCTCGCCGGCCGACTGGGCGATGGCGCTGGCGCTGCCCGGATGCGCCGCGCGTTCCGCCGTACCCAGCGCCAGGGGCACCATCAGCGTGGCGGCAACAGTCAGTCCCGCGAGGGCGGCGAACCAGCCCATGTCGCTGATCAGGTACTGCCCGGTCGGCACCAGCATGAACTGGCCGAAGGAGCCGGCGGCGCCGACGACGGCGAGCGAGACGGCGCGCTTCTCCGGCGCGACGGCACGGCCGACGGCGCCGTAGATCACCGAGAAGGTGGTGGCGGCGAGGCCCAGCCCCACCAGCACGCCGGCGGAGAGGGTGAACATCAAGGGGGTGGTCGACACCGTCATCAGGCCGACGCCGGCGGCGTAGAGGATGCCGCCGCCGAACACCACCTTGCCGGCGCCGAAGCGGTCGGCCAGCCAGCCGGTGACCGGTCCGCCGGCGCCCCACATCAGGTTCTGCAGGGCGATGGCGAAGGAGAACGCCTCGCGGCTCCAGGCAAGATCCATCGTCATCGGCTGCATGAACAGGCCGAAGGTGTGGCGGATGCCGAGCGAGAGCGAGACGACGATGCTGCCGCAGACGAGGAGCAGGGTGGCGGTGCGCGGTGGGGCGGGGACGTTCATTGAAGGTACAATCGTTGGGTTATCAACTTAAGACTATACACCGCCGGGCGCGGCCGGAGACCCCGCTGCGAGCGCGTGTTTGTCAGGATGCGGCCAGCATGAAACTCAACGACCTTGCCTTGTACAGGACGCAGGCCCTCATCGGCGGCGCCTGGTGCGATGCCGACAGCGGCGCCGCCTTCGATGTCGCCAATCCCGCCAGCGGCGAGCGCCTCGCCCGCGTGCCCGACATGGGCGCGGCCGAGACGCGCCGCGCCATCGAGGCCGCCGAGGCCGCCTGGCCGGCCTGGCGGAACAGGACGGCGAAGGAACGCGCCGCCGTGCTGCGCAAGTGGTTCGAGCTGATGCTGGCGCACAGCGACGACCTGGCGTTCCTCATGACCGGCGAGCAGGGCAAGCCGCTGTCCGAGGCGAAGGGCGAGGTGGCCTATGCGGCGAGCTTCGTCGAGTGGTTCGCCGAGGAGGCCAAGCGCGTCTATGGCGACACGATTCCCGCCACCCAGGCCGACAAGCGCCTCATCATCGTCAGGCAGCCCGTCGGCGTCTGCGCCGCCATCACGCCGTGGAACTTCCCGGCGGCGATGATCACGCGCAAGGTGGCGCCGGCGCTGGCCGCCGGCTGCACGGTGGTGGTGAAGCCGGCCGAGCAGACGCCGCTCACCGCGCTGGCGCTGGCGGAACTCGCCCAGCGGGCGGGCTTCCCGCCCGGCGTCTTCAATGTCGTCACCGGCAGCGCCGCCTCCGCGCCGAAGATCGGCGGCGAGCTGACCGGCAATCCGATCGTGCGCAAGCTGTCCTTCACCGGCTCGACCGAGGTCGGGCGGCTGCTCATGGCGCAGTGCGCGCCGACCATCAAGAAGCTTTCGCTCGAGCTCGGCGGCAACGCGCCGCTGATCATCTTCGACGATGCCGACCTCGACGCCGCGGTGGAGGGCGCGCTCGCCTCGAAGTACCGCAACACCGGCCAGACCTGCGTCTGCGCCAACCGCCTGCTGGTGCAGGACGGCATCCATGACGCCTTCGCCGCGCGCCTGGCCGAGGCAGCGAAGAAGATGAAGGTCGGCGCCGGCACCGAGGCCGGCGTGCTGCAGGGCCCGCTGATCGATGCGCAGGCGCTGGCCAAGGTCGAGGAGCACGTCGCCGACGCGCTCGCCAAGGGCGCCAGGGTGCTTACCGGCGGCCGGCGCCATGCGCTCGGCGGCACGTTCTACGAGCCGACGGTGATCGCCGACGTCACGCCGGAGATGAAGTGCGCGCGCGAGGAGACCTTCGGCCCGGTGGCGCCGCTGTTCCGCTTCCACACGGAAGCCGAGGCGATCGCGCTGGCCAATGCCACCGAGTTCGGCCTGGCCGCCTATTTCTTCAGCCGCGACGTCGCCCGCTGCTTCCGCGTCGGCGAGGCGCTGGAGTACGGCATGGTCGGCGTCAACACCGGCATCATGTCCAACGAGGTGGCGCCCTTCGGCGGCGTCAAGCAGTCCGGCATCGGCCGCGAGGGCTCGAAGTACGGCATCGAGGAATACCTCGAGATCAAGTACCTCTGCTTCGGAGGCATCGCATGAAGATCCGCGCCGCAGTCCTCGACGAGATGGGCCGCCCCGGCCCCTATGCGCAGACGCGCCCGGTCGCCATCGAGACCATCGAGCTGGATTCCCCGGGGCCGGGCGAGGTGCTGGTGAAGATCACCGCCGCCGGCCTCTGCCATTCCGACCTCTCCATCATCAACGGCGACCGGCCGCGCGTCATGCCGATGGTGCTCGGCCACGAGGCGGCGGGCATCGTCGAGGAATGCGGGCCGGGCGTCACCGACCTCGCGCGCGGCGACAGCGTCGCGCTGGTGTTCGTGCCGAGCTGCGGCCATTGCGTGCCCTGCATGGAGGGCCGCCCCGCGCTGTGCGAGCCGGGCGCCGCCGCCAACGTCGCCGGCACGCTGCTCGGCGGCGGGCGCCGCGTGCATCGCGCCGACGGCTCGCTGCTCAACCACCAGGTCGGCGTCTCCTGCTTCGCCGAGTACGCCGTGGTTTCGCGCGGCACGCTGGTGAAGGTCGATCCGGAACTGCCGGCGGACGTCGCCGCGGTGTTCGGCTGCGCCGTGCTGACCGGCGTCGGTGCCGTCATCAACTCGGCGCGCGTTCCGCTCGGCGCCACGGTGGCGGTCATCGGACTGGGCGGCGTCGGCCTCGCCGCCCTGCTCGGCGCGCACGCCGCCGGCGCGCGCCAGATCGTCGCCATCGACCGCCTCGACGAGAAGCTCGAGCGTGCCTTCGCGCTGGGCGCCACGCACGCCTTCAACGCGGACGACCCGGATCTGGTGGCGCAGGTGAGGGCGGCGACGCACGGCGGCGTGGAGTACGCCATCGAGGCGGCCAGTTCGGTGGATGCGCTGGAGGTCGCCTACCGCATCACGCGGCGCGGCGGCACCACGGTGACCTGCAGCCTGCCGCATCCCGACCACCGCTTCCAGTTGCAGGCGGTGAACCTGGTGGCCGAGGAAAGGACGATCAAGGGCTGCTACCTCGGTTCGGCGGTGCCGGCGCGCGACATCCCGCACTACATCGCGCTGTATCACGCCGGCAAGCTGCCGGTGGACAAGCTGATTACCTCGCGGATTTCCCTCGACGAGATCAACGCCGGCTTCGACCGCCTGGCGGCGGGCGAAGCGGTGCGGCAGGTGATCGTTTTCTAGCGGCCGAAGATGCCGCGCAGGAGGTTGCCGGGGCTGGGCAATCCCTCCGACTCTTCCTTCTGCTGCCCCGACTGCGCCCGCGACGATCCGCGGCCGCCCTCGTCGCCCAGCATGGTCATGCCGGTCGACTTGACCCGAACGCGCACCGCCCACTCCGGATTCCACGGCGCCTTCGGGTTGGCGGGGCGCGGCGGATGCGCCAGGTTCAGTTCCGGGCCGTAGGCGATCATGCGCACCATCGCGCCATCGGCGCCGGCGAAGATGCCGGCGGGAATCGCGCAGCGCTGGGTGCTGGTCGGCAGGATGACCCTTTCCTTGAGCAGCCGCTCGATCTGCGCCGGCGGCAGGTAATCCATCAGGCCCCAGCCGGGATCGGGCTGCTCGCTGGAACTCCAGATGATCATTTCCTGCTCGCCCTTGCCGCCCATCGCCGTGAGGAAGTAGGCGCGGGCGTTGTTCACATCGGCCCAGCCGACGTTGATCGGACCCTTCGGATCGCCCTGGGCCGACAGGCTGATTTTCGGCATGAAATCGTGGGCGGCGCCGATGGCGAACCGGAGGCCGGCCGGGACGCCTTCGCCCGAGACGGCGTGGTCGCCGTTCAGGGAGGCATTCGCCGGCACGCGCTTCCGGTCCTGTTCGTTCGGCCACACCGAGCGGCCGGCGACGGCCTTGGCGCCGCGATCCGGCGCGAAGCGGCCGATCATGAACTTCGAGTATTCGTCCGGCGCCGCCCTGGCGAAATCCAGCACGCGCGGCTGGCCCGGGCGCACCGTCTCGCTGCAGCCCCAGTAGAACAGCAGCCGGCCCTTCGGCCGTTCCATGTCGGCTTCGCCTTCGCTGCGGCCGCGCTCGACCTGCACCGGAATCAGCGGCAGGGCGCTGCCCATGTTCAGGGCCGGCGGGATGGCGTGGCTGCCGAGCGTGCCCGAGGGCTTGTTGCGCGTGTGCAGCGCGGTGTCGAGCCATTTGCCCGGCGCGCCGCCGGCATTCTTGGTGCCGCCGAAGAAGCCGCCGAACATGCCCATGCTGCCCTCGTCCATGTCGTCCATGCCGGGAATCGACATGCTGTGGGTGGCGACGTCGGCCCAGAACTGGGCGACGGGGGGCCTGGTCTGGGCCGCGGCGAGGGCGGGGGGCAGCGCCAGCAGGGCGGCCATCACGAGGTTCGGGCGAAAGGTCATGTCCGGCTCCGCAAAATGAAAAAGAACGCCGGCATTCTAGCCGAAACGCATCCGCTGGCGCTCCGCGCGAGGCGGCACGAAAGAGAACTCACCGGCAATTGCTGTCGGCCTGCTGCTGCCAGCTATCGGTCAGGCGTCGCCGTTCCTCGTCCTCCATGAAGACGCGCTCGCCCTGCTGATCCACGCGATAGAGGGGACGCTCCTGCTTCAGGGAATCCAGGGCGCTGCGCGCGCGCAGGCATTTCTGTTCCGCCTCCTGGGCCTTCTGCTGCGTCTCCTTTTGCTTCTTCTCTTCCTGGAAGCGGCGCTCGTTGGCGTCCTGCAGCTGTTCCTCCCAGCTGCGGCTGCGCGGCGCCGCTTGCGTCTTGTCCGGCGATGGCGGGGGCTTGACCTGCATTTTTCCGCCCGCCTTCCCGGGGGGCGGCTTGTCGGAGTAGTGCACGACGCCCTTCTCGTCCACCCACTTGTAGAACCCGCCCTGGGCATTCGCCTGCAGGGCCAGACCGGCCAGGAGCAACAGGAGCCAGCGCATCATGCCTTGCGGTAGACCTCGGCGCCGGAGCCGACGAACTCCACCGCCTTCTGCTCCATGCCCTTCTTCAGTGCTTCTTCCTCCGAGACGCCCTGCGCAGCGGCGAAGTCGCGCACGTCCTGGGTGATCTTCATCGAGCAGAAGTGCGGCCCGCACATCGAGCAGAAGTGCGCCAGCTTGGCGCCCTCCTGCGGCAGCGTCTCGTCGTGGAACTCGCGCGCCTTGTCCGGATCGAGGCCGAGGTTGAACTGGTCGTCCCAGCGGAACTCGAAACGCGCCTTCGACAGCGCGTTGTCGCGGACCTGCGCGCCCGGGTGGCCCTTGGCGAGGTCGGCGGCGTGGGCGGCGATCTTGTAGGCGATGATGCCGTCCTTGACGTCGTCCTTGTCGGGGAGTCCCAGGTGCTCCTTCGGCGTGACGTAGCAGAGCATGGCGGTGCCGAACCAGCCGATCATCGCCGCGCCGATGGCGCTGGTGATGTGGTCGTAGCCGGGGGCGATGTCGGTGACCAGCGGGCCGAGGGTGTAGAACGGCGCCTCCTTGCAGTGCTTCAGCTGCAGCTCCATGTTCTCCTTGATGAGGTGCATCGGCACGTGGCCGGGGCCCTCGATGATGGTCTGCACCTCGTGCTTCCAGGCGATGTCGGTGAGCTCGCCCAGGGTCTTCAATTCGCCGAGCTGCGCTTCGTCGTTGGCGTCGTGCACCGAGCCGGGGCGCAGGCCGTCGCCGAGGCTGAAGCTGACGTCGTAGGCCTTCATGATCTCGCAGATGTCCTCGAAGTGCGTGTACAGGAAATTCTCCCGGTGGTGGGCCAGGCACCACTTGGCGAGGATCGAGCCGCCGCGCGAGACGATGCCGGTCATGCGCTTCGCCGTCATCGGGATGTAGCGCAGCAGCACGCCGGCGTGGATGGTGAAGTAGTCGACGCCCTGCTCGGCCTGCTCGACCAGTGTGTCGCGGAAGATTTCCCAGGTCAGCTCCTCGGCGCGGCCGTCGACCTTCTCCAGCGCCTGGTAGATCGGCACGGTGCCGATCGGCACCGGCGAGTTCCTCACGATCCACTCGCGCGTCTCGTGGATGTTCCTGCCGGTGGACAGGTCCATCACCGTGTCGCCGCCCCAGCGGATCGACCATGTCATCTTCTCGACTTCCTCCTGGATGCTGGAGCCGAGCGCCGAGTTGCCGATGTTGGCGTTGATCTTCACGAGGAAGTTGCGGCCGATGATCATCGGTTCGGCTTCCGGGTGGTTGATGTTGGCCGGGATGACGGCGCGGCCGCGCGCCACTTCGTCGCGCACGAACTCCGGCGTGATGACCTGCGGGATCGAGGCGCCGTAAGATTCGCCCGGATGCTGGCGCAGCAGCAGGTCCGAGAGGCCCTCGCGCTTCTGGTTCTCGCGGATCGCGATGAACTCCATCTCCGGCGTGATGATGCCGCGGCGGGCGTAGTGCATCTGCGAGACGTTCATCCCTGCTTTCGCGCGGCGCGGCCTGCGCTTCAGGTCGAAGCGCATCGCGGCGAGCGCCGGATCGGCCTCCCGTTCGCGGCCGTAGGCGGAGGTCAGCGCCGGCAGTTCCTCGCTGTCGCCGCGCTCCTCGATCCATTGCTGGCGCAGGGCGGGCAGGCCCTTGCGGATGTCGATCTTCGCCTGCGGATCGGTGTACGGCCCCGAGCAGTCGTAGACGCAGATCGGCGGGTTCCTTTCCGCGCCCATCGCGGCGGGCGTGTCGGACTGGCTGATCTCGCGCATCGGCACGCGGAGGTCGGGCCGGCTGCCGGTGACGTAGATCTTGCGCGACTGCGGCAGCGGCTGGACGGCCGCCGCGTCCACATGGGCGGACGCAGCGACGAATTGTTGGCTTCGGCCGCTTCGCTTAACCTCGGCTACGCCGAGGTTAGCCTGCGCCGAAACGATGTTTTCTTTGGCGTTCATGGTGTTTCCTTCCAGAGGGAATGCGGGAAGGAAGTCGTTGCGGCTTCCCTACGACGGCATTACCCGTACAGGTTCAGAGGGTATGTTCTCAGCCGGCCCTGCCGGCACCCCTAGTAGTCGCAAGCTACTGCAAAGCGGGGCGGGATGCAAGGAGCAGGCGCCTTGTGATAGCTTGCCGAAAAGCGAAGGCAAGGGGAGGCCCATGACGATCGGCTGGATCCTGGCGGTACTGGCGGCAGCCGCCCTGCTGTGGGGCATCGTCCTCTACAACCGCCTGGTGGCGCGGCGCAACCACGCGCGGGAGGCCTGGAGCGGCATCGACGTGCAGCTCAAGCGGCGCCACGACCTGCTGCCGAAGCTGGTCGAGGCGGTGAAGGCCTACGCCGGCTACGAGCGCGAAGTCCTGCGCGAGAGCGTCGAGGCGCGCACCGGCGCACCCTCGCCGCAGCGCGCCGCCGCCGAGAACGCCCTCACCGGGCGCCTGCGCGCGCTGCTCGCCGTGGTCGAGGCCTATCCCGACCTCAAGGCCAGCCGCGGCTACCTCGACCTGCAGGCGCAGATCTCCGAAGCCGAGGAGCAGATCCAGTATGCGCGCCGCTATTTCAACGGCACGGTGCGCGAGCTGAACATCCTGGTGGATTCCTTCCCGAGCAACCTCGTTGCGCGCCTGTTCGGCTTCGCCCACATGGACTATTTCGAGATCGAGCTGGCCACCCAGCGCGACAGTCCGGAGCTGCCCTTCCGATGATGCGGCTGCTCTGCATCGCCGTCCTGTGGGGACTGACTTCTACTGCATCGGCCTCGGAGTTCGGCGGCGAGACCATCCGCGAATTCGACGCGCAGATCGAGGTGCGGGCGGACGGCGCGCTGGAGGTCACCGAGGCGATCCTGGTCAACGCCGAGGGTCGCCAGATCAAGCGCGGCATCTTCCGCGACTTCCCGATGCTGTACCGTGCCTGGCACGGCCGCGCCGTGGCGCCCTTCGAGGTGCGCTCGGTGACGCGCAACGGCGTGGAAGAGCCCTGGCATATCCAAGAGCAGTCGAACGGCGTCCGCCTCTACATCGGCCGCGCCGACCGCAACGTCCCGCGCGGCCTGCACCGCTACGAGATCCGCTATCGCACGGACTGGCAGCTCGGCTTCTTCGCGGATCACGACGAGCTGTACTGGAACGTCACCGGCAACGGCTGGTCGTTCATCATCGAGCGCGCCACGGCTGCGGTCGTCCTGCCGGGCGCGCTGCCCGAAGCCGCGCTGACGCTGGATGCCTATACCGGCCATGCCGGCGAGAAAGGACGCGACTGGCGCGCACGCGTCGACGCCGAGGGCCGTGCGCGCTTCATGACCACCGCGCCGCTGATGCCGAACCAGGGCCTGACCATCGTCGTCGGCTGGCCGAAGGGCCTCGTCGCCGAGCCGAGCCGCGAGCAGCGGCTGGCGCGCTGGGCGCGCGACAACCCGGAGTGGCGCGCCGGCCTCCCCGGTCTCGCCCTGCTGCTCCTCTACTACCTCGTCGTCTGGCAGCGTTACGGGCGCGATCCGGCCGGCGCCACGGTGATTCCGCGCTTTGCCCCGCCGAAGGAGGTCTCTGCCGCCGACGCGCGCTTCCTCGAGCGGCGCGGCTACGACGAGCGCACCTTCGCCGCCGCGGTGGTGGCGCTGGCGGTCAAGGGGCACCTGCGCATCCGCGAGGACGACGACCGCGACTACACGCTGGAGCGGCCGCAGGAAGCCGCCGCCGAGCCGCTCTTCGACGACGAGAAGGTCCTGCTCGGCGCGCTCGGCGTGGCGCCGGGCGGCGCGCTGCCCCTGCGCAGCGAGAACGCGGTGAAAGTCGGTGCCGCGCACAAGGCGCTCAAGGAGGCGCTGCGCAAGGAGCACCTCAAGCAGCATTTCGTCACCAACGGCAAATACCTCATCCCGGGCCTGATCGGCAGCTTCGTCGTGCTCGTCGTCGCCACCCTCCAGTCGAGCCGGCCCGACCCGCTGTCGCTGTTCATGCTGTTCTGGCTCACCGGCTGGACCTTCGGCGTCTACATGCTCCTGTCGCAGGCGGCAGGCATCTGGAGACAGGTCTTCTCGGGCAAGTGGCTTACGATCGTGCCGGCGCTGTTCATAACGGCGTTCTCGATCCCGTTTGTCGCGGGCGAGCTGTTCGGGCTGTATGTCCTGTTCACCCAGGGCTCGCCGCTGATGGCGGCGCTGCTGCTGCTCCTGGTCGGGGTCAATTTCCTCTTCTATCGCCTGTTGCAGGCGCCGACCCTGGCCGGCCGCCGTCTGCTCGACGAGCTGGCCGGCTTCCGCATGTACCTTGAGGTGGCGGAAAAGGATGAGCTGCGGGTGCGGCACGGGCCGGAGCGGACCCTCCAGCTGTTCGAGAAATACCTGCCCTATGCGCTGGCCCTCGGCGTCGAGAACGCCTGGGCCGAACAATTCTCCGACATCCTCGACCGGGCCAGGGCGACGGGCGGCGCCGACACCGTGCCGCGCTGGTACAGCGGCTCCTCGTGGGATGCGCCGGGGAGCGGCTTCGCCGGTGCGCTGGCCGGCGGCCTGTCGGGCGCCATCGCTGCCGCCTCCAGTTCGCCCGGCAGCGGCAGTTCCGGCGGCGGGGGCGGTGGTTCCTCAGGCGGTGGCGGCGGTGGCGGCGGCGGCGGCGGCTGGTAAGGTCCGGATTGACAGTACTGAACCCCGGATATATATTACTGACCGGTCAGTTATATATATCCGCGCCAATGCCCGTTACCAAGACCCGCTGGAAGCGCCGCAAGGAGGCGCGTCCGCAGGAACTTACTGCCGCTGCGCTGGAACTCTTCGTCGAGAAGGGTTTCGCCGCGACGCGCCTGGATGAAATCGCCGCGCGGGCGGGTGTTTCCAAGGGCACGCTGTACCTCTATTTCGACAGCAAGGAAGAACTCTTCAAGGCGGTCATCCGCGAGGGCCTGCTGCCGCTGCTGGCGGAAGGCGAGGAACTGATGGCCAGCATGCCCGGCCCGGCCAGCGAACTCTTCAGGGCCATCGTCCTGCGCTGGTGGGAGATCGTCGGCGAGGGCCCGATCGGCGGCATCCCCAAGCTGATCTTCGCCGAGGCGCGCAACTTCCCCGAGATCGCCCGCTTCTACGCCGACGAGGTGATCGAGCGCGGCAAGCGCCTGTTCGTCGCCGTCTTCCGGCGCGGCATCGATTCCGGCGAGTTTCGTCCCTTCGACCCGCAGGCGCTGGTGCACATCGTCATCTCGCCGCTGATCATGCGGGTGATCTGGAAGCATTCGCTCGACTGCTGCGGCGTCACCAACGTGCCGCTCGACGACTACCTCAGGGAGTACCTCGAACTGACGCTGCGCGGCCTGCGCCGCGATCCGACATGACCAGGAGAAGAACCGTGCGCCGAATCCTTCCGTTTCTCGTGCTTGTCGCGCTGCCTGCCCTGGCGCAGCAGCCGGCAGCGCCACCGGCCGTCAGCGCCAAGAGCTTCGGCGAGGTGGCGCTGCACCCCGAGCGCGAAGCACCGGCCTCGGCAGTGAGCCTCAACGAGAGCCGGCTCTCGGCCGAGGTGTCGGCAACGGTGCAGGAAGTCGCATTCGACGTCGGCCAGGTGGCGCCGAAGGGCGCGGTGCTGATCCGGCTCGAGACACGCGACCATGAGCTGGCGCTGGCCAAGGCCCAGGCGTCGCTGGACTCCTCGCGCGCCCGCGCGCGCCTGGCCGAGCAGCAGCTGAATCGCGCGCGCGAGCTGGCGAAGCAGAATTTCTACTCCGCCGAGGCGCTGTCGCAGAAGGAAACCGAGCTGGCGGTGCACCAGGCCCAGGTGAAGCTGGATGCGGCCCAGCGCGCCCAGGCCCAGCGCAACCTGGAGAAGTGCACCCTGCGCGCACCTTTTCAGGCCATCGTGCGCAGCCGCCAGGCCCAGGTCGGCGAGCTGGCCGCGCCGGGCACGCCGCTGATGACCTTGTCCGATGCGGCGCACATCGAAATCGCCGCCCAGGTGCCGCCGCGCGACATCGCCTCGCTGCAGGGCGCGACCGCAGTGCGCTTCACCGGATCGGGCGGCGAGCACGCGGTGAAGCTGCTGCGCGTCTCGCCCGCCATCAGCCGCGAGGCACGCAGCGTCGAGGTGCGCCTCGCCTTCGACGGCAAGCCGGCCGCGCCGGGCGCGGACGGGCGCATCCTCTGGCGCGATCCGCAGCCGCATCTGCCGGCCGAGCTGGTGTCGAAGCGCGGCACGGTGTTCGGCGTCTTCATCCTGGAAAGCGGCAAGGCGCGGTTCGTGGCCCTGCCCGGCGCGCAGGAGGGCCGCCCGGTGGCGGCGCCGATGCTGGCCGACAGGATGATCTTTGTCGACGGCCGCCACGGCCTTGCCGACGGCCAGGCCGTGCAGCTGAAGAAATGATTAGCCCCCAGGCTCACTACGTTCGCTGCCCCCCGAGGGGGCGCATGCTGCCTTGGGGCGGCCCGGCGGCATCATGAAGCTCTTCGAAAGCCTCATCCGCAACCACCCGCTGGCGAACATCACCTTCGCCCTGGTGCTGATCCTGGGCGCGCTCGCCTACGCGGCGATGCCGCGCGAGCGCGATCCGGAGATCAACTTCAACTGGGTGATCGTCACCACCGCACTGCCCGGCGCCTCGGCCGAGGACGTCGAGAAGCGCGTCACCCAGCCGCTGGAGGATGCCATCAAGGGCGTCGCCGACATCAAGTTTGTCGCCTCCAACAGCCGCGAGGGAATCGCCTCGATGCTGATCCGCTTCGGCGACATCAGCGAGCGCGTCTTCGACAAGCGGGTGAACGACCTGCGCCGCGAGATCCAGAACCGCGCCAGCATCGAGCTGCCGCCGGAATCCAAGGAGCCGCGCATCATCGAGGTCACCACCTCGAACGGCTTCCCGACGGCGATGGTGCTGGTGACCGGCGCGGCCGACGACGAGTACCTGCGCCTGTCGGCGAAGAATCTCCGCGACGACATCGAGCGCATGGCGGGCGTCGACCGCGTCTACGCCAACGGCCTCAACGACCCCGAGCTGCGTGTCGAGTTCATGCCGGCGGCGGCGCAGGCGCGCGGCGTCACCGCCGCCGACATCGCCGATGGCGTCGGTGGCTGGTTCCGCGACACCTTCGCCGGCAAGGCGCGCGTCGGCGGGGACGAATGGCTGGTGCGCCTGGTCGGCCAGGAGGTCGATCCGGCCTACCTGGCGCGGCTGAGCGTGGCGCCGGCCCTGAACCCGCGCGAGAAGGTACCGCTCGACGCCCTGGCCACCGCCGCCCGCACCCGCGTCAAGCCCGACCGCCTCGCCGCCTCCTCCGGCCGCCCGGCGGTGGTGCTGTCGGTGACGAAGAAGAGCCGCGTCAATACCGTCGAGCTGGTGGAGAAGATCAACCGCCACCTCGCCGAGCAGAACCCGGTGCTGGCGAAAGCCGGCGTCTCGGCGATGCTGATGGACGACCAGACGGTGGTGACGCGCGAAGCGATCCGCGTCATGGAATCCAATGCCCTGCAGGGCCTGCTGGTGGTGCTGGCGATCTGCTGGCTGTTCCTCGGCACGCGCATCGCGCTGCTGGTCGGCCTCGGCATTCCCTTTGCCCTGGCCGGCACCTTCGGCGTGCTGCACGCGCTGGGCTACACCCTCAACATCTCGGTGCTGCTCGGCGTGGTGATCGCGCTGGGCATGCTGGTCGACGACGCGGTGGTGGTGGTGGAAGCCATCTACTACCGCATCCAGCGCGGCCAGGACTACTTCAGCGCGGCGGTGGACGCCCTGCGCGAGGTGATCGCGCCGGTGACCTCCTCGGTGGCGACGACCGTCTCGGCCTTCCTGCCGCTGATGCTGCTGCCCGGCATCGTCGGCAAGTTCATGTTCATCATCCCCTTCGTCGTCACCCTGGCACTGGCCATCAGCCTGATCGAGGCCTACTGGATGCTGCCGGCCCACGTTACCGTGTTGCGCCTGAATTTCGACAATCCCTCGCGCATGCAGCGCTGGCGCACCAATTTCCTGCACAGCCTGCGCGTGAAGTACGCCCGGCTGCTGATCCGCGTCATGCGCCGGCCGAAATTGTGGCTGGTCGTGGCAGGCGGCATGCTGCTGCTCGCCGCTGCGGCCCTGGCAACGGGTGTCATCCGCGTGCAGTTCTTCGCCCTGGACCCGCTGCGCATTTTCTACGTCAATGTGGACATGCCGGCCGGCGCGCCGGTGGACGCCACTCTGGCCAAGGTGCAGGCGGTCGAGGCGCGCGTCCGCAGCCAGCTGAAGGCAGGCGAGGCGCGCGAACTGGCTTCCATCGCCGGCCTGAAGTTCACCGACACCGAGCCGCTCTACGGCGACGCCTACGGCCAGGTCTTCGTCTCGCTCAATCCGCACACCGGCGATGCGCGCAGCGTGCCGCAGCTGATCGAAGCGATGCGCGCCGAGGTAGAGGCCACGCCCGGGCCGGGCAAGGTGACGTTCACCCTCCTCTCCGGCGGCCCGCCGCTGTCGAAGGCAGTGCGCGTGCGCGCGCGCGGCGACGACCAGAACGCCCTGCGCGCCGCCGCCGACGCGCTGCTCGCCATCGTCCGCGCCATCCCCGGCGCCCAGGACGTCGCCGACGACGAGGTGCCGGGCCGGCCCGAGATGGTGCTGGCGCTCGACCGCGAGGCGGTGCGCAACGCCGGCCTCAACCCGGCCCAGGTGGCGCGCATCGTGCGCCTGCATGTGGATGGCGAGATCGTCGCCCTGGCGCGCGACAAGGGCGAGAAGATCGAGGTGCGGGTGCGGGCGAAGCGCGAGGGGACGGCGGACATCGCCTCGATCCTGTCCGACCCGGTAGCCCTGCCAGCCGGCGGCAGCACCACGCTCGGCGCCCTGGTGCGCGAGGAGACGCGCAGCGGCCCCGGCATCGTCAAGCACTACAACCTGAAGCGCGCCATCACCGTCGAGGCCGACCTCGACAAGAAGCAGACCGACACGGTCGAGGCCAACCGCATCGTCGCCGGGGAATGGAAGAAGGTGCAGGCGAACCATCCGGGCGTCTCGCTGGATTTCTCCGGCGAGCTGGACGACATCCAGGAGAGCCTCGATGCCATGGCGGTGCTGTTCCTCGTCGGCCTTGGCCTGATCTACATGATCCTCGCCGCGCAGTTCAGGAGCTACTGGCAGCCGCTCTTGATCCTCGTCACCGTGCCGCTGGCGTTCACCGGCGTGGCGCTGGGCCTGATCATCTCGCGCGACCCGCTGTCGCTGTACACCATGTACGGCGTCATCGCGCTGACCGGCATCGCGGTGAACTCGGCCATCGTGCTGATCGACGCCGCCAACGACCGCCTGCAGTCCGGCATGGGCGTGCTACACGCGGCGGTGTATGCCGCGCGCCGCCGCGTCGTGCCGATCATCATCACCAGCGTCACCACGGTGGGCGGCCTGTTCTCGCTGGCCTTCGGCCTCGGCGGCAAGTCCATGCTGTGGGGACCGGTGGCCAGCGCCATCGTCTGGGGCCTGGGCTTCGCCACCGTGCTGACGCTGTTCGTCATCCCGCTGCTGTACTGGCTGTTCATGCGCCCGCGCACCGCGTCGCGTCGCGGCCTGCTGCAGCGTTTCTCCTTCGGAAGGTCATCATGAGACTCAATATCCTGGGCGTCGCTTCCCTCGCCTTGCTGCTGGCGGGCGGCTGCTCGAAGCCGGAGGCGCCTGAACAGCCCCTGCGCAGCGTGCGCGTCATGAAGGTGGACAGCGCCGCCGTGTCCCGCAGCCTGACTTTTCCTGGCGAGGTGCGCGCACGCTACGAGAGCCGCCTCGGCTTCCGCCTCGGCGGCAAGCTCGTCGAGCGGCGCGTCGATGTCGGCGCCGTGGTCAGGAAAGGGCAGGTGCTGGCGCGCCTCGACGCCCAGGACGCTTCGCTGAACGCCGCGCAGGCCGAGGCGAACCGCGCGCTGGCGGAGGCCGAGGTGAAGCGCTATCGTGACCTGCGGGCGAAGAACTTCGTCAGCCAGGCCGTGCTCGATGCCAAGGAAACGGCGCTGAAGACGGCCCAGGCGCAGGCCGGCATGGCGCGCAACCAGGCCGCCTACACGACACTGGTCGCCGATCGCGACGGCGTGGTGACGGCCATCGAAGCCGAAGCCGGCCAGGTGGTGGCCGCCGGCCAGACCGTGGTGCGCGTCGCCGAGGGCGGCGAGCGCGAGATCGTCATCGCCGTGCCGGAAAGCGAAGTGGAGAAGGTGCGTGCGGCGACAGGGTTCGAAGTCAGCCTGAACAGCGTGCCCGGCCGCAGCTGGCAGGGGCGGCTGCGCGAACTCGCGCCCGGCGCCGATGCGGCGACACGCACCTTCGCGGCGCGCATCAGCGTGGCGGAGGCCGATGAATCGGTTCGCCTTGGGATGAGCGCCGGCGTCCGCGTCAGCGGCGGCGCCGGCGATACGGCGATGCGCCTGCCGCTTTCCGCCTTCTTCACGCGCAACGACCAGGCCAACGTCTGGCGGGTCGATCCGGGGACGCAGACCGTGCGCCTGACGCCGGTTGCCACCGATGGCGTGGTCGGCAACGAGATGCGCGTCAAGAGCGGCCTGGAAGTCGGCATGCTGGTGGTCACCGCCGGCGCCAATCTGCTCGAAGAAGGGCAGAAGGTGCGCCTGCCGGAAAATCGGAAATGAATCCGGAGGGCCGCTTCAACCTCACCGCGGCGGCGCTGCGCCACCGCGAGCTGACGCTGTTCTTCATCCTGGTCATCGCCATCGCCGGCTTTTCCTCGTACTTCAAGCTCGGCCAGCGCGAGGACCCGGACTTCACCTTCCGCGCCATGGTCGTGCGCACGATGTGGCCGGGCGCCACGGCGGAGCAGGTCGACAAGCAGGTGACCGACCGCATCGAGAAGAAGCTGCAGGAAGTGCCCTTCTTCCGCCACACGCGCAGCTATTCCAAGCCGGGGGAGTCGCTGATCATCCTCGAGCTGCACGACACGGCGCGCGGGCCGGCGGTGGCCGACGCCTGGTACCAGGTGCGCAAGAAGATCGGCGACATCCGCAACACCCTGCCCGAGGGCGCCGTCGGGCCGTTCTACAACGACGAGTTCGGCGACGTCTTCGGCTCGATCTACGCCTTTACCGCCGACGGCTTCACGCATTCCGAGCTGCGCGACTACGTCGAGGCGGCGCGCCAGCGCCTGCTGAAGCTGAAGAACGTCGCCAAGATCGACCTCGTCGGCGTCCAGGACGACCGTATCTTCATCGAACTGTCGCAACAGAAATTTGCGGCGCTCGGGCTGAACGTGGAGCGGATCTCCCAGGCCCTGGCAACGCAGAACATCGTGTTGCCGGCCGGTGCCGTCAATTCGGCGACACACACGATTCCGTTGCGCGTCAGCGGCGAGCTGGCCACGGTGGCCGCCGTGGCCGACACGCGCGTGGCGGTGGCCGGCAGCAGCCTGCGCATCGGCGACATCGCGCACGTGTACCGTGACTACGTCGACCCGCCCATCTCCAAGATGTACTACCGCGGCCAGCAGGCGATCGGCCTGGCCGTCTCCATGACGCGCGACGGCGACGTGCTCAAGCTGGGCGAGGATCTCGCCGCCGAGATGGCGCGCATCCAGGCCGACCTGCCGATCGGCATCGAGTTCGCCCAGGTCTCCAACCAGCCGCGCATCGTCAAGGCGGCGGTGGGCGACTTCATGCGCGTCTTCCTCGAGGCGCTCGGCATCGTGCTGATCGTCAGCTTCTTGAGCCTCGGCCTGCGCACCGGCCTGGTGGTGGCGATCACCATCCCCTGGGTGGTGGCGGCGACCTTCCTCGGCATGCGCTACTTCGGCATCGACCTGCATCGCATCTCCACCGGCGCGTTGATCATCGCCCTCGGCCTGCTGGTGGACGACGCCATGATCGCGGTCGAGATGATGTCGCGCAAGATCGAGCAGGGCCTGGGCAAGCTCGCCGCCGCGGCCTTCGCCTGGCGCAGCACCGCCTTTCCGATGCTGACCGGCACGCTGATCACGGCGGCCGGCTTCCTGCCGATCGGCACGGCCAGGTCCGCCACCGGCGAGTACACTTTCGGCATCTTCGCCGTGGTGGGGCTGGCCCTGCTGATTTCCTGGGTGGCCGCCGTCACCGTCACGCCCTTCATCGGCAACTGGATCCTGAAGGGGCCGCAGCACGAGCACGCCATCGCCGGCCACGACGTCTTCGACACGCCCTTCTACACGCGGCTGCGCGCCGTCATCGAGTGGTGCCTCGCGCACCGCAAGCTGACCATGCTGGCCACCCTCGGCCTGTTCGTGCTGGGCATCGCCGGCATGGGCCTCACGGAGAAGCAGTTCTTCCCCAATTCCAATCGCCAGGAAGTGCTGGTCGAGCTGTGGCTGCCGGAAGGCGCCAGCTTTGCCGCCACGGAAAAGGAGGCGAAGCGGCTGGAGGCCATCATCGCGCGGGACGAGGACGTGGCCTCCTGGGTGACCTACGTCGGCAACGGCTCGCCGCGCTACTTCCTGTCGCTGGACCAGCAGCTGTTCCGCAGCAACTTCGCCCAGACGGTGATCCTGAGCAAGGACCTGGAAGGGCGCGAGCGCATCGTCACGCGCCTGCGCACCCTCCTCGCCGAGGAGTTTCCCGGCGTGCGCTCCCGCGCCAACCGCGTCGCCCTCGGCCCGCCCGTGTCCTACCCGCTGCAGTTCCGCGTCAGCGGCACGGAGATTCCGCAGATCAAGGAAATCGCCGATGCCGTGGCCGAGGCGATGCGCGCCTCGCCCCATACCCTGGACGTCAATCATGAGTGGGGCGCGCGCGCGCCGATGCTGCGCGTCGATGTTGACCAGGACAAGGCGCGCGCGCTCGGCGTATCGACGGCAAGCGTCTCGCGCGCCCTGCAGGGCGCCATCACCGGTGTCGCCGTGGCGCAGTTCCGCGAGAACGACCGCCTCATCGACATCGTGCTGCGCGCGCCGGAAAACGACCGCAACGTCATGGAGCGGGTGCTCGCCGTGCAGGTGCCGACGGCCTCCGGCCGCTACGTTCCGGTGACGCAGGTGGCGGCGGTGCGCGAAGCCTTCGAGGAGCCGATCCTCTGGCGCCGCAGCCGCGAGCTGACCCTGACGGTGCGCGCCGACATCGTCGATGGCGTGCAGGCGCCGGACGTGGCGAATGTCATCGACGGGCAGCTGGCGCCGCTGCGGGCGAAGCTGCCCGTCGGCTATCGCATCGAGATCGGCGGCTCGCTGGAGGAGTCCGGGCGGGCGCAGGAATCGATCAATGCCGGCATGCCGATGATGCTGGCGGTGGTGCTGGCCCTGCTGATGATCCAGCTGCAGAGCTTTGCGCGCACCTTCATGGTGCTGCTGACGGCGCCGCTCGGCCTGATCGGCGTGGCGCTGGCGCTGCTCACGTTCCGCCAGCCCTTCGGCTTCGTCGCCATGCTCGGCACCATCGCCCTGGGCGGCATGATCATGCGCAACACCGTGATCCTGGTGGACCAGATCGAGCAGGACATCAAGGCCGGCGAGCCGCCCTGGGTGGCGATCCGCGAGGCGACCGTGCGCCGCTTCCGGCCGATCATGCTGACCGCTGCCGCTGCCATCTTCGCCATGATTCCGCTGACGCGGAATGTGCTGTGGGGGCCGATGGCCTTTGTCATCATGGGCGGGCTGCTGGTGGCGACGGTGCTGACGGTGCTCTTCGTCCCGGCGCTGTACGCGGCGTGGTTCCGCGTCAGGCCAGTGAAAGAGCCTAACTAGGTTAAAATACAAGCCGTTATTGCTGGGATTGCCAGCTTTATTAGAAAACGCTAATATATATCCGGAGCAAGGTCATGAATCTGGAACAAGCCCGCTACAACATGGTCGAGCAGCAGATCCGCCCCTGGGAGGTGCTGGATCAGGACGTACTCGATCTGCTGATGACCGTCCGGCGCGATCATTTCGTGCCGGCGGCGTGCGTCAGGCTGGCCTTTGCCGACACGGCGATTCCCCTGGGGCACGGCGCGGCGATGCTGCCGCCCGTGCTCGAGGCGAGATTCCTGCAGGCGCTGCAATTGCACAAGTCCGACAAGGTCCTCGAGGTCGGCACGGGATCGGGCTACATGGCCGCACTGCTCGGCGCGCGCAGCGACCATGTGTATACGATCGAGATCGAGCCGGCGCTGGCCGCACGGGCGCGCGAGCATCTGCAGCGCGAGTGCGCCGACAACGTCACGGTCGTCGAAGGCGACGGCAGCAGCGGCTGGCCCGCCCAGGCGCCGTACGA
>Ga0209476_10000747_pt1 | contig 22465 bp, 21 predicted proteins | sample KloWWTrecipitate_FD_187179 | JGI IMG/M metagenome (GOLD analysis project Ga0209476, IMG submission 187179) | Active sludge microbial communities from Klosterneuburg, Austria, studying microevolution and ecology of nitrifiers - Klosterneuburg... | ecosystem: Engineered > WWTP > Aerobic digester... | reverse complement strand
GCCACGGTGCCGGCGGCGATGGAGTTGTACCAGTCGAAGAGCCCGTTGCCCGCCTCGGCGGGGGCGATGCCCCGCTTGAGGGTGACGTTGGAGAACTTCTTCAGCCCCGGCATCTTGCGGGTGCTGAGCTGGGGGTCGGCCCCGCCGCGGTACTCGACGACCTCGGCCTCGACCGTCAGGCCGCTGACCTCGGAGAAGCTCGAGGTGTTCTGGGAGTCGCCCCAGCTCACGGCGAAGTGCAGTGCTGTCATGGGATACACGTCATGCTCCTTCTGGTCACTCGGACAGGCGCTTGTGGCTGAAGCGGAAGACCACGAACTCGGCCGGTTTGGCCGGGGCGATGGCCACTTCGGTGATGACCAGGCCGACGTCGATGTCGGTCTCGGTCATCGTCTCCCCGAGCCCGACCCGCACCCGATAGGCCTCCTCGGGCCGGGTACCGGCGAGCGCTCCGGCCCGCCACTGCTGGTCCAGGAAGTTCTCGACGGAGACCTTGATGCGGATCCACGTCGTCGCCGTGTTCGGCTCGAAGACCACCCACTGCGTCGAGCGGTCGACGCTCGTCTCGATCATCGAGAACAGCCGGCGCACGTTGACGTAACGCCAGGTCACGTCGTCGGTGGCGTTGCGCGCCCCCCAGATCCGCGTGCCGCGTCCGGGGAAGGAGCGGATGAGGTTGACGGCGTTCGGGTTGAGCAGGTCCTGGCGACGCTGGCTGTACTGCTCGGACAACCCGACGATGCCGTTGACGCGCTCGTTACCGGGCGCCTTGTGGACTCCGCGCTCGCGGTCGGTGCGGGCGAAGACCCCGGCGACGAACCCGGAGGGCGGCACCATGGTGAACCGGTCCGGTGCGTCGGGGTCGATCGTCACGATCTTCAGGAACGGCGCGTAGGCCGCCGCGTAGGTGGAGCTGAGGGTGGCGTTGCGCCAGTCGACGAGCGCCTTGTCCCGCTGGTAGTCGGCGATGCTCGACAGGTCGGGGCCGTCGATGATGGCGAAGCGCCGGAACTGCTCGCAGTGGCGCACGACCTTGCCGATGAGATCCGCCTGCAGCAGCGGGTCCTGGACCTTCACCGAGTCCGGGGCGATGACCATGGCCGGCTCGTCGACGGTCTCGAGCTTCTCGAGGGCACTGACGTAGTGCTGGTTGGTCGCCGGCTGGTCGACGCCGTCCTGGGTCTGGGTGGCTCCCGACGGCATGGTCGCGAGGCTGATGGCCGGCGCCCCGGCCGCCCGGGCCGCGAGCCGGACGTGACCGGAGATGCCGTTCACGACCCCGTCCTTGGCGAAGTACCGCGGGTGCGACGGGTGCAGGGCCAGACCGGCGAAGGTCTCGACGGTTGCCCCGTCGTCGTCCACGCCCAGGGTGAAGCGGGCGGGGAAGGCGGTCGTCGGGGCCACACCGATGAGGGCGAACCTGCCGGCGTCACCGCCGGTCTCGCCGGCGAGCGTCGTGGTCTCGGCAAAGTCGAGCACGTACACGTCGCCGTCGACCGGGGACACCGCAGTGATCCGGAAGGTCTTCGTGCCGGAGAAGGCGACGAAGTCACCGACCTCGGGGGCGACCGGGCAGCGGACGACGACCCCGAGCGACGCATCACTGGGCAGCACGAACGTCGCGCTCGTGTACGTCGGCCCGAAGGCGTCGCCACCACGGGTGCCGTCGGCGTTGGTCGACCCGGCGCCGGTGCGGGCGACGGTCGTCGTCGCCGTGCCGTTGCTCAGGCTGAGGGTCGTGCCGACGGGCAGGAAGGAGTAGCGGGCGAGCACCTCGGCCACGTCGGCCGGGGCGAACGACGTGGATGCCGTGTACGTCGCCACCCGGACCTGCGCCTCCGCCGTGATCGGGCCCGGGGGCACGTCACCGCCTCCGGCCACCGCGAAGGTCGTTCCGGTCCACGTCGCCGAGCCGCCACCGGGGAGGGTGACCCGGGCGTTGTCGAGCTGGCTGTCGGCGTTGCGCGGGCCGGCGTCGGCGACGTCCCACTGGATCCTGCTCAGCGGCAACGTCCCTCCGGTGTTACCGGTGGTGCGTCCGGTGAAGGTCGTGCGCCGTCGGGCGAAGCCGGCCGCGGTGACCGCGGCGCCGAGCGGCGCGGCCAGGGTCACCGTCATCGTCGGCCCGTCCTGGTCGACCGCGGAGACGAGGGCACTGACCTGCGACCCGTCCGGCCGCTGGATGACCAACAGGTCGTGGGCCCGCACCCCGGACCCGGCGGCGAAGATCAGGGTGGTGGGCGCGGCGACGGTCGTGAGGGCGACGGCATCCCCGGCGGCGAGGGTGATGCTCGCCCCGGTGTTGTTCACGCCGATCGACGTCGCGGACACGGCGGTGACCGTCGCGGCGCTCGTCGCGGTGCGGGAGGTGAGGAGCACGGCATCCCCGACCGCGAGCCCACCGCTCGCCACCACCGGGACGGTGGCGGCGCCGACCGCTGCAGTGACCGGGCCGGACACGGTCGCGCGGGCCATCGTCCCGAGACCGCCCGAGCCGTCGGGCGAGATGCGCAGGGACACGGTGTTGGCCCACGAACCGGGGCTGGCCGCCGTGGCGAGGAAGCTCGTCGCTGGGGTTCCCTGGCTGTCGCGCACGGTCCACTCGGCGGCGGTCGACGGGTCGACGCGGACGATCCACGCCGCGGGGCCGCCGTTCTCGAAGAAGCCGAACACCGACTCGGCGCACACTCCCCTCGAAGTGGCCGGGCCGAACACGCGGACGTAGTCCGACCAGCTCGTGACCCGGGTCGGACTGAGAACGGGGCCCTTGCGGGTCGTGCCGAGCACGGCGACGACACTGGTCGATGCGGCGGCGATCGGTTGCGGCCCCGACGGGACCTCCTCGATGTACACCCCGGGTGACTGGTAGCTCACGGTTGCCTCCTTGGCGATCAGGTCGGGTCGACCACGTGGATTCGGGTGTCGGCGCGCGTGACGTCCACGGCGACCTTGCGCACGCTCTGTCCGTCGACCCGCAGGTCGCCGGGGTGGTGGTCGGCGGTCCAGGTGCGGGCCGTCGAGCGGTAGGTGCCGGGGGTGGCGGTCTCCGGCAGGGCGATGGTGGTTCCTGAGGTGCCGCGGACGGCGACGGTGCGGCCGGTGCTGGGCGCGGTGCCGCCCTGGCCGGTGAGGACGACGGTGAGGGCCATCGGCGCCGGGGTGACGGGCACCTCGATCTCGGGTGCGCCGAGGGCGACGCGGATCGAGTTCGGCGGCTGGTCCGCAGCTGGTGCCGGCAGGGCCAGGAGGTCGGCGAGTGCCCCGTCGAGGACGACCACGTCGAGGGTGGTGGGCGCAGGGCGCGCCGCGCTCCCGGCATCCGAGGTCGTCGCGGTGACGATGACGTCCGGGCCGACCACCCGCGCGACCCACCCCAGGGCCAGCGGTGCGGGGGCCACGGCGAGGGGGGCGATCGGTTGGCCGGTGGTGGCGTGGACGAGCCGGATGCGGTGGCGCAGCTCGGTGGTCGTGGTTCCCAGGGTGATGGTCATGCGAGCACCTCGTAGCCGACCCGGTGGGTGCGCACCCGACCGGCGCCCTCGCGCTCGATGACCTCGACCGGGGCGACGTCGACCTCGTAGAACAGGGCCAGTCGTCCGGGGCGGCCGAGGGTCGACCAGATCTGGTTGCGTTCCTCCGCGGTCGGGCTGAGCAGTCGCACGGTGACGCTGTCGACCGCGGTGGACAGCGGGGGCTGGAGCATCGAGCGGCCGATGATCGGGGTCGTGTGGAAGACCTGCACGATGCGGGCGATCTTGGTCTGGGCTTCGTCGTGCGCGCCGAACACGGTCACGAGGTAGTGCAGGCGCAGCGCGAGGGGTGCGCGCACGAGGCCCGCGGCCCGTTCGACGAGGGGACGGTTCACCAGGTGCGGGTGCGGCGCGACGGCGAGCAGGGCCAGGGCGGCCTTGGTGGTGTCGGGGCCGGTGTCGGCCGAGTTGAGCGAGTGCAGCACCACCCAGTCGCCGAGGTCGGGTGTGTTCTGGTGAATGACGTCGACCAGGGCCTCGCTCACCGCGCGGATCATGACCGCTCCCAGCGGCGGTGCGTGATGCCGCCGTCGTCGAGGCTGCGGTCGAGCACCGCCTCGATCTCGGCGATCGAGCCGACGAAGGTCGTGTCGTCGGTGGTCATGTCACGAACCCGGGCCCGCAGGATGCGCGGCAGCCCGTCGACCGCTCGCGGCTCGGCCCAGACGTCGAGCAGGAACCTGCGTCGCCATGCGCTCACCGCCATCCGCGTCTCCCTCTGTGTGGCGGCCCACGTTTCCGCGGTGGTGTCACGGTGGCGTCGTGGCGTCAGGGTGGGGCAGTCACGGGGGCGTCACGGTCGTCTCGGCACTGTCGAACGCAGAAGTTCGGACCCGACGCACCACCTCGGATCGCACGCAGCAGTTCAAATCGCACGCAGCTGTTACCGGACACCATCCGAACTTCCGCGTCCCCGTCGAGGTTCTGCGCGGCATCCGAACTCCCGCGTCAGCGAGCGGATGCCGTCGCGCTGGTGGGTGGATGCCGTCGCGTCAGCGAGCGGATGCCGTCGCGATGCGGCGGTTGAGCGCCCGTCGGCGCGCCTCGCGGATGCGTCGGGCCACGTCCGCGGGCTGGCCGAGGTCTGACCAGACGAGACGGACCACCTCGTAACCGCAGTCGACGATGCGCGACTCGCGAGCCTTCTCGGCAGCCAGTGCGGCCCGGCCGTCCTGACCGCCGTACTTGACCAGCCCGTCGAACTCGACGACGACCAGGTCCTCGACGAGGAAGTCGACCCGGCCCACGAAGCCCTGTGCGTTGGTGATGGGGTGCTGGCTGACCACGCTGAAGCCGAGGTCACGCAGGAGGAAGCGGGTCCTGGTCTCGCCGACCGATTCACAGGTCGCGTCGGTGAGCTCGATCGCTCGGATGACGGCGTCGCGGCGCTCCTCGGGCAGCAGGTCGGCGGCTGCCCGGAGCTGTTCCGTGGTGACCCGCTCGTCGTGCAGGGCGTCGTCCATCGAGCACACGGCTGCGATCGTCCCGGAGCCGGCCACCATCTGGCACAGCGCAATCGGCAGGCGCACGACCCTGTGGATGCCGGTGGTCGCCACCCCCAGCCCCGCGCCGGGGTGGGTGCGAAGGCCGCTGCGGACGCGTGGTGACTTCACCTTGGTGATGACATCGACGACGGAGAGGTCGACTCCGTGGGTGTCGACGCCGTACATGAGCACCGATGCGTGGTGGCTCGCGGCATCGAGGGTCGGCCGGGTCCGCAGGATCGCCATGGTGCGCAGGCGGTACCGCTCCTCGGGGTTCCCGGCATCGTGGAGCTCACGCAGGACGTAGGCACCGCGACGCACGCGCACCAGTTCTCCGGACCGCACGAGGGCGTCGAGCGCGATGGCCGAGACGTGCACGCGTGCGGCATCGCGGGAGGAGACCACTCCCCCCTGGGCTGCCACAACCACCGCCAGTCGCTCATCCATCGCACCACCGTGCCTCGGTGAGAGGTCTCCCGCCACGGCAAACCCGGCATCTGTGGACAACTCCAACGCAGCAGTTCAGATCGCACGCAGCAATTACCGGACGGCATCCGAAGTGGTGCGTCCCCGCCGAGGTGCGAGCGCGGCATCCGAACTCCTGCGTCCCCGCCGAGGTGCGAGCGCGGCATCCGAACCTCCCCGCCCCCGCAGACGCGAGCACGGCTCAGGTCAGGTGGCCCAGGTGGTCCAGTGCACGGTCGATGACGAGCGAGAGCCGCCCGAGGTCCCGACGGGCCGCCTCGAGGTCGCCGACCAGCGCCAGCACGGTCGGGTCGGTCGAGGGGCCCCGCCCCCGGCGCAGCCGCGCGTAGAGCGCGACCGTCTCGGGCATGGGGTCCGCTCCCAGCTCCTCGACGAGCAGCCGGCGACACCGTTCGAACTGCCGCTCCACGAGATCCTCGCGCCCGGCCGCACCGTAGGCCGCCATGAGGTGACGGTGCAGGTCCTCGCGCAGCGGCTCGATCGCGAGCGCCAGCTCCCCGTACTTCCCGACCGCGCCGAGCTCTCCCCGTGCGCCGTAGTGGATCAGCAGGTAGTCCAGCGCGGTGAGGTAGAGGTTCTCGAGCCGGGTGCGGTCGCCGAGGACCCACTCGTCGTGACACGACTCCAGGAGCAGGCCACGGTGCAGACTGACCGCCCGCTCGAGGCGGGCCACGGCGTCGTCGTCCAGGCTCTCGGCACGGGTGTCCAGCACGGGTCGCACCAGCGCCTCGAACTCGACCGAGTCGATGGCCAGGCCGACCTGCGGGCTGAGCGTCAGTCGCTCGGTGCCAGCCTCCACGAGGTCGTACCCGGTGACGGCCCGCACCTCCGTGCGCAACCGCCACACCGCGGTGCTCAGTCGACGCCTGCCGACTCCCACCGGCGAATCGGCGAAGAGCTGGGTCGCGGCGACCTCGCGGTTGCGTCCCTCGGCGGGGCCGAGGGCCAGGTACGCGGCGACCATCGCCGCACCGGGCGAGATGGCGACGGGGCCCGCGGTACAGGAGAGCGCAGGAGTCCCGAAGAGGTTGAGAGACAGCAGGTCACGACTCATCGCGGACCTCTCGAACAGCCGGGGAATCCACCATCGACGCTAGGGCACGCCGGTGCGGCTGCCAAGGGCCGAACGGGCCACTCCCGAGCATCGCGCGCCTCCTGGTTGCCGCGAACGGGTGTCCGCGGTCGTCGGTCCCTGCAGGGGTGAGGAGCAGCCCAAGCCCGCCCTGATACCCACGCTTCTCCATACCCACGGGGCTCGCGATCTGTCCCACCCACGCGTTCCCCCGTCACGGGTGACGCGTCCAGCGAGCGCCGGGGGTCGACTGTGGTGGTGACCAACCTGCCGCAGACGCTCGGCCCCAACCCCGACCCGGCCCACCGAGTCGGCTCGGTGTCGACGGGGGGTGGCGCATGGACGTGAAGGCCCTCGTGGTCGTCAGCGCGGTGCTCTTCGGGTGGGGACTGCTCTCCGCCCGGGCCCGCCGTGCCGGCCTCACGCCACCGATCGTGTTCGTGGGCGTCGGCGGCCTCCTCGCGTGGAGCGGGTTGGTCAACGGCGTGGAAGCCGTGGAGGAGCTGACGCCCCTCGTCGAGGTCACGCTCGTGTGGGTGCTCTTCTCGGATGCCGCCCGGCTGCGCCTGGCGCAGGTACGTCGTGACCTCGGTGCCTACGGTCGACTCCTCGGCGTCGGCCTTCCCCTGACGATCCTGCTCGGGTGGGGTCTGGCGGCCTGGCTCTTCCCTGACATCGGCGTCTGGTTCGCCCTGTTCATCGGTGCCGCACTGGCGCCGACGGATGCCGCACTCGGCCTGCCGGTGGTGACCAACCCCGCCGTTCCGCGTCGGATCCGCGAGCTGATCACCGTCGAGAGCGGGCTCAACGACGGTATTGCCACGCCCGTGGTGATGTTCGCCATCGCGGGCGCTGCCGCCGCCATCGGCCTCGAGGCCGACCACAGCAGCCTCGCTCCCGCCGTGCAGCTGCTCCTCGGTGCCGTCGTCGGCTCCGGCGTGGGCGCCCTCGGCGGGTGGTTGCTGCGCAACGCCCGTCGACGGGGCAGCGCCGCCGAGGAGTTCATCGGCATCGCGGTGCTGGCCCTGGCCGTTCTCGCCTACGTCGCCGCGGTGGCGATCGGCGCCAACGGGTTCGTGGCCGCCTTCTGCGGGGGCCTGGCCTTCGGGGCCTGCGCCGGCCGCCGAGGCCCTGCGGAACTGGAGTACCTCGAGCAGACCGGCACCCTCGTCTCCCTGCTCGTCTGGTTGACGTTCGGGGTGGTCGCGATCCCGATCATGCTCGAGCGGCTGAGCGCCCTCACGGTTCTCTACGCCGTCCTCAGCCTCACGGTGGTTCGGATGCTGCCCGTCGCGCTGGCCCTGGTCGGTGCCCGACTGGGCCGCGAGAGCGTGGTGTTCGTCGGCTGGTTCGGCCCACGCGGCCTTGCCTCGCTCGTGTTCGCCCTGCTCGGCCTCGAGGCGCTCGGCGGCGCCGCCGACGAGGCGGTGGCGGTGATCGCCACGACGGTGTTGCTCAGCGTCGTGGCCCACGGTCTGACCGCTGCACCACTCGCCACCCGCTACGGTCGGCAGGCGGAGAAGAGCCCGGTCGAGCCCTGACCGATCAGGCCAGGGCGCGCCTCAGGGCATCCATCCGCAGCGCACGGATGCGGCGCGACAGGGCGGCGTCCGGCGCGAACGTCTCGCTCGCGTGGTACGCGCCGGGGTGGATGTGCAGCTCACACGGAACGCCGGTCTGCATGAGTCGCTGCGCGAAGGCGATGTCCTCGTCGCGAAACAGGTCGGCCGTCCCGACGTCGATGAAGGCCGGTGGCAGCCCGGACAGGTCCTGCGCCCTGGCAGGTGCGGCGTACTGGTCGGCCTCGTTCCCGCCGAGGTACCAGCCCCAGGCCTCGAGGTTCGCGTCCCGGTCCCAGATGCCCACGTCGGTGATCTCCATCGAGGATGCCGTGGTGTTCGTGTCGTCGATCATCGGGTAGATCGGCATCATGAAGCTCAGGCGAGGCCCGCTCCGGTCTCGCGCGAGCAGCGCGGTGCCGATGGCGAGCCCGCCGCCGGCGCTGCCGCCGTAGATCGCGACCCGCTCTGGGTCGATGCCGAGCTCGTCGGCGTGCTCGGCCATCCAGACCAGCCCGGCATAGCAGTCCTCGACCGGCGCCGGATGCGGGTGCTCGGGTGCGAGCCGGTACTCGACGGACACGACGACGGCCTTGACCTCGTCGCAGACGAGGGTGGCGGTGGCGTCCTCGCCGGCGACGGTGCCGAGCACCATCCCGCCACCGTGGATGAAGTAGATCCCCGGCAGCGGGCCGTCGAGCCCCACTGGTCGGTAGATCCGCACCGAGATGTCCGGCTCACCCTCCGGCCCGGGGACGGCGCGGTCCTGCGTGACCACGTTCGGGTTCTCGGGTGCCGGCATCGCCGCGAGCATCTGCTCCACCGTGGCTCGACGGGCGACGATGTCAGGAACCGCGTTGAATCCGCCGGGCAGGAACTGGAGCAGCTGGTCGAGCGGGGCCTGCGACTCGGGGTCGAGCCTGACGGAGCTGGACATGGGAACCCTTTCCTCAACGGTCGACACTGACCCCCGCCGGGGCGGGAGGTGACCATCGTGGACCGGGAGGGTCGGTCACGTCGAGGGTCGGATCGTCCTCGTCGAGGGTTGGCCGGCCGCGGGCTGCGCTAGGTTGCCTGTCGTGAGCGAGGTGGACCCGGCCGGAGCATCGTCCGTGGACATGGCCCGGGCTGAGCGCGCCCTCGACGACCTGCTCGACCTGGGCGGGGTCGCAGCACCCCACGAGCTCCCGCGCCTCGTCGACGACACCGCGCTCGCGCTGGGCGCTGTCGCGGCCGTCATCCACCTCGTCGACCTCCAGCAGGTCGCCCTCACCCCCTTCCCCGAGCCCGGGCACCCACCTGTGACGGAGCTCCCCGCCCCGCTCGTCATCGACTCGACGATCGCCGGTCGGGTCTACCAGCACGACGAGGTCATCGTGCAGACCACGTCGGATGCCGGTGCACCGGTCACCGTGTGGCTGCCGTTGCGCGATGGTGCGGACCGTCTGGGGGTGCTGGCGGTGGCGCTGCAGGAGCCGTCGCTCGTCGAGGATGCCGACTCCCCCACCTCCCGCCTGCTGCGCCGACTCGCCGCCATCACGAGCGACCTCATCGCCCAGCGCTCGCGGTACGGCGACAGCATCATCGCCGCGACCCGCACCACCGAGGTCACGCTCGCGGCGGAGATCCAGTGGGGCCTGCTCCCGCCGCTGACGTTCGAGTCCACGCAGGTGGCGGTTGCGGGGTTGCTCGAGCCGGCCTATGACGTCGCGGGTGACTCGATCGACTACGCGGTGGACCCCGGGGTCATCCACCTCGCCATCTTCGACGGCATGGGCCACGGGCTGCGCAGCGCGCAGCTCGCCATCCTCGCGGTATCGGCCTACCGCAACGCCCGCCGCAGCGGGCACTCCCTGACGGCAACGGCATCCGACGTCGACGAGGCCGTCGAGGCGGGTTTCGGCGGCGAGGCGTACACCACCTCGGTCCTGGCCCAGCTCGACACCGACACCGGCTACCTCACCTGGGTCAACGCCGGCCACCCCGAGCCGCTCCTGCTGCGCGGCGGTGCGCTCGTGCGCAGCCTGCACGCCGGCCCCGACCTGCCCTTCGGCATCGGCCTTCGCGTGGGCGACGCCCCGTACGAGGTCGGGTCCGAGCAGCTCCAGCCCGGCGACCACGTGCTGTTCTACACCGACGGCGTGGTCGAGGGGCACGCCCCCGGTGGCGAGCAGTTCGGCATCGAGCGGCTCGTCGACCTGCTCGCCCGCAACGTCGCGGACAACCTGTCCGCAGCGGAGTCGATGCGCCGCGTCGGGCGGGCCCTGGTCGCCCACCACGCGGCCCATCTCGCCGACGACGCGTCGATCCTGCTCGTGCACTGGCCCGGCCCGGGGGGCGACGCGTGACCGCTGCGACGACCATGACGGAAGTTGTCCGACACTTTGTTGCACGGAAAACCCTTTTGCGCGCCGCCCGGCAATAGTGTTCGCGCACCGTCCCACACCCAGGACGGTTCCCTTGTGTGTGAAAGGACGAGAATGCCTCTGCATGCAACACCCCAACCGGGGCGGTCAGCACTGCGGCGCAGCGTGATCACCATGGCTGCCGCGGCAGCCATGGTGGCGCTGCCCACCGTTGCCTACGCCTGTACCGACGACTTCAAGCACGAGATGGAGATGGCGGCCGCGCGTGAGCAGGCAGCCACCGGCAAGGCGGCCAAGGCTGCAGCCGTCGCCGAGGGCGAGATGGTCACCACGGCCCCGACCGGCGCGTTCGACAACGTGGAGTTCATCGGGCAGCTGCCCGAGGCCGTCGGCGCCACCGCGATCAACTTCATCGACTACGGCTCGAAGAAGAAGGTCATGTTCGTGACCGGCCGCTTCGGCCTGAAGTCGTACGACGTGTCCAACCCCGAGAAGCCCGTCGCGCTCGACTCCATCGACATGCCGGGCTTCTGGCAGAACGAGGACATGGACGTCGACCCGAACCGCAAGCTCGTGTACATGGCACGCGACCCGCGGGCCTTCGGCCAGAACCAGGCGACCGGTGAGTCCGGCGTCTACATCGTCAACGCCAAGGACCCGAGCAAGCTCGAGGTGCTCAGCTACACCGTGGTCCCCGCCGGCCACACGACGACGTGCATCAACGACTGCCAGTACCTGTGGTCCGGCGGTCCGCGGCCGGCCGACTGGCAGCCCGAGGACTGGGAGGGCCGTCCGATCTTCGTGGTCGACGTCCGCAACCCCAAGAAGCCGAAGGTGTCCGAGCAGCCGGTTGACCTCGGCCGCAACGACGGCGTCACCGACTACGCGCACGACGTCCAGATCGACGAGGCCGGCGTGGCCTGGGTCTCGGGTGCCGGTGGCATCCGCGGCTACTGGACCAAGGGCCGTCAGTGGGACCCGGTGCAGAAGAAGTACCGCGTCGCGACCGCGTTCGACCCGGTCCCGTACGCCGGTGGCAAGTTCTACCAGTCCAACCAGGAGACGTGGGGTGGGTCGCTGGCCCACAACATGGCGCGTCCCCTCGAGGCCCTCGGTGACCACGAGGCCGGCTCGCTGGCCCTGGTGACCATCGAGAACTTCACCTCCACGTGTGAGACCGACGGGCGCCTGCTCATCGTCGACCTCGCGGACAGCCGGGAAGGACAGGCCTGGAGCTCGACTCCCGAGGACCCGTACCGACTGCCGGTCGTCTCGGAGTGGAGCCCGTTCGGCAAGCCCGGCAGCCTGCCCAACGCCGGCTGCTCGGCGCACTACTTCCAGCTGCGTGACGGAGTGCTGGCCCAGTCCTACTACGGTCAGGGCACCCACTTCATCGACGTGAGCGACCCCGAGAACCCCGAGCAGGTCGGCTACTTCCGTGCCGACGGCGGGTCGAACTGGGCGCCGTACTGGAACGGTGACGTCATGTACATCGCCGACGGTCGCCGTGGCGTGGACATCGTTCGTCCGATCATCCCCGCGAAGGGCTGATCGATGACCCGAGCCGTGAGGCCGTCCCGACTGCTTGCGGCTCGGGTCGTCGCCGTCGTTCTCGCGGTGGGGGTGTCGGTGTCAGCGTGCACCGACGCCCCCACCGCGGGCGACGCGGCATCCGGCGGTCATGACGCAGCCGGCCACGGCGCGTCAGCGAGCCCGTCACCCGGCGAGTCCGCAGGCCACGAGCACGGCGCGGAAGAGGAACCCGCAGCCGCCACGACGGGCCCGCCACGCCCCGCCGACCCCGCGTTGGGCTGCGGCACGACGGTGCAGCCCGACCGCGAACAGGTGACCCGCTACTGCAACGAGGGGTTGGCGACGTTCATCGTCGCCGATGGCGAGGGCACCGATGTCAAGGGTGCCTCGTGCGAGCAGCGTGGCGTGATCTTCCTCGCCCACTTCGGCGCGAACTACTCCGACGAGGCCTCGGGTCGCGGGGAGTACCTCGGCCTGGCCCTGGAGGACATGCCGGCCAAGGAGGGCCGCGCCTCCATCTACGCGCTGGAGATGACGTTGGCCGGATACCGGCAGTCACTGTCCAAGGCCACCGTCGACGTGACCCGTAAGGGCGACGTCGTCGACTTCCACCTCGTCGGCGCCCTCGCCGATGGTCGCGACGTCTCCGTCACCGCGAGCTGTCACACCCACAAGGCATGACGCCCCTCCCCCTGCCGTCGATCGCCTCGCTCGAGCAGGAGGAGCGCGACCTCGTCCTGCCCCGGTTCACCCACGACGAGGTGTGGCTGCTCGGCTCGCGCCTGGCCGAGCGCGCCCGCCGCGAGATCCTGCCGGTGATGATCGACATCCGGCGCCCCGGGAGCATCCTCTTCCGGGCCGCGATGTCGGGCACGACCGCCGACCAGGACAGCTGGGTCGAGCGCAAGTCCGCGACGGCCTTCCGCTTCGAGGCGAGCACCCTGCTCGTCGGGTTGCGCCTCGAGGCCGACGGACGTGATCCGTTCACGGACGGATGGTTGGATGCCGTGCGCTACACCCTCGCCGGAGGTGCGGTCCCGATCCGGGTCGCCGGCGCCGGGGTCGTCGCGGTCGCCACGGTCTCCGGGCTGTCCTCCCAGGACGACCACGCGCTCGTCGTCGAGGGTTTGCGCGGGCTCTCCACCGGCTGAGAGCCGGGCCTGCCCCACGGGGCGGCGGCGGAGCGCGCGGCTAGGGTGACAGGCATGCGCGGAGGACTCCTCACCAAGTCAGAGCGGTCCGGCGAGCCCGGCCGCTTCATGCTCCAGAACGAGCGGATGCTCAAGGTCGACCTGGCCGGCACGGGCGGGTTCTTCTACGCCCGCCAGGGCTCGATGGTGACCTACCAGGGGTCGGTCGACTTCGCCTACGAGGGGGCGGGCGGGATCGGGAAGATGTTCAAGAAGGCCCTGACCGGTGAGGGCATGTCGCTGATGAAGGTCTCCGGCAGTGGCGACGTGTTCCTGGCCCAGGATGCCGACGAGATCTTCATCCTCGAGCTCGAGGACGAGGCCGTCACGGTCAACGGCCGAGCGGTCCTCGCATTCGAGAGCAGCCTGACGTGGGACATCAACCGCGTCGAGGGCGCCTCGATGATGAGCGGCGGCCTGTTCAACACCACCTTCACCGGCCGCGGCATGATCGCCGTCGTCACCCACGGCACCCCGGTGGTGCTCCAGGTCGACGAGCCCACCTACGTCGACATGCAGGCAGCGGTGCTGTGGTCGGCCGGTCTGCAGTCCTCGATCCGCAAGACCGCCAAGCTCGGAGCCGTCATCGGCCGCGGCTCGGGTGAGGCCTACCAGCTGGCCCTGCAGGGCCAGGGCGTCGTCGTCGTCCAGGCGTCCGAGGGCCACCCGATCCCTCAGGGGTAGGGCCCGGCCCAGCGCGCACCGAACCCGGTGCGGCACCGCTCGAGGTACGGGTACGTCCAGTACGTCGCCGACGTCGGGCACCTCGCTCGACACTCAACGCCGCGACGCGCGAGTCATCCGGTTGGGGTGAGGCTGGCTCATCCGGCGATCCGTAGGTTGGACAGACCGTTCCATCGACCGGAGGGAGCAGCCGTGTCCGATCTTGCCAAGCGTCAGGCGATCGTCGAGGGACCCAAGGCACAGTGGGCCGCAGGACTCACCCTGTTCGCGGGCGTCATGCTGTTCTGGGCGGGGATCGTCGAGTTCTTCCAGGGCTTGTCCGCGGTCCTCGGTGACGACGTCTTCGTGAGCGCACCCAGCTACGTGTTCTCGCTCGACCTCACGACGTGGGGATGGATCCACCTGCTCATCGCGGTAGCGGCCATGGTGGTCGGCGGTGCGGTCATCACCCATCGCACCTGGGGACTGGTCGCGGGTCTCGTCATCGCCGTCGTCGTCGCCGTGGCGAACTTCCTGTTCATCCCCCGGTCCCCGTCGTGGCCGCTGGCCGCGATCGGGTTCAGCGTCGCCACGATCTGGGCGCTGGCCGAGGTGATCAGCCAGAACCGTCGGCTGGCCGCCCTTCCCGACGTGTGACCTCGTAGGCCCGCGGTCGACCCTCGGGCAGGTCCGTGCGCTGACCCAGGTGCTCCAGCCACGCGACGAGCTGGCGGTGCACGGCATCCGCGCCGACGAGTCGCTCCGGCGGGCTGGGCAGGTCGCTGGGCCAGACGATCAACGCGCGGTCCTGCCAGCCCCCGAGACCGCCGTGGCACCCGACGAGGCCCTCGAATGCCGCAACCTCGCCGGTCGAGTCGTCGAGCAGGCTGTTGACCGCGATGTCCGGGGCCTCGGGCATCGACGACGCCCGCAGGAGGAACGCGGCCGCCTCGGGGCGGAACGGCGTCAACGGGTCCGTGCCGACGACGACACCGTCGCGCAGCCGGTGCTCCCCCGACGGCCCGATCGCCACCGGCCCGTCGTCGGTCGCCACGACGACGAACGAGACCCCCTCGTGCCCTGTCAGCCCGGGCAGCAGGGCCGGCCAGCGCCGCTCGATCTCGTCGCGGGTGAGGCGGTGCGACTCGCCCCCGGCGTAGACCAAACCCAGGTTGCCGGAGCCGAAGACGAGAACTGAGTCCGAGGCTGCGGCCATCGCGGCCTGGGCCTGCGCCTCCTCGGCCTCGGCCTGCTCCGCGTTCCCCGCGCTGCCGGCACGCAACGCCTGGGCCACCAGTGCCGGCTGGTCCCCGGTCATGGCCCCCACCTGAGCCGACCCCTCGGTGTTGACCTCGGTCCCGGCGACGATCGTTCCCGACAACCGGGAGACGAGGTCGGACAGGCTCTCGCCGTACCGGTCGGCGAACACCTCGCCCTGCGACTGCCCGTGGTCGGAGAGCACGACGATTCGGTAGTCGCGCGGGGCGGCCTCGGCGACCTGCTCAAGGCGACCCAGCACGGCATCCAGACCCACGAGCGCATCCAGCGACTCGGGCCTCATGATTCCGGCGTGGTGGGCGACCGCGTCGTAGTCGACGTAGTCGACGTAGATGCTGCGCGCCCCGGCGGCCAGGGCCTCGCCGACCATGATGGTGTTGAAGTCGCGCAGCACGCCGTTCAGGGCCCCGCGCTCGCCCGCGAACCCCCAGCCTCGGTGCACGCGCGGCCGCATGTCCTGACGAACCTGGCGGCGGGCCTGGAGCCGCTCGCGTGCCAGCTCGCTGACGGTGCGCACCACGCCACGGACGAAGCCGTCGGGCCTCATGAGGTAGGTGTTGAACAGGCGCCGCCCGTCCCGGTCCTCCTTCAGGGAGCCGATGCGGCTCATCGTGGCGAACGCCTGGGGTGCGTCGCCGCTGAACAAGTTGCTCACGGACACGCCGCCGTCGACCAGGAGCCCGAGACCGTCGGAGTGCAGCGCCTCGATGTCGGCGGCATCCGCCGGCTTGTTCGCGACGAAGACCCGACCGGTCGCTCGGTCGACCCACCGAAAAGCGGGGATGCCGTCCGTCGTGCCGTGCAGGATCCCCATCTGGCTCGCGGGTGTCGTCGCCGGCAGCGTGGGGGTCCACTCCGCGAACTCGTGGCTGCCGCTGCGGATCCATCGCGACAACGTGGGCATGGTGCCGGCGAGGACCCCCCACTGCAGAACCGGGAACGGCACGCCGTCGAGCTGGACGAACAGGATGCCGGTCACCTCCGGGTCCGCGACCGGGTCGGCCCTTCGAGCCCGACGCACGAGGTCGACGAACACGGCGTCGTTGGTCCCGGCCGTCATGATCCAGGTGGCCGAGGTCGTGAAGACCGCGACGATCCACGTGGCCCAGAACGCCGTCCAGAACGAGTCCACGCGCACCCCGGGCACGACCGACAGGGCGAGGTAGGCCAAGGCCGCCTGGCCGAGGAGCGCGAGGGCGAGAGCACCCAGCCAACCCAACGGCGTGGCGATCGCGGCGAGGAGCGGACGCACCACCAGCCCGGCGAGCGCCATCACGATCGCGACGAGGGCGATGGGCAGCAGCCCGTCGAACCCGAGGCCGGGCAAGAGCAACCCGGCCAGAGCGAGCCCGAGGACGCTCACGACGAACGAGACGCCCGAGCGGGCGAGATCGGTGCGGTCCAGCCGCGGTTGCCCGGCCCTGCCCATGACGTCCTCCATATTTCGGTGCTTGGGGGCAAGCCTCGCAGCGACAGCCCACAGGGGCACCACCCGCCCCGAGTGAGCGGGTAACCCGCGACGGGTGACGCAACCGTGCCGCCCCGGGGGGTCCACTGGGGTCGTGACCGAGAGCCGCGACCGCAGCGAACCCGGGGAGAGCGTCGCGAGCCCCGCAGCCCTGACGTCCAGCGGTACGCCGTCCGCGGCCCCGACGGTCCCGCTCCCCGCCCCCGGGACCGTCGAGCGCCTGCGCGCGACGGCACGGCGCGCGACCGCGTGGAGTCTGGCCGCGAGAGAGACCCATCAGTCCGTCGATGTCGGCTTCCGGCTCGCCGACCGCGACAAGCGGGTCGCCGCGGGCGTCCTCGCCGGCGGTGTGGCCTACCGGTTGTTCTTCTGGCTCATCGCCGTGTCGCTGCTCTTCACCGGGGCCTTCGGCTTCACCCAGGGTTCCTGGCGCGAGCGCATGCTGGGCACGATGGGGATCCTTCCCCCGGCCTCCGAGATCATCCTCGACCTGGCCCGGGCGGCGCAGCCGAACCGCTGGTGGGTCCTGGTCGTCGGCACGTGGCTGCTGCTCTGGACGGGGTACCTCGGGGGTAAGGCGCTCGTGCTCGTCCATGCTGCGGTCTGGGGCATCCCGGCACCCCCGCCGCCACGCTCGTGGGTGTTGTCGCTCACCTTCTCGGGGACGGCGTTTGCGCTCTTCGCGTCGATGTCGGTCACGGCGTGGCTGCACTCGTCGAGCCAGGCGCTGGCCGTGCTGACCGCCCTGGCGTCAACGGCCCTGCCGGGCGCGATCTGGCTGGCGATCTCGCGACTGCTCCCGCACCGGGTGGCGATGTGGCGGGGCCTGGTACCGGGCGCCGTGCTCGTGGCGGTGGGCATCCATGCCTTCACGATCGTCACCATCTGGTTTCTCGCCCCGAAGCTCGCGAGCGCGACCGCGCTGTACGGCATCCTCGGTGTGGCGGCGACCTTCCTGTTCTGGCTCTACATCCTGGGTCGGCTGTTCATCGCCGCGGCCACGCTCAACGCGTCGCTGCACGAACAGCGCACGGCGAGCGCCGGGATCTGGGGACCGCGATGAGCATGGAGGAGAGGGCGGGCCTTCGGCGCGACGGCCTGCCGTCGGGCCCCGGACGAACTGGTCTTCCTCGAGCAGACGGGAGCCGGGTGCACCCGGGCCCGGCGCCCGGGTGCTGGTCACTCAGTCCGTGAGGGCCTCGACGGCGACGACGACCGCCAGCAGCAGTGCCGCGTCCTCGCCCGGGGAGATCTCCACCCCGTACGAGTCCCGGACGCGGAACCACTTCTTCGAGATGTGCGCCACCGTGTGACCGTCACGCTCGACCTCGAACTCGTGGTCGAGGACGTTGCCATGGGCCTTGAGGCCCTCGCCCCCGTCGAGGTCGATGACGAACCGGTCGCGGATGCCGACCAGGGCCTTGTGCACGGTCGCCACCGTGTGACCGTCACGCTCGATGTCGATCTTGTCGCGGACGGAGAGCTTGCGTTCCTGGATCTTCGCGACCTCGCGCCCGGTCGCGTCCTCGAGGACGAACGTCTCGCGGATCCGCGCCGCCTTGCCGTTCACCTTGAACGCGCGGGCGCCGTGCTGGTCCTCGATCCAGAAGTCGTCCCCGATGGACGCGAGCTTCTGCTTCATCTGGAAGCGACGGGTGTCGTCGCCGCCGTCGTGTCGTCCTCGCAAGAGCCCCATGGCCAGCCTTTCCTTCGGTGTCGACAAGCGGTCGCCACGACCGTAGGAACGATCCACGGGCGCCCACATCACCCGCCGTGGACGACCGCGACCAACGGTCGGCACGGAACGACCGCACACGGCTCGCCCTCCACTTCGGGCGCGTGGCCCGCGACCACGGCGCCACCACCCCGAACGGGGTGGAGCGCCAGCATGGCATGGCGCCCCACCCCGCGGCGGACTCAGACTGCGAGCACCGGGCCCGTCAGAAGCGGCCGTACCCGCTGACGCCGGAGAACACCCGGCGCTCGGAGGTGGACTTGCCCGGCTTCGGCGAGTCGATCATCATGCCGTTGCCGGTGTAGATGCCGACGTGCCAGGCCGGGGAACCGAAGAACACGAGGTCACCGGGCTCGGGGTTGCTGACCCTGGTGGCCGCACGCTGCTGGGCCGAGGCCGTGCGCGGGATGGAGATCCCTGCCTTGCGGAAGACGTACTGGGTGAACCCGGAGCAGTCGAACCCGGAGGGTGTCGAGCCGCCGTACACGTAGGGGATGCCGAGCAGGCCGCGGGCGATGTTCACCACGCCACTGGCGGACTGCGGGACGTTGGCGGACGTCGCCTTCGTCTGGGTGGACGCCTTCTTGGTGCTCGTGGTCGAGCGCGCGCTGGTGCTGCGCGAGGCGGAGGTGTTGCCTCGGCTGCTGGCGACCTCGGCCTGCACCACGACGGGGCGCGGCTTGGGCTTGGGCTTCGCGACAGCGGTGACGCCGACGACGCCCACGACCTCGGTCGCCACGGGGGCCGCGACGGCCGGCGCGACGACCGACGGGGCCAGAGCCACGGGGGCTGCCGCGGCGGCCGGGGCCGTGGCGGCCTCGGAGGCTGCAGCGACGTCGGCGCGCGGCTGGGCCTGGGCCGGGAGGGCGAAGGTCGCGGCCAGACCACCGGAAGCAGCGAGGACGGCCGTGGCCTTGACGCCGTTCTGTCCGGCGCTCTTGACGATGGTCGAGAGTTCGGACCAGGGGTTGTACCGGGTGGCGCCGCGGTGGCGTCCCGAAGGAGCAGTGTCGAGCACGGTGAGCCTCTCAGTGCCTACGGGGTGAGCTGTCGGGTTCGGGCTGAGGTTGCCCGGCCGGCTCAGACCCGAAGGTCGTCACCGGCTTCACCCCAAGGAGTCACGATGGTGCTGGACTCCGAAAGTGGTTCCCCCGCTCCTGCCGGCGGTGGTGCGTGGTGCCTCACGGTGTCTGACAGGACTCGGCGGTGACTCCGTGAGCACCTTCCACGGATGGGAAGGCCATACGAAAGTAGCACCGCCCGGCAAAAGTCACAAAACGATCACGGGCGAGTCGCGTCACCTCGCCGGGGCCGCGCCCGCCCCTACTGCGAGAAGCCGGGCAACGGCCGTGGGGACGGCGCGTTGCCCGGCTTCTCGCCGGAAAGGTCAGGAAGTCGTCAGTTGACGGTGACGTGCACGTGGTCGTAGTGGTTCGCGGTGATCGATCCGCGATCCTCCATCATCCGCCAGGACTTGCCGGGCGCCCAGTAGCGCTGACGCCAGATGACGTACTTGACGTCATACGCACCGACGTTGGCCTGGACGAACGCAGCAATGGCGTCGCCCTGGCCTCGGGACGAGATCATGAAGTCGATCGCCTCACCCGTGCTGTGCTCCCCGGCGTTGGGTCGGTAGCCACCGATCGAGGAGACCCCGAAGGTCTTCTGCACCACGGTGCACAGCCGGGCCGCGTTGCTGTCCAGACCGATGCTGCCGCACTTGGAGGACACGGCCCCTGAGCTGACGTTGACCTTGCGGGCCGGTGACGACGATGAAGAGGAGGAGGAGGAGGCCTTCTCGGCGACCGGCTTGGGCTTCGGCTTCGGCTTCGGCTTGGCGACGGCCTTGACACCGGCCACGCCGACAGTCTCGGGCGCTGCCGGAGCGGCATCCGCGGGGGCCTCCACGGCGGGGGCTGCTGGCGCGGCGGCGCGAGCCTCGGAGCGCGAGGCCGTGAACGCGGCCGTTCGGCTCTGACCGTCGCTGCTCGCTGCGGCGGGCAGCGCCAAGGTGGTCGGGCTCGCCGAGACCGGGAGGGACACCGCGAGGACGGCTCCGCCCACGACTCCGACCGTCGCGACGGTCTTGGCGGCCCAGGTCGCGCCGAGGCGTGAGAAGCCGTCGGGGAGACGCCGGACGGCGCCGGGGGCGCGGCGGCGCCCGGGCATGCTGTGGCGTGACACGAGGTTGGAGGACCTTCCGAGGGGGATACGAATTCCCCCAACGGTAACGGGGACCTCGGGGAAAGTCACATTCCGGTAACGAGACGACGGTCACCAGGTGTCACGAACAGCCACCCGGCACGCCGCTGACCTGCACAGACGCGAACGTCACTGCGGCAGGAGCGACTCTCAGGTCACCTGCACGAAGACGTGGGAGGCGATGTCCCCCGGGAGCGAGACCCCGGTCGACTCCTGCGACCCGTCGCGCCACGCGATGACCCTCACCCCGTCGCGCCGCACCCGGGCGGGCTGCCCCGGCACCAGACCGACGGTGGTCAGCAGCCCGAGCGCCTCGGAGTCGACCTGCACCGGTTCACCGATCCGGCGTACCACCACGGTCACGGGCTCGGCACCAGCCACCTCCTCGAGCGTGGACAGGCCGCGACGGAAGTCGATCCGCTCGCCGAAGTCCCCGAGCTCTTCAAGCCCCGGGATCGGGTTGCCGTAGGGAGAGAGCGCGTGATCAGGCAGCATCGCGAGGATCTTGCGCTCAACCCGGTCGGACATGACGTGCTCCCACCGACAGGCCTCGTCGTGGACGTACTCCCACTCCAGGCCGATGATGTCGACGAGCAGGCGCTCAGCAATGCGGTGCTTGCGCATGACGCGGGTCGCGAGCGTGCGGCCCTGCTCGCTCAGCTCGAGGTGCCGGTCGCCGGCCACCGCGAGCAGCCCGTCACGCTCCATCCGTGCCACCGTCTGCGAAACCGTGGGGCCGGAGTGCCCGAGGCGTTCGGCGATGCGGGCACGCAGGGGTGTGATGCCCTCCTCCTCGAGCTCGAAGATCGTGCGGAGGTACATCTCCGTGGTGTCGATGAGGTCGGTCACACAGGTAAGCCTAACGGGACGCCAGCCCATACCCCCTTACGTCGCCCGACCCCGCCTCGGGTCGTACTCGGGCAGCCATCGCGCGAGCCATGCGCCGCCGACCAGGGTCAGGGCGCCGACGGCCACGCTGGCGGCCGCGATCGACGCCACGGCAGCCACCGCCGCGACGACGACCGCAGCCCCGTTCGTGCCCACGAGGGAGAGCAGGCGCCACACGCCGAGGAAGGGTGCCCGCCCGACCGTCGGCGCGGCATCCGCCCCCAGGGTCATGACGATGCCGGAGCCGATCCCGTTGCCGACCCCCATGACCAGCGTGACCACCGCCACGCCCACGAGCGACGCCGTGAGGGGCAGCACGATCAGACCTCCGCCGAGCAGCAGCGCAACGGGCAGCGCCACCCACACCCGTCCGTACCGGTCCATGACGATGCCGGCCGGCCAGAACAACAGCACCTCGACGAACGCGGCGGCAGCGAACACGAGGGAGGTCTGCGCGGCATCCAGCCCGATGTTCTCGGCCCACAGCGGCACGACGACCACCCGTGACGCGCGGGCCAGCCCGATCGCGAGCACACCGAGCCCGACCGTGAGCAGCACCCGCCGGTGTTCCGCGACGACCCGGGCCACCGGTACCCGCGCCCGTTCACCGTGCGCGCTCTCCTCGTGCGCCGTGAGATCGGTTGTCCGCCAGGCAAGGAGCGACGCGAGCAACCCTCCCGCGACCGCGACGCCGAACGCGGCCTGCGGCCCCCACCGGGCCACGACGGGCGCCCCGACGAGCGGCCCGATGAACAGCCCGATCCGGGTGACCCCTCCCAGGGTCGACATGGCCCGGGCCCTCAGGTGCACCGGCGCGGCCGCCGTCAGGTAGCTCTGGCGGGCCAGCAGGAAGATCGCCGCCGACGGCCCCATGAGCAGCACCGCCAGAGCGAGCACCCACAGCGACGGTGCGACGAGCGCCAGCAGGCACGCGACGGCATCCACCACGCCCGCGAGCACGATCGCCCGGCGCTCGCCGATCCGCTCGACGAGGACACCGGCGGGCACGGC
>Ga0209476_10000745_pt1 | contig 22484 bp, 20 predicted proteins | sample KloWWTrecipitate_FD_187179 | JGI IMG/M metagenome (GOLD analysis project Ga0209476, IMG submission 187179) | Active sludge microbial communities from Klosterneuburg, Austria, studying microevolution and ecology of nitrifiers - Klosterneuburg... | ecosystem: Engineered > WWTP > Aerobic digester... | reverse complement strand
CAACGAGGTGGTCGGGGTGCGCTACGACGACATCGGCAAGGTCGCCACCATTGTCAACAACATCAAGGCGATGCTGCGGTCACACGAGGAAATCGATCAGAATCAGACCCTGATCGTCAATCTGATTCAGTTTGGCCCATCGTCCCTGGACATCATGGTCTATACGTTTACGAAGACGACGGCATGGGTGCATTTTCACGAGATCAAGCAGGACGTGATGCTGAAGATTGCGGACATCGTGGCCGCGCAGGAGGCCGAGATTGCCTTCCCGACGCGAACGCTGCATGTGGTTGGCGACGCGGCGAGCGCCGAAGCCAGAGCGCTGCTGCCGCAGCGTATGGCCATGGCGGGGGCGCGATGAATTTCGCCGCCTTTGCCGCCGTAGGCCTTGGTGCGGCGTGCGGTGCCTGGCTGCGCTGGGGGCTGGGCTTATGGCTGAATCCGGCAGCCGCCATGGTGCCGCTCGGAACGCTGGCGGCCAATCTGGGAGGGGGCTTGTTGATGGGGTTCGCGCTGGGCCTGATCCAGGCCTGGCCGGCCATAACGCCGGCACTCAAACTGCTGCTCACGACCGGGCTACTGGGAGGCTTGACCACCTTTTCGACTTTTTCGGCCGAGGCCTTTCACTTGTTGCAGCGGGGTGAGGTCGCCTGGCTTGGGCTGCATGTGTTGCTGCATGTGCTCGGCTCGGTGCTGATGACCTGGGCGGGGTATTCGATTTTCAACATGTTGCGGGCTTGAGGGGGTAATCCACGATGGGTTCGCGTCATGCTTTGTTGCACACTGAACGGGTAGTGATGCCGTGTTCGGCACTGATAATCGGCTGGCCTGTTACAAATCTGGAGGCTCAAAACCATGAATAAAATCCTCGTTTCCCTGACTGCGGTCACTTTCGCCGCAAGCGGCCTTGTCGGTTGCGCCAACATGAACGAAACCCAGCGCGATACGGGCATGGGCGCGACAATCGGCGCCGTGGCCGGTGGCCTGATCGGTGCGGCCACCGCAGGCGGCCACAAAGGCAAGAGCGCGGCTACCGGCGCAGCCATCGGTGCCGCCATCGGTGCGGGTGGTGGCTACCTGTGGTCGCAGAACATGCAAAAGCAGAAGGCGGAGATGGAGCAGGCCACGGCCGGCACCGGCATTGGCGTGAGCCAGACGGCCGACAACCAGCTCAAGGTAGATATCCCGAGCGACGTCTCCTTCGACACCGGCCGCTACGACATCAAGGCGAACATGCGTCCGGTGCTCGACAACCTTGCCACTGGCCTCAATCAGCATCCGGTCACCACCATCACCATCGTCGGCCATACCGACAGCACCGGCAGCGATGCGGTGAATAACCCGCTATCGATCAACCGCGCCTCGGCCGTGCGTGACTATCTGGTCGCACGTGGTGTGGCAGCACAACGCATCGCCATCGATGGACGCGGCTCGCGCCAGCCGATTGCGGACAACTCGACCACATCCGGTCGGGCGATGAATCGCCGCGTCGAGATCTTCGTCGCCGAGCCTGCGCGCTGATCCACCACGCTCGGTTCAGCACCTGAACTGATCCGGGCAAGGTCCGGATCCGCAAGACCAAACGCCCATCGGGAGCTGCTCCCCGATGGGCGTTTCTGATTGGTGCTGCGCGCGTGATCAGACGTTGCGATAGACCTCGGCGCCGCTCTTGACGAACTCCACCGCCTTGACTTCCATCCCCTTCTTCAGCGCCTCGATCTCGCTGATGCCCTGCTGAGCAGCGAATTCGCGCACATCCTGAGTGATCTTCATCGAGCAGAAGTGCGGGCCGCACATCGAGCAGAAATGGGCGACCTTGGCCGAGTCCTTGGGCAGAGTCTCGTCGTGGAATTCCTTGGCCTTGTCAGGGTCGAGGCCGAGGTTGAACTGGTCTTCCCAGCGGAACTCGAAGCGCGCCTTGGACAGCGCGTTGTCGCGGATCTGCGCGCCCGGGTGGCCCTTGGCCAGATCGGCGGCGTGGGCGGCGAGCTTGTAGGTGATGATGCCTTCCTTGACGTCCTGCTTGTTGGGCAGGCCGAGGTGCTCCTTGGGTGTCACGTAGCACAGCATCGCGGTGCCGTACCAGCCGATGGTGGCGGCGCCGATGCCGCTGGTGATGTGATCGTAGCCCGGCGCGATGTCGGTGGTGAGCGGGCCCAGGGTGTAGAAGGGCGCTTCATGGCACTGCTCGAGTTGCAGGTCCATGTTTTCCTTGATCAGGTGCAGCGGCACGTGGCCCGGGCCTTCGATCATGACCTGTACGTCGTGCTTCCAGGCGATCTGGGTGAGCTCGCCCAGGGTCTTGAGCTCGCCCAGTTGGGCTTCGTCATTGGCATCGAAAATCGAGCCCGGACGCAGGCCGTCGCCCAAGCTGAAGGCCACGTCGTAGGCCTTCATGATTTCGCAGATGTCCTCGAAGTGGGTGTAGAGGAAGCTCTCCTTGTGGTGCGCGAGGCACCACTTGGCCATGATCGAGCCGCCGCGCGAGACGATACCGGTCATACGGTTGGCGGTCAGCGGCACGTAGCGCAGCAGCACGCCGGCGTGGATGGTGAAGTAGTCCACGCCCTGCTCGGCCTGCTCGATCAGGGTGTCGCGGAAGATCTCCCAGGTCAGGTCTTCGGCCTTGCCATTAACCTTTTCCAGCGCCTGGTAGATCGGCACGGTGCCAATCGGCACCGGGCTGTTGCGCACGATCCACTCCCGCGTTTCGTGGATGTTCTTGCCAGTGGATAGGTCCATCACCGTGTCGCCGCCCCAGCGGATGGCCCAGGTCATCTTGTCGACTTCCTCACTGATCGAGGAGCCGAGCGCCGAGTTGCCGATGTTGGCGTTGATCTTCACCAGGAAGTTGCGGCCGATGATCATCGGCTCGCTTTCGGGGTGGTTGACGTTGTTGGGGATGATGGCGCGACCACGGGCGACTTCGTCGCGCACGAACTCGGGGGTGATCTCGTCGGGGATGCTGGCGCCGAAGTTCTGTCCCGGGTGCTGGCGCAGCATCATTGCCGCCATCTTCTCGCCGGTGGGGCCAGCAGCCTTGAGCGATGCCATGTACTCCCGGCGCTGCAGGTTCTCGCGGATGGCGATGTATTCCATCTCGGGGGTGATGATGCCGCGCCGCGCGTAGTGCATCTGGGTGACATTCATTCCCGCCCTGGCGCGGCGCGGCTTGCGGTGCAGGCCGGGGAAGCGCAGCTCATCCAGTACGGTATCGGCGGCGCGCTGGCGGCCGAACTCGGAGCTCAGGTCGGACAGCTGCTCGGTGTCGCCGCGCTCCTCGATCCACTGCTGGCGCAGCGCCTGCAGGCCGGAGCGGATGTCGATCTTCGCCTCCGGGTCGGTGTAGGGTCCGGAGCAGTCATAGACGAAGATCGGCGGATTGGGCTCGGCACCCATGGAGGCCGAGGTGTCACTCTGACTGATTTCGCGCATCGGCACACGGATGTCAGGGCGCGACCCTTCGACGTAGGTCTTGCGTGAATTGGGCAGCGGGGCGATCGCGGCTTCGTCGACGTGGGCCGTGGCGGCGATGAATTTTTCGGTGGCGTTCATGGGTTGTGTCTCCGAGGGGGCGGTGTTGTTTATAGGTGAGTGTCTGACAGGTGCGTGCTGGGGTGAGCGCCGGCGCGCATGGCCGGCCTGAGCTGATAGGTCAGGGGATGGGTCAATACGGCGCCTGTGGGCGGCGCCACAACGCATGAAAGTGATGTACCGGCCCGTGACCGCTGCCGACAGCGAGTTCGCCCGAATGTGCGATCGCCCCCAGCAGCCACTGGCGTGCCTGGCGCACGGCGGTTTCGACCGGGCGAAAATCCGCTGCGGTCTGCGGCAACAGCGCGGCCACTGCCGAGCTGAGGGTGCAGCCAGTGCCGTGGGTGTTCCGTGTTTCGATTCGGGGCGCGGGCAGCTCGACCATGCGGTCGCCATCGAACAACAAGTCGACGAGTTCGTTGCCGGGCAGGTGGCCGCCCTTGAGCAACACCCAGCGTTCGGACGACAGTGGCAGCAGTTCGCGCAGGCGCTCGGCTGCGCGGTACATCTCCTTGACTGACTCGGGTGCGCGTTGTGCGAGCAGAACGCCGGCCTCGGGCAGGTTGGGGGTGATCAGGAAGGCCTGCGGGAACAGGGCTTCGCGCATCATCGAGATCGCGCTCTTTGCCAGCAGGCTGTCGCCGCTCTTGGCCACCATGACCGGATCGAGCACCACGTTGACGGCCTTCCAGTGCGCGAGCCGTTCTGCGACGGTGGCCGTGACCTCGGCACTACCGAGCATGCCGATCTTGGTCGCGTGAAGATGGACATCCGAAAACAGGGTGTCGATCTGCAGGCGCAGAAAGTCGGCGGGCGGCACATGGACACCAGTCACCGCCTGGGTGTTCTGCGCGGTCAGTGCTGCGATCACACCGCAACCATAGGCGCCCATGGCGGAGAAGGTCTTGAGGTCCGCGAGCACGCCGGCACCGCCGGACGGATCGATGCCGGCAATCGAGACCACATTCGGAATACAGGACGCGCTGCCCACAGGGGCAGCGGATGAAGCGGATGAGCGCATGGTGACGTTTCCCTACGCCGGTGCGAGCCGGATCAGGTTCCAAGGGTGTTTCTCAGCCCGTGCGCAGCGGGCACCCCCAACGAGAGTCGGACGATACTGTATGCACTCGAGCGTGGCAAGGTGCTCAAGAATTTCGTATTGGCGCCGTTTAGGATGAGACTAAATACTGAATTCTGGCTGCGTTGATGAAACCTTTCCGCCTGGTCCTCGTGGCCGCGATGATCGTCATGCCCCTGCAGGAGGCGCTCGCCGCTGACTGGCAGTTGGTGTTGAGCGATCGCAACCGGCGCGTGGAGATCGATCGTTCCAGCATCTTCTCGTCCGACCGCGGCACCAAGGTGTCCTGGGGGCGCGTGGTGCTGACTAATGAGGAGGCTGCGAGCGCCGGTTACGCCACGATCAAGGCTCTGAATCGCTACGACTGCCAGAATCGTAGCTTCGTGACCGTCAAGCGCGTCTATCTCGACATCAGCGAAAATCTTGTGCGCGAGGAGTCAGTGGCCGACCAGACTCCGCTGCGCGTTACGCCCAATTCGGTGGATGAGCGGATGTGGCGTGAGGTGTGCAATCCGCCGTCCCCCGCGGATCTGCAAAAGCTTGCAGGCGAAGTGCAGAAGCTGGCAGAGGCCATGCAGCCCGCCGCAGCAACTGCGGCGAAGCCGACCCCGCCTGCCTCCGCAGCCGTTCCGCCTGCCTCCGCAGCCGTTCCGCCTGCCTCCGCAGCCGTTCCGTCTGTCGCACAGCCTGCATCCGGGCGCGACGCTTTGGCAGCGGAGCGAGGCGCCCGGCCGACCCCGATTGACGCGCGAGACACTTCCGTTCGTCCGATCCGTACTGCGGAAACAGCGCCGATGCCGGACCCGCCCAAGCCATCGGCCGCCGTCGATGCACCGGCCGCAGCCAGCGACGTGCCACCGGCCTCGATCGTGCCGCCCTTGCCGAGCATCAGACCGCCCAAACCTGACCCCGAAACGCTGGAGCCTCGACCCGGGCCGCAGGTCAGGGCCGAGGCTCCAGTGCCCACGGCGAAGCGCAGCACTCCCGCGCGCAAGGTTGAAGCCCCGCCGGAACCGCAGCCCGCCCGGGCAGCCTACAAGCCTCGCCCCCCCTCGCCGGTGGTGATGGCCAAAGCCCGTATCGAAGCACCGCAAGCGCAAGCGGCTGCCGCACAGACGCTTGCGCCCGATGCCCTCGAAGCCTTGCTGAACGCTCGGCGCCAGGGTGCGTCGGGTCCGGGATGGAGCTACGAGGGCGATACCGGCCCCGCAGCCTGGGGGCGGCTGCGTCCGGACTGGCGCACCTGTAGCGAGGGCATGCGCCAGTCGCCCATCGACCTGCGCGAAGGCCTGGCTGTCGACCTCGCCCCGATCAAGTTCCACTATCGCTCTACCGGCTTCCGTATTCGTGACACCGGCAACACGCTGCAGGTCGAAGTGGGCGGGGGGATGGGCATGGAGGTGCGCGGCGTACGCTACGAGCTTGAACGCTTCACCCTGCATCGGCCCTCGCCCGAGCGCATCGGCGGCATGGCCTACGACATGGCGATGTACCTGGAGCATCACAGCGCCGATGGGCGCCGCGCGATCCTGTCCGTTTTGCTTAAGACCGGCGCCGAGGCCGATCCTTTGCTGCAGACGCTGTGGAACAACCTGCCGCTCGACCGCGGCCGCGAATTCGTACCCGACGCGATCATTGATCTGGCCGCCTTTCTGCCCACCGATCCGGCACATTTCCTCTACATGGGCTCCTTGCCGACACCGCCCTGCACCGAGGACGTGGTGTGGGCGGTGATGAAAACGCCGGTGGGGATCAGCGACGACCAGCTTGCGCTCTTCGCGCGGCTCTATCCGCGCAACGCGCGCCCCATCCAGCCGACCAACGGTCGCCTCATCCTGGAATCGCGCTGACGTGTTCGCGCGACTGGGGCACCGGTGCAGCGCGCGGTTCCCTGACGGCAATCCATCCCGATCGCGGTGCACCAACTGCGCTAGAATGATGCGGTTTTTCCGTAATGGATGACGCTTTTGATTAGCGTCTGCTAATATTCCGCCAGGAGCTCCTGATGAATTTCGAGAAAGCGCGCTTCAATATGGTTGAGCAGCAGGTCCGCCCCTGGGAGGTGCTGGATCAGGACGTGCTCGACCTCCTCATGACGGTCAAGCGCGAGGAATACGTGCCCGCCACTGCGCGCGCGCTCGCCTTCGCTGAAGTCGAGATTCCGATCGGCTTTGGTCAGGTCATGCTCAAGCCGACGATCGAGGGCAAGGTGCTGCAGGCAGTGAAGGTGACCAAGTCGGATTCGGTGCTCGAAATCGGCACGGGCTCGGGCTTTTTCGCGGCGCTGCTGGCGGCGCGCGCGGAGTGGGTGCGAACGATGGAAATCGAGGCCGGACTGGTCAGGTTCTCGTCGGACAACCTGGCGCGCAACGGTGTGGAAAATGTCGTTGTGGTCCAGGGTGACGGCATCGACGGTTGGGCTGAGCGCGCGCCTTATGACGTCATCGTGGTGTCGGGCGGGTTGCAGTATGTGCCGCAGAGCCTGCTTGAGCAGCTCAAGGTTGGCGGCCGCCTGTTTGCCTTCGTTGGAGAGGCGCCAGTGATGAAGGCGCGCCTGATTACCTGTGAGAGCGAGGGCCGTTTCCGCACTGAAGATCTGTTCGAAACCGTCGTGCCGATGCTGCAGAATGCGCCGCAGCACGACCGTTTCACCTTCTGAGCAGGCCGCATGCGACAGATCAAGCCGCGTGAATTGGCCGACCGTCTGAACGACGATACGCAGGAAGCACCGTTGTTGCTCGACGTGCGCGAGCCTTGGGAGTTCCAGTATTGCCATATCGAGGGCTCGGTCACGATGCCGATGGGCAGTGTGCCGCTGCGCCATGCCGAATTCGACCGGGAGCGCGAGACCGTGTTGATCTGTCATCATGGCATGCGTAGCGCCCAAGTCTGCATGATTCTCGAACATCTAGGCTTCAAGAACGTGATCAACCTTGTGGGTGGTGTGGCCGGCTGGGCTACGCAGGTCGACCCCAAGATGCCGCATTACTGAGCGGCTGCACTTCCCCCGGAGAACTGAATGAAGCGCGCGTTGGCAATTTGTCTGACTGGTTTGTTCTCAAGCGGTGTCCTGGCGGCCGATCTGACCCAGGTTTACCAGGATGCGTTGGCGAACGATGCGAAGTTCTCCGCAGCTCGCGCCCAGTTCGAGGCGGGGCAGGAAAAACAGGTGCAGGGGCGTGCTGGCCTGTTGCCGCAGATCGGCCTGAACGCCAATGCGGGCTGGAGTGATGCCGAGATCGAGGCGCAGGGCCGCAAGACAACTGGCGACTACGGCAGCCGCGGCTACGGCGTTCAGTTGACGCAGCCGCTGTTCCGCTTGCAGAACTGGGTGCAGTTCAAGCAGGCCGAGTTGCAGACCGCGCTGGCTGGTGCACAGTTCGGGACGCAGAAGCAGGACCTGGTGCTGCGCGTAGCCGAAGCCTATTTCAACGTGCTCAATGCGCAGGATGCGGTGGCTGCAGTCACGCAGTTGCGCACTGCGGCGGGCGAGCAGCTCGAGCTGGCCAAGACCAGCTTTGAAGTCGGTACGGTGACCATCACCGACGTGCACGAGGCGCAATCGCGTTCCGACCTGGCGTCGGCGCAGGAGATCGCGGCGCAAAATCAGCTTGAGGTTGCGCGTCAGTCGCTGGCGCAGATCATTGGCAAGCAGCCCGAAACACTGGCCAGGCTGCGTGAAGGCGTGACGCTCGAGCGTCCCCAGCCTGACAACATCGCCGACTGGGCGAGTGCCGCGGAGTCGGGCAGTCTGGGCGTCCAGGCACAGCAACTGGCACGCGAGATCGCCGTGCGTGAGGTTGAGCGTGCGCGTGCAGGGCACATGCCCACCGTCGATCTGGTTGCTTCGCATGGTGTCAACCACAATCCGCAGCTGGCGACCGATCGCAGCCAGGCAACGACCATCGGCGTGCAGTTGAACCTGCCGCTGTATGCGGGTGGGCGCGTGTCGTCGGTGACGCGCGAGGCGGCAGCCCTGCGCATGAAGGCGGATGCCGATCTTGAGGACGCGCGCCGCACAGCAGCCCTTGCAGCACGTCAGTCCTGGCTTGGCGTCACCAGCGGGATGGCGCAGGTGAAAGCACTGGAAGCGGCGAAGGTGTCGTCGGCTTCGGCGCTCGAAGCCAACAAGCTGGGCTACGAAGTCGGGGTGCGCATCAATATCGACGTGCTCAATGCCCAGACCCAGCTTGCGGATACGCTGCAGCAACTGGCGCGTGCACGCTATGACACGCTGCTGGCGCAGCTGCGCCTAAAGGCGGCTGCGGGGACGCTGGGCGAGGACGACGTGCGCGCCATCAACGCCTTGCTCGTCCCCTGAGGCTCAGGCTCGGGCTTCAGCCCTCAGGGTTTCAGGTTTTCGAGCATTTCCAGCGTGCGCGCGCTTGCGCCACGGTCGGCCTCTGCAAAGGCCTTGCCAGCGGTGGCCATGGCGCCGCGTGTCGCCGCGTCGTCGAGCAGTTCGAGTCCGATGCAAATGCCGGTTTCGACATCGCTAGCGCGTCGCGCTGCGCCTGCACTGATCGCGTGCTCGGCTACCGCCGCGAAGTTGAAGGTGTGTGGACCGATGACGACCGGCGTGCCGCTGGCGCAGGCTTCGATCAGGTTCTGTCCGCCGAAGGGTAGCCAGCTTCCGCCAATCAGTGCGACGTCGGCCAGCGCGTAGTAGACGAACATCTCGCCCATCGAATCTCCCAGCCAGATCCGGGTATCGGCGTCCACGGCTGCGTTCGCCGAGCGTCGCTGCAGCCTCAGGCCGCGAGCGGAGGCCAGCTTTTCGACCTCATCGAAACGTTGTGGATGACGCGGAACCAGCACCAGCAACACCTCAGGTGGTGCGAGACGGGCAAACGCGTCGAGCAACAAGGCCTCTTCTCCGTCGCGTGTGCTTGCACCGAGCAGGAGCGGGCGATCGCCGGTCTGCGCGCGGAGGAACCGGGCGCGGGCGCTTGTGTCGTCGGGAGGGGTGATGTCGAACTTGATGTTGCCGGTCACCACCACGCGCCTTGCGCCCAGCGCGGACAGGCGCGCAGCGTCGGCCGCTGTTTGGGCGCCGATTGCGCTCAGCCCGCCGATCGTCATTGCACTGAGTGCAGGAAGCCTGGCATAGCGACGTGCCGAGCGTTCGGACAGGCGCGCATTGGCAAGCATCACCGGCACCTTGCGTCGGCGACAGGCGGCGAGCAGGTTGGGCCACAGCTCGGTTTCCATGATGACGCCGAATTGCGGACGAAAATGGCGCAGGAAGGCGTGGACGAAACAGCCGATGTCGTAGGGCAGATAGCAGCGCAGGATGCGGTGATCGCCCTTGAACAGATCTTTCGAGGTCTCGCGCCCGGTGGGTGTCATGTGGGTGAGCACGATGCTGTGCTCGGGCCAGCGTTCAAGCAGGGCCTTGATCAGGGGTTCGGCGGCGCGTGTTTCTCCCACGGAAACCGCGTGCACCCAGATGACCTGGGCCGGTGCGCGCACCGCGTAGCGGCCGAAGCGCTCGCCAAGGTGTTTCAGGTAGCCCGGCTGACGTCGTCCGCGCCAGACGAGGCGCAACAATACGAAGGGCAGGGCCAGAAGCCACAACAGGGTGTAGGGCAGGCGGGTCAACATCGAGTCGGGTGGCAATGGGATGGCGCAAGTATAAGCAAGGATGCGGATGGCGGTGACGCCATGCTGCCGTGGCGTCTGCATGCGATAATTCGCGCCTTACGTTCTTGCTTGTCACGACCCTCATGAAAATTCTCGTAACCGGCGCCGCCGGATTCATCGGCATGCATGCCTCCGAACGCCTGCTTGCGCGCGGCGACGAAGTGATCGGCCTGGATAACCTCAACGATTACTACGATCCGACGCTCAAGGAGGCGCGCCTTGCACGCCTGACGCCGCAAAAGTCCTTCCGCTTCGTGAAGATGGACGTCGCGGATCGCCCCGGCATGGAGCGACTGTTTGCAGAGGAGAAATTTGACCGCGTGATACACCTCGCGGCCCAGGCGGGGGTGCGTTATTCGCTGCAGAACCCGCATGCCTACATCGACAGCAACGTAGTCGGCTTCATGAACATTCTCGAAGGCTGCCGGCATTCCAAGGTACAGCACCTGGTATACGCGTCCAGCTCCAGTGTTTACGGCGGCAACACCAAGATGCCGTTTTCCGAGCGCGACAGTGTCGATCATCCGGTCAGCATCTATGCGGCGACCAAGAAGGCCAACGAGCTGATGGCGCACACCTACAGCCACCTCTATGGCCTGCCGACCACCGGCCTGCGCTTTTTCACCGTGTATGGTCCCTGGGGGCGGCCGGACATGGCCTTGTTCCTGTTTACCAAGGCCATCATCGAGGGGCGGCCGATCGACGTCTTCAACCACGGCAAGATGAAGCGTGACTTCACCTTCGTGGACGACATCGTCGAGGGCGTGATCCGCACGCTCGATCGCACTGCGGCTGCTGATGCCGCCTTTGATTCGAACCAGCCTGATCCTGGCCGCAGCAATGCGCCCTACCGTGTTTTCAATATCGGTAACAACGATCCGGTGGAGTTGATGGCGTTCGTTGCGGCCATCGAGGACACGCTGGGCATGAAGGCGCAGAAGAACTTCATGCCCCTGCAGGATGGCGACGTGCCCTCGACCTATGCCGATACCGACGAGCTCAACGCCTGGACCGGTTTTGCGCCGGCCACCAGTGTCAAGGACGGTGTTGCGCGTTTCGTCGCCTGGTATCGTGATTACTATCGCGTCTAAGCCCTGAGCCGCAGCCAACGAAGGTCGGAGGCGGCTTGCCGCGGTGTTACTGACTCTTGATCATGGTGCCGACGCCGTGATCGGTCAGGATCTCGAGCAGCAGGCAATGTTCGACGCGACCATCGATGATGTGCACCGACTTCACGCCGTTGCGCGCTGCATCCAGGGCAGAGCCAATCTTTGGCAACATGCCGCCCGACAGGGTGCCGTCGGCCACCAGCCCATCGATTTCAGAGGGCGTCAGGCCAGTCAGCAGCTTGCCTGCCTTGTCCAGTACGCCGGGGGTGTTGGTCAGCAGCATCAGCTTCTCGGCTTTCAGAATTTCGGCGAGCTTGCCGGCGACGACGTCGGCGTTGATGTTGTAGGTTTCACCTTCTTCGCCCACGCCGATTGGGGCGATCACCGGGATGAAGTCGCCTTGGTCGAGAAACGAGATCAGGCTGGGGTCGATGCTGGTGATCTCGCCCACCTGGCCGACGTCGATCAGATCGCCCAGCGGGGCGTCGAGCTTTTGCATGCGCAGTTTCTTGGCGCGGATGAAGCTGGCGTCCTTGCCGGTCAGGCCCACCGCCTTGCCGCCCGCCTGGTTGATGAGATTGACGATTTCCTTGTTAACCTGGCCACCGAGCACCATCTCGACCAGTTCCATGGTCTCGGCGTCGGTGACGCGCATGCCCTGGATGAACTCGCCCTTCTTGCCGACGCGTGCGAGCAGACTTTCGATCTGAGGGCCGCCGCCATGCACCACGACCGGGTTCAGGCCGACGAGCTTCAGCAATACGACGTCGTGCGCAAAACACTCTTTCAGGCGGGGGTCGGTCATCGCGTTGCCGCCATACTTGATGACGATGGTCTTGTCGAAGAAGCGCTTGATGTAGGGCAGGGCCTCGGAGAGGATCTCAGCCTTGCGCGCAGGCGTGACGGACGGGGCGGGGTGGTTGTCGGTCATGAAGACGTCCTTTTTTCAGTGCGGATCAATGGCCTGCAGTTTACTGCGCTCTTCCCCGTTGTGCTCGCGATCTCAGCGGCCTGACCACGCCCTGAATGACAAAGCCCGCATCCGCGCCCTGGTTTGGCGCGAATGCGGGCTCTAAAGCAGCCTTGAAGGGCTGGCCGGCGGCAGACCCGCAGTGGGCTCAGTCGATGCTCAGGCGCCTAGCCTGCGCTTCGGCTTTCTTCGGCAGCACCAATTCAAGAACGCCGTCGTTGAACTTGGCCGAGGCCTTGGCTTCGTCGATTTCCTGACCGAGCTGGAAGCTGCGGGAAACCTTGCCGAAATAGCGTTCCGTGCGCAGGACCTTGTCGCCCTCCTTGGTTTCCTTTTCCTGTTTGCGCTCGGCACTGATCGAGACCACCGGGCCATCGATATGGACGTGGATGTCTTCCTTCTTCATGCCCGGCAGTTCGGCATGGACTTCGTATCCGTCCGCCTTTTCCTTCACGTCAACGCGCATCTGCGGGGCGTCGGTGTTGATGCCGACAAGCGACTGGCCGCCAAAATCGACTGGGCGGACGAAAAAACCGCGGAAGAAATCTTCCAGCGGATCCGGGCGACGGGTGAGGTTGTTGCTCATGTCTGGGTCTCCTTTGCTCGAAGTCTGCCGGCAGGATTCCGGCCTCATTCCGGATATGGGTGCCCAGGCACCTTTTTCAAGGCCTGTGCCGGGGCTGGCAGTCTATGATCCCGTGGGTATCTGCCGAGACCATTCGAAAATGGATGTTGCTGCTTCCACCCTCCCCAATCGCTGCCCGCGCTGCGCAGCGGCATTCGCTTGAGGCATGCGTACCGGCCAGGCCAACTGCTGGTGCGCCTCCTTACCGCCCGCGCTTGTCGTGCCGCCGGCCGAGGACTCGCTGCAGGGCGAAGCCTGTTATTGCCCGTACTGCCTCGCCACGCTTATCGAGGCTCGGTCCGTGGCAGCGGATCCTTAGTGGCCTCGGCGTCGTCTTCGACGAGCTCGACCGTGAATGCGATGCCCTGGTCGGCCCAATAGGCGGTGGTCTCGTCGATAATCTCGAGGGCCGTGGCCAGGGTCTGCGGATCCGCATGGCGTAGCTGTCCTGGCTGGAGCAGGGCAAGTCGATAGCCTGACGCGGGTAGCCAGGACAGGTCGGTGAGGCAGTCGGCCAGCGCATCCCAGTTGAACCCGAACCAGGGCGGAAGCTCAAACGCGCCGGCGAAGCGCTCAATCAGCGCGGCCTTGCTGGTGCAGTCAGACAGATCGATACGCACTTCGAGCGGTGGATTGGCGGGCGTTGCAGTCATGGGTGCGGCTCTACCTGGCGGAAGCTTCGGTAATGGTCATCGGTGTAGTAGAAGACCACGGGCGGGTTGCCACCGCTAACGATACGGCGTGCGCCGCGGTCACGACTGCCGGGCGTGCTCACCGTGAACTCGCGATAGTAGCCGCGCGGTCTTGGGGGCAGCAGGCGCTCCCGGTTCTGAAAGACGGTGCCGTCCTTGCGATGGGCGAAGGGGCCACCCTGCTGTATGAGTGCGAGGGTGTCGAGTGCTTCGGGCGGCAGGTCGGTGCCCGCATTCGGGCCGCCTGGACTGCACCCCGCCAGCAGCATGACGAGCAGGATCAGGCGAAGGCAAAGACTGCGGAGCATGGTCGAAAGCGTGCCTTGGCGGCTCAGGTGCTGCGGGAGGGGCGTGACATCACCCGCGACGGTCGAATCCCGTAGCGTTGGATCAGCGCATGCATGAATTCGGTGATCGCCGTCAGGCGCGGATTGGCGGGAGACAGGCGGTGGGCACGCTGGATCAGGTTGCGCGCCTGCGCAGCGAAGGCGTCGTTCCAGCCGCGGTTTTCGATGTGACGCAGCAGGGCCAGTGCGGCGTTGAACAGCACATGTGGATTGCCTGGTAGTTTCCGTGCTGCATTCATCATCTCGGCCACGGCGCCATCGTAGTCGCCTGCCTGCGCCTTTTCGGCGCCAGTGGTGACGAGCGACTTGACTTCGGCCTGGATGCCGGCCTCGATCTGTTGCGACAAGGACCCCAGGCCACGCGCCTCCAGCACCGCACGGGTGGTTTCGATCGTCTGGTCGTCGGCTGCCGTACGCAGCAGGTCGGCGACGAGTTCCTTGGCCTGATCGTCAAACTGTTGATCGAAACAGGTCTTGATCATGTCCTGGCGCAGGCCGACCGACAGTTCGCGCACGTTGCCACTCGCGCGCAGCGCCATCGTCAAGGCCTGCTGGGCGCGCGTGCGGTCGTTGCTGTGGGCATGGACGAGCGCGGAGCACACGGCCTTGCACAGCTCGCCCTTTGGCTGTCGCCCCATTTGACGATCCAGATCGGCCATCGTCGACTGGGCGTCTCCCAGTTTGTCCTGCGCGAGTTGTGCCTGCAGCAGCCGGACATGGTCTTCCGGATCGCGAAATTCCGAGTAGCTGCCCTTGCGCACGACCTCTGCCATGGCTTTCTCGGCGCCGGCCGGGTTGCCGGTTGCTAGCGACAGGGTGCCCAGATGGCGCAGACGGGCGACTCGATGCGGGGCGAGTTCGGCAGCCGCGGCGAGCGCGGCACAGGCGTCATCGGGGCGTCCGGTGAGCTCGTGAATCTGTGCAAGCAGTTCGTAGGCGGCGATGAAGCGCTCGTTCCTTACCAATACGCCGCGCACCATCTCCTCGGCTTCGACGTACTGTTTCCGGATGACCAGCATGCGCGCCAGGCCGAGTTCCGCCCACGGAATGCTGTGTGCGCCGAGTATCTCCCGGTAGAGCTTCTCGGCTTCGCCCGGCTGACCGATGCTGGCGTGGATCTGCGCCTGGAGTCGCATCAGGTCGGTCAGGTATTGGGGGTTTTCGTTGCGTGCGCCGCGGCAGTATTCGATTGCGCCAACGGGGTCGCCCAGGCGCATCAACTGCCATGCCGGCAGGAAGGCATCGCGCTTTTGCAACGCGCGTAACAGTCGTACGCGCAGCGTTTCGGCGTTGAGCGGTTTGAGGATGTAGTCGTTGGGGGTGAGTTCGCAGGCACTCACTACGCGGTCGTAGTTGCGTTCGCCGGTGATCATGACAAACACGGTATCGAGTGGAATGATCTCGTTCGAGCGAAGATCTTCCAGCAGGTGCTGGCCATCCTGCCCCTCACCCAGGTTGTATTCGCACAGGACGAGGTCGAAGCGCTGCTCACGCAGGCGGCGCATGGCCATCGTTGCCGATCCGGCAAACTGGGCGGCCTCGACTCCGATCGAACTCAACATGGTGCGCAGATGCGCACGCATGGTGGGCTGACTTTCGACGACGAGGACTTCTAGTTCTTGCGGGAGGAGCATCTGTGATGGCGCCAGATGCACGCGATGGCGTGCCTTGTTCGAAGATTACGGCATCGCGACGGCAATCTGAAGCGGGTGGTGGTGCGATTCGGCCATCGGCGCATGATGACGCTGCGGGCGTCGCCGTAGCTGATATCCACACGGAATATCAGTCAGTGGCGACGCCCGCCGCAGGGGGTGACGAGCACTACAGACGGGGTTCAGTCCTTGCTGACTTCGATCTGCGTGTCCATTTTCTGGCGCAGGCGGATGTGCAGTTCGCGCAGTTGCTTGTCGTCAACTTCTCCCGGGGCGTTGGTGAGCAGACACTGGGCGCGCTGGGTCTTGGGGAAGGCGATGACGTCGCGGATGGACTCGGCACCGGTCATCATGGTCACGATCCGGTCGAGGCCAAAGGCCAGGCCGCCGTGTGGCGGTGCGCCGTATCGAAGCGCGTCGAGCAGGAAGCCGAACTTGATTTGCTGCTCTTCGGGGCCGATGTTGAGCGCTTCGAACACCCGGGCCTGCACGTCGGCGCGATGGATACGCACCGAGCCGCCGCCGATCTCCCAGCCGTTCAGCGCCAGGTCGTAGGCCTTGGCGAGGCACTCACCTGGATTGGTGGTGAGCAGCTCGAGGTGCTCGTCCTTCGGGCTGGTGAAGGGATGGTGGCAAGCGACCCAGCGCTTGTCGTCCTCGTCGTATTCGAACATCGGGAAGTCGACCACCCACAGCGGGCACCAGGCCTGGCCGGTAAGGTAGCCCTTTTCGTGGCCGAGCTTGATGCGCAGGGCGCCCATGGCGTCGTTGACCACCTTGGTCTTGTCGGCGCCAAAGAAGATCAGGTCGCCCGACTGCGCACCGGTGCGCTCAAGAATGGTGCGTAGCGCGGTCTCGTTCAGGTTCTTGACGATCGGTGACTGCAGTCCTTGCTCGTTAGGCTGGGTGACGTCATTGACCTTGATGTAGGCGAGCCCTCTGGCGCCGTAGATGCCAACGAACTTGGTGTATTCGTCGATCTCGCCGCGGGTCAGGGTGTTACCGCCGGGCACGCGCATCGCCGCAACGCGGCCGCCCGAGGTGGCGGGGCCGCTGAAGACCTTGAAGGCCACGTCCTGCACCGCATCGGTGACATCCGTCAGCTCCAGAGTGACGCGCAGGTCGGGCTTGTCCGAGCCATAGCGGCGCATGGCCTCGGCGTAGCTCATGCGCGGGAAGGGCGCGGGCAGCTCGACCTCGAGCGCTTCCTTGAACACGAAGCGGATCATCTCTTCGACCAAGGCGGTGATTTCGTGCTCGTTCAGGAACGAGGTCTCGAGGTCGACCTGGGTGAATTCGGGCTGGCGGTCGGCGCGCAGGTCTTCATCGCGGAAGCACTTGACGATCTGGTAGTAGCGATCGTAGCCGGCCACCATCAGCAGCTGCTTGAACAGTTGGGGTGACTGCGGCAGGGCGAAAAACTCGCCCGGATGGACGCGCGAAGGGACCAGGTAATCGCGCGCGCCCTCCGGGGTGCTCTTGGTGAGCATCGGGGTTTCGATGTCGATGAAGCCGGCCGCGTCGAGGAAACGGCGGAAGGCCATCGTGGTCTTGTAGCGCAGCATCAGATTCTTCTGCATCTGCGGGCGACGCAGGTCGATGACGCGGTGGGTCAGGCGCACCGTCTCCGACAGGTTGTCGTCGTCCACCTGGAACGGCGGCGTGGCGGCAGCGTTCAGGATCTCGATGTCGTGGCACAGGATCTCGATCTCGCCCGAGACCAGGTTGGCGTTCTCGGTGCCGGCCGGGCGGCGGCGAACCTTGCCGCTCATCTTCAGTACGAACTCGTTGCGCACGGACTCGGCGGTCTCGAACATCTCGGCGCGGTCGGGGTCGCACACCACCTGCACCAGGCCTTCGCGGTCGCGCAGGTCGATGAAGATGACGCCGCCGTGGTCGCGGCGACGGTGCACCCAGCCACAAATGGTGACGATCTGGTCGAGTTCGGCGGCAGTGACTTTTCCGCAGTAATGAGTTCGCATGGATGGGTTCCGGCAGGTCTTGGTGGCGGCAACGGGGCGCCGCGCGACGGTCTGAAGAGTGGGCGTGTTACTGGTTGAGCAGTGCAGGGCGCTCGAGGCGACGTGCTGGCGGGGCGACGACACCCATCGAGATGATGTACTTGAGCGCCTCATCAACGCTCATGTCGAGTTCGATGACATCCTTCCTTGGCATCATCAGGAAGAAGCCGGACGTCGGGTTGGGCGTGGTCGGTACATAGACGCTGACATAGTCGCCCTGCAGATGCCGGGCTGCATCACCACCGGGCTTGCCGGTCAGAAAGGCGATGGTCCACGCGCCCTCGCGCGGGTACTGCACCAGCAGTGCCTTGCGGAAGGCCTGGCCGCTGCTGGAAAACAGCGTGTCCGACACCTGTTTGACGCTGTAGTAAATCGACTTCACCACCGGAATGCGGGCGAGCAGGCTCTCCCATATCTGAACGAGCTTCTGGCCGAGCACATTGGCTGCAATCAGCCCGGTCAAGAGCACGATCAGCAGACTCATGACGACGCCGGCACCCGGGATATTGAAGCCCAGCACGGCCTGCGGCTGGGCATTGCGGGGCAGCCAGAGCAGGATCTGGTCGAGCGTGTTGATGATCCAGGCCAGCACCATGAAGGTGATGGTCAGCGGGATCCAGATCAACAGGCCGGTGATGAAGTATTTCTTCACGAGGTCTTCTTTCATGGCCTGCACGAGGCAGGCCGGTCAGGGGTGGGCGCCGCCGTCAGTGGCAGGCGCATCCACCGGCGCAACCCGGGGACGCCGCGCTGCTGCTGTCGGTCGAGGCTGGGGCTGCAGCTGCAGCGCCGCTAGCCGCGGTACCACCGCCCTTGAAGTCGGTTGCGTACCAGCCGCTTCCCTTCAGCTGAAAGCCTGCGGCTGACAGCAGCTTGGTATAGCCGGTGGCGCCACAGGACGGGCAGGTGGAAAGCGGTTCATCGCTCATTTTCTGCAGATGTTCCTTCTGGAAACTGCAGCTCGGACAACGATATTCATAGATGGGCATGGCGCGCTCCCGAAAGCAAGTGCGCAAGTCTAGCGCAATGCAGCATAAGGAAAAAGGCGAAGTCCACAGCGGCGACTCCATGCCCATAGATTGGGCCGGCAAGGCGCGGTTTCAAGCTCGACTCGTGGTGCGCCGACGCCCATCGCACGGCTGGTGAGCAATCAACCGCTGCTTCTAAAGGGCGCCGAGGTAGTGGGTGGTCAGGGCCTCGCCCCAGAACAGGGCGATCATGCCTGCGGCCGCCAGATAGGGGCCAAAAGGGATTGGTACGTGGCGGCCGTGACGCGCAAAGACGATCAGGGCGATGCCGACCAGCGCCCCGACCAGCGAGGACAGGAGAATCGTCAGCGGCAGCACCTGCCAGCCCAGCCAGGCGCCAATGGCGCCGAGCAGTTTGAAGTCGCCGTAGCCCATGCCCTCCTTGCCGGTTGCCAGTTTGAACAGCCAGTAAACTGACCACAGCGCGAGATAGCCCGCCATGGCGCCGGCGACCGCGCTGGGCAGGTCGGTGAAGTGACCACCGAGGTTGAACAGTAGCCCCAGCCACAGCAGCGGCAGGGTGAGATCGTCGGGCAGCAACTGGGTGTCCAGATCGATGAAGGCGAGCGCCACCAGGGTCCAGATGAAGAGCAGGGCGCCCACGGCTGCCAGTCCGAAGCCGAAGTGCCAGGCGGCATAGCCCGACAACAACGCAGTGAAACCTTCCACGATCGGATAGCGCTTGCTGATGCCGGCACCGCAGTGGCGGCATCGGCCACGCAAGGCCAGGTAGCTGATGACGGGGATGTTTTCGACTGCCGTGATCAGGTGGCCGCAATGCGGGCAGCGCGAGCGTGGGGTGGCGAGATTGAAGCGTTCGGCGTGCGCCAATGTTTCGCCGCGCAGTTCGGCGGCCTGGGCATGCCAGTCGCGCTCCATCATTTGCGGCAGGCGATGGATCACGACGTTGAGAAAGCTGCCGACGAACAGCCCTAGCAAGGAACCCAGCACGGCGAACGCGGCCGGATCGTGCAGTGCTTCAAGCATCGGTCAGACGATGGAGCCGAGCTTGAAGATCGGCAGGTACATTGCCACCACCAGGCCGCCGATCACGGTGCCGAGGAAGACCATGATGATTGGCTCGAGCAACTGCGAAAGGCCTGCCACGGCATCGTCGACTTCCTGCTCGAAGAAGTCAGCGACCTTCCCGAGCATGGCATCGAGCTGGCCAGACTCCTCACCGATCGACACCATCTGCACCACCATGGTCGGAAACACGCCTGCATTCTGCATTGAGACGGTGAGACTGGTGCCGGTGCTGACTTCGCTCTGGATCTGGCGTGTCGCGGTCAGATAGACGTGGTTGCCTGCTGCGCCGCCTACCGAGTCGAGTGCCTCCACCAGCGGCACGCCGGCGGCGAACATCGTCGACAGCGTCCGCGTCCAGCGCGCAACCGTGGCCTTGCGGATGATGGCACCAATGACCGGCAGCTTGAGCACCGTGCGGTCAACCGCGATCTGCATGGCGGTCGAGCGCTTGTAGAGCCAACCGATGGCGACGACGGCAGCAATCGGTATACCCAGTACGATGTACCAGAAGTCGACGAAGAAGTCCGACATCGCGATCACGATCATGGTCGGCGCCGGAAGGTCAGCGCCAAAGCCGGTAAACACGTTCTTGAATTCAGGGATGACGAACAGCATCATCACCGAGATGACGAGTGCTGCGACCACCAGCACGGCGGCAGGGTAGAACAGCGCAGCCTTGATCTTGCCCTTGATCGCCAGGATCTTTTCCTTGTAGGTGGCGATGCGGTCGAGCAGCGTGTCCAGAATACCGGCTTGTTCGCCAGCCGCGACCAGGTTGCAGAACAGCCTGTCGAAGTGAACCGGGTGCTTGGAGAAGGCTTGTGAAAGGTTGAAGCCTGTTTCGACGTCGGTACGCACCTCGTTCAGCAGGCGCGCCAGGGCGGGGTTGCCCGAGCCCTTGATGCCGATGTCGAAGGCCTGCAACAGTGGCACGCCCGATTTCATCATGGTTGCCAGTTGGCGGGTGAACAGGGCGATGTCCTTGTCACCAATGCGCCCCCCCCGCGACATCTTCTGCTTCCTGATCTTGGTCACCAGGATGCCTTGCCGGCGCAGCGTCGCCTGGACTACAGCCTCTCCGCTGGCACGGGTTTCGCCGCGTATGAGCTTGCCGGCCTTGTCCTTGCCTTCCCAGTTGTACAGATCCTCTTTCGGACCTGTGTGTCGCGCTGCCCGGCTTGCGGTTGCCATGTGATCGAACGTCCTTTGCCTTATTCGTTGGTCGTGGCGAGCACTTCTTCCAGCGAGGTGACGCCTTGCCTGACCTTCAGCAGACCCGATTTGCGCAGATCGCGCACGCCTTCGCGCTCAGCCTGTGCGGCGATGTCCATTGAGTTGCCGCCTGTCATGATGATATGGGCAATTTCCTCGGTAATCGGCATGACCTGGTAAATGCCCACTCGTCCCTTGTAGCCGCTGCCCTTGCAGCGATCACAGCCAACGGGCGCGTAGGGCTGCCAGCTCCCGTCCATGGCCTCGACGCTGAAGCCGGCTTCCAGCATTGCTTCGAGCGGTATGTCGGCGGGCTTTTTACAGGAGCATAACCGCCGCGCCAGGCGCTGTGCCGTGATCAGGATCACCGACGACGCGATATTGAAGGGTGCCACGCCCATGTTTTTGAGTCGCTCGAGCGTGGTCGGGGCGTCGTTCGTGTGCAGCGTGGAGAGCACGAGGTGGCCGGTCTGTGCGGCTTTGATCGAAATCTCCGCGGTATCGAGGTCGCGGATTTCGCCGACCATGATTACGTCCGGATCTTGGCGCAGGAAGGCGCGCAAGGCGGCTGAAAAGGTCAGTCCGGCCTTTTCGTTGACGTTGACCTGGTTGATGCCGGGCAGGTTGATTTCTGCCGGATCCTCGGCGGTCGAGATATTTACGCCGGCCTTGTTCAGCATGTTGAGGCAGGTGTAGAGCGACACGGTCTTGCCCGAACCCGTCGGGCCGGTGACGAGAATCATGCCGTAAGGCCGCTCGATCGCCGACAGCAGTGCCTGCCGCTGGTCAGACTCGTAACCCAGCGCGTCGATACCCAGCATCGCCGAGCTCGGATCGAGAATGCGCATCACGATCTTTTCGCCGTGCAGGGTTGGCAGCGTCGAAACGCGGAAATCGATCGCCTTGTTCTTCGACAGCACGAGCTTCATCCGCCCGTCCTGCGGGATGCGCTTCTCCGAAATGTCGAGGCGGGAAATCACCTTGATGCGGGCCGCGATCTTTTCCTTCAGCACCAGTGGCGGTTGGGCAACTTCGCGCAGCACGCCGTCCGTGCGCACCCGGATACGGTAGTGTTTCTCGTAGGGTTCGAAGTGGATGTCGGAGGCGCCCTCGTTGATCGCATCGATCAGTACCTTCTGGATGAACCTGACGACCGGCGCATCGTCAACTTCGCTCGTGTCCTCATCCTCGCGCGGTTTTCCTGGCGCCTCCTGGTTCAGGAGGTCCATATCGAAGTCGTCGCCGGTGAGTTCCTTCAGCGTCTCCGAAGCGGATTCGGACAGGCCCTCGACCACGCGCTTGAGCTTGTCGGCCTCGGCGATCACGAGATCGAGTTGCATGCCGGTCTGGAAACGAATTTCGTCCAGTACGCGCATGTTGGAGGGGTCGGCGAGTGCCAGCGTGATGCGGTTCTGGCGCTTGGCGAGCGCGATGACCTGGTGCTTCTGCATCAGCTTGCGATCGACCGCGTCGGCGGAGAACACCGACTTGTCGAACGCGGCGATGTCGAGCAGCGGGTAGCCGAAGGTGTCGGCTGCAAAGCG
>Ga0209476_10000743_pt1 | contig 22531 bp, 20 predicted proteins | sample KloWWTrecipitate_FD_187179 | JGI IMG/M metagenome (GOLD analysis project Ga0209476, IMG submission 187179) | Active sludge microbial communities from Klosterneuburg, Austria, studying microevolution and ecology of nitrifiers - Klosterneuburg... | ecosystem: Engineered > WWTP > Aerobic digester... | reverse complement strand
CCTGGGCGGATGCCAATCCGCCCAAGCTCGGGACGATCGCCAACACGCCGCGGGGGTTCACGCAGCATGAGCATCTCAATGCGGTGGCGCTCATCCACATGAACGGGCGGGCGTACGATTACCAGCTGGGGCGGTTCCTGAGCGTGGATGCGGTGATCCAGTTCCCGACCAACAGCCAGAGCCTGAACCCGTATTCCTACCTCATGAATAGCCCGATGGCGGGGACGGATCCGAGTGGGTTCAGCTGCAAGGCGATGGTGGGCAGCCACGACTGCGGGCATGACACGGGGGCGAAGGGTGGGTTCACCAGCAACACGATCCGGACCAGGGATGCGAACGGCAACAGCATCAGCTCGACCGAGACCTACAACTCGGGTGGCGCGCGCGGTGGAACCACCTCGGTGACGATCACCGGAAGGGGACTGAGCAACGGGGCGCCGGGTGGGCAGTCGGTGAGTAGTGCCGGGACCAACAGCGTGTCGGGCTCGGGCCAGGTGGGGGCGAAGAGTTCGCAGGGTGGGGGTGGGTGCGCGGTGCCGCTGATCTGCGGCACGGCGGCGGCGACGTATGCTGGCACTGAGATAACAGCGGAGAGCGCGCCGAATCAAGGCATTGGCGCGAGCCAAATCGCGGAAGCTCAGGGTCGACTAAACGCAATCCGCCTGCGATTCAAAGGCGCTACCGATGGCCTCGAAATGTTCAGATTCGGTTCGGCGGATGGCGCTGCAATGTACTTCCAAGACGTCAGTCAGGCACTTACAAACACCTACGGGTTTGAACTTGGCGCAAACATTTATCAAGATCGAATGGGGTTCCAGCTTCGAGACTTCACGGTCGGCGACACAATGAGTCCAACCACTCGCCTCGGATCAAGCGTAGCCATTCCAGGCCCAAACGGCAGAGGAAATCCCATAGGTTTTGTACATACCCATCCAAGTCTAAGCAATTTTAGCTATTGGGATTTTGACCATGCTATTAGTAATCGCTACGATGCATTTGTTTCCCGCAGGAACATGAGTTTAGACAGATTCTCATACTCAAGCTACATTTCTGCAGGGGCTCCCCCGTACAATAGCGATCCGAGTCGGATCGACCCAAGATTTGTCTTCCCAGTCAGGCCGGGGAGTAGCCAGTGAACGCAATTCAACTGCGACTTCTTGCGATTTCACTTGGAGCCTTTTGCGTCGAAGCCTACGGCCAGAATCCTACTACGAATGAAGAACTCGATCCTGGACAAGGAGCCTCGTGTAGCAAGCGATTCGGGAACCGCGGTGCTTGCCGAACAAGTATGGTGGCGCTGGTTTCGGTTCCCGCTGCGTATAACATGAAGCAGCTAGACCTTGTTGGATATCTTGCCGTGGAGAATGGCGCAATAGTGGTTTATTCAAATCGCGATGCGTTTGTCTGGGGTGACTCCATGCAATCGGTCGAGCTGGTTGGGCCAAGCGAATCGCTAAGAGCTTCGGCAGAGAACTGGGCGTTTCGATACGTTCGGATAGGTGGTTTGTTTCGCGCCGGCGATGCAGCGATGGCAACGACAGCCCGAGCGGGAGTTCTGGAGAATGCTGAGATCTATTCTCCAGTTCACGAGCGACCAGAAGGGGCGCAGTTCGCGGAACCGCATATACGCTTGGATAGCGAAGAAATGCCGCGAAGGTGAACCGAAGTGAAGTGGTAGGCAGACCCGCTACTGGTTCGACGGCAACGGCAACGCGCTGGCCATCAAGGACGCCGCCGCAGCCGTGACCTCGGCGGCCTACAATGCCGTAGGCCACCGCACCAGCACCTCCGACCCCAACATGGGCGCCTGGACCTACACCTACAACGCCCTGGGCGAGGTGCTCACGCGCCGCGATGCGCGCAACGTCACCACCCTCTTCGGCTACGACAAGCTCGGCCGCACCACCAGCAAGTCCGCCAGCGTCGACGTCGATGCCAACGGCTCGCCCGATTCGGTGGTCGACACCTGGCTCTTCGATCCCCCCGGCGCCCTGGGCCAGCTATGGAGCGCGACGCGCCAGATCAACGCCGTGCTCGAGAAGCGCAGCACCTACACCTACGACACCCTCGCCCGTCCCACCCGTCGCAGCAGCCAGCAGAACCAGGGCGGCGGCACCACACAGACCTTCGTCACCGACACCGTCTACGACGGTAACTACGGCCGGCCCAAGCAGCTCATCCACCCCTCGGGGGACAGCGTGTGGCTGCGCTACACCCAGTACGGCCAGCTCGACCGCGAGTCCGACTTCCCCAACACCCAGGACTACCGCCGCATCACCGCGGTGACCGCGCGCGGCCAGAGCCAGACCGAATACCTGGGCGCTGCGCTAACCGCGAGCTACGCCTACACCGGCAACACCGGCCAGATGACGAGTGCGATCTACACCAAGGCCGGCAGCACCGTGCGCCAGCTGGGCTACCAGTACGACGTGTTCGGCAATGTGACCAAGCAAGAGCTCGGCGTCAGCGCCACGACGACGGAGACCTACGCCTACGACAAGCTGATGCGGCTCACCAGCGCCACCCGCGCCGGCGGCGTCACCGGCGTCGTCAGCTACACCTACGACGCCGTCGGCAACTTCCGGACCAAGACCGACTACAGCAGCACCGCCGCCGATGCTTACCTCTACACCGGCGGCACCTGCGGCGGCGGCCCCAACGCGGTCAAGCGCATCACCCTGGCCGCCGCCGTGGGTAGCGGCACTCGCACGCTGTGCTACGACCCCAACGGTAACCTCACCGACTTCAGCACCGCCGGTGGCAACGGCGAGGGCTTCGCCGCGCGCTACGACCACGACAACCTGCCGTACCGCACCGTGCGGGGCGGGGTGACGGTCGATCTGACCTACGACGCGGACGGCGCGCGCGTGCGCCAGAGCGGGGCGGATGGCACGCGGCTCTACGACGGCGCTTACGAGAAGCTGCTCTCGCCGGCCGAGCACAAGATCTACCTTGGCGACTACGCCGTCCTGACCCGCCCGGTGGGCGGGGCGCTGCGGGTCAACTTTCTGCTGAAGGACCGCCTGGGCTCGGTCGATGCGGTGACCGACGCGGCGGGCACCCTGGTCGAGACGCGCGGCTCGGATGCCTTCGGCAAGCCGCGCCAGGGCAGCTGGGCCGATGCCAACCCGCCCAGGCTCGGGACGATCGCCAACACGCCGCGGGGGTTCACGCAGCATGAGCATCTGAATGCGGTGGCGCTGATCCACATGAACGGGCGCGCGTACGACTACCAGCTGGGGCGGTTCCTGAGCGTGGATGCGGTGATCCAGTTTCCGGAGAACAGCCAGAGTCTCAATCCTTACAGTTACCTCATGAACAGCCCGATGGCGGGGACGGATCCGAGCGGCTACAGCTGCAAGGCGATGGTGGGCAGCCACGATTGCGGGCATGACACGGGGGCGAAGGGTGGGTTCACGAGCAACACGATCCGGACCAAGGACGCCAACGGCAACAGCATCACGTCCACCGAGACCAACTACTCGGGCGGGGCGCGCGGAGGAATGAAGTCGATCTCAATCACCGGCAAGGGCCTGAGCAATGGCGCGCTGGGTGGCCAGCCGGTGAGCAATGCCGCGACCCAGAGCGTGTCAGGCTCGGGGCAGGCGGGGGCCCGGAGTTCGCAGGGTGGGGGTGGGTGTGGGCTGCCGCTGATCTGCGCGGCGGCGGCGGCGACGTTTCCGGCGGGCACGAGCACGCCTGAAATCGCATCGCGCGGCGATCGATCGAATGAAGGCGGATTGACTGTGCGCGGCAGCGATGAGTTCCGGAATGCCGTTTCGCAAGTTGAAGCCGCCGCAGCGAAGGCGGGACTGAGCGTGTTCCCGGACTTGCGCCAGGGATCAATGCCGGTCGTTATTTCGGAAACGACTGGATCGTCAAACTTCGGTCTGGGAAACTCAACAGGGACGTACTATGTCCAATGGAATCCTAACGAAGCAATCTGGGTGCGAACATCGGCGTCAGCACGGATACCTATGCGGCTGCAATCGCCCGCCGCGGGCCTTATCCACGAGCTCGGTCACGCGCACCAGATGTCAGTACAAGGTCTTCGTACTCGACCACTTCCGGAACGACCGATCGTAGATGGATTTGAGGCGCAGTGGGCCAAGTTCTACAACGAACCAGTTCGCCATCCGAACTATGCCCATGGCGGACGATCAAAGTTTGGAAGTGGTCTATTCGAGCACGATTGAGAACTCAAAAATGAAACCATCCATCGCTGTCGCCATATCCGTGATTTTGACGCTCGCAAGTTTCGCGTGCGCTGCACAACGTCGTTCAAAAGCAGAATCCGAGTTACCGACCTCGGATAGCATAGACCGGATCGAAGCGGCGTTGATCCCTTGGAGCTTTACCCCAATGACGCAGCAGTCCCGGGAATCGATACAGCGCGATGCCATGGTAGAAATAACCAGCGCAGATGCCATATTCATCGCTGAACTTCTAGCAGCGATTCGATACAGCGATATGCGCCTAGGGGCGTCCAAGCGTTCCCAGACCTTCAATCCAAACCTGGCAATTGATCTGTGGAGTGGATCCGATCGAACGACCTTGTTGAGCGACGGTACTCTGCTGTGCTACGAATTCGGAACGCAGTGCATTCTTGTCGATCGAATGTTCAGGCAGCGATTTGATCCGCTCGAGTAACGCTGGAAGTGGATGAGCTCCGTGATCGTGATTGTGAATCGTCCCGGGTTTCGTAGAAAACTGCCGCCCTGATATTGCGTGTCCCGGTATTGGCAGCAGTTCGCTGCGGATGTAGACCAGGAACCGCCACAACGAGAAGCCCGCGAGCCGCGACACCAGCCCCAGCACGATGAACACGAACAGCGCGCAGGTCAGGTACACCGCGACCAGCAGCCAGCCCAGCGAGGCCAGCGAATCGAGCCCGAACTTGCCGACCGTGAAGGCCATCGCGCCGAAGGCGCCGATCGGCGCCAGGCGCATGATCATGCCGACGATGGTGAAGAAGACGTGCGAGAGGTCCTCGGCCACGCCCAGCAGCCGTTCGCCGCTCTGGCCGATGCGGGTGAGCGCGATACCCGCCAGCAATGCCACCAGCAGCACCTGCAGCAACTGGCCCTCGGTGAAGGCCGAGAGGAAATCGTGCGGGATCACGTTGAGCAGGAAGGGCACCACGCCCTGCTGCTCGGCGCTCTTGCGATACTGCGCCACCGCGCCGCTGTCGAGCACGGCCGGGTCGATGCCCATGCCCACGCCGGGCTGCAGCGTGTTGGCCACCACGAGGCCAATGACCAGCGCCGCGGTCGTGAGCACCTCGAAGTAGATCAGCGCCTTGAGGCCGATGCGCCCGACGTGGCGCAGGTCGCCCATCTTCGCGATCCCGACCACGATGGTAAGGAAGATCACCGGCGCGATGATCATCTTCACCAGCTTGATGAAGCCGTCGCCCAGCGGCTTCATCGACGCGCCGAGATCGGGCTGGAAATGCCCCAGCAGCACGCCGGCCACGATCGCGACCAGCACCTGCAGGTACAGGTTCTTCCACCAGCCTGCGCGCATGCCTGCTCCCCGGCCGCCCTCTGACGCGCCTAGCCTACCTGCCCGCGATCGGTAGTCGCTCGCCGACGCGGCCGGTTCGCACCCGAGTCGCTGGACGCTGCAATGAGAACCGGTCCGGCCCGGTCCATGACCACACCGTACCTTCCGGGAGTTGCCATGGTCCGCGTCCTGCTCGCTGCGTTGCTGTTGCTGCCCCACATTGCCCTGGCGGCAGTCGCCGGAAGTCCGCAGGAGGTCCGCCCGGTGCTGGTCGGCAGCACGGCGCCGGACGCACCCCTGCGCACCCTCGATGACCAGGCCACCACCCTGCATGCGCAGCTGGCCGGCAAGCCCACGGTGCTGGTGTTCTATCGCGGCGGCTGGTGCCCTTACTGCAACCTGCAGCTGAGCGAACTGCGCCACCTGGTGCCGGAGCTGGCGCGCAGCGGTTTCCAGATGATCGCGCTGAGTCCGGATCGACCGCTCGAACTGGCCAGGACCCTCGACCAGCACAAACTCGAGTACAGCCTGCTCTCGGACAGCAGCGCCACTGCGATGCAGCGCTACGGCATCGCCTTTCGCGTCGACGACGCCACAGCGGCCAAGTACGCCGAGTACGGCATCGACCTGGCCGCCGCCAGCGGCGAATCGCACCAGGCCCTGCCGGTGGCGAGCGTGTTCGTGATCGATGCCGCGGGCGTTATCGCGTTCTCGTACGTGAATCCGGACTACCGCACCCGCGTGCCGGTGCGCATCCTGCGTGCGGCGGTCGAAGCGGTGGCGGCGGGCGAGGCCGGCAAGCCGTTGAAGTAGGACGCGTGCCACGGGCGCAACCCGGCACTGCGCGCGCCAGCTGCTGGCGCTGCTTGCCCTCGCGATTCCCGTGGGCGCGGCGGCCGCCGTGGAATGCGTGGCCCGCAGCGGCGCCGCCCGCGCCCAGCTGGTGGAGCTCTACACCAGCGAGGGCTGCAGCTCCTGCCCGCCGGCCGATCGCTGGCTGGGTCGCCTGCCGTCGTCACCGGGGCTGGTGCGCCTGGCGTTCCATGTCGACTACTGGGACGAGCTGGGCTGGCCGAATCGCTACGCCGACCCGCGCTACGCGCAACGGCAGTCGATCCAGGCCACGCGCGACGGCCATGCCACGGTCTATACGCCCGAAGTCGTGGTCGATGGGCGCGAGTGGCGGCGTTGGTCCAGTGGCCTTCCGCCGCGCGCAGCAGCTCCGGCCCCGATTGCGTTGGCGCTGTCGATTCGCAGCGGCGACCGGCTCGAACTGGCGCTCGTTGCCGCCGATGGCGCATCGCTCCCGGCTGCGGACGTCTACTTCGCGGTAACCGAGGACGGACTCTCCAGTACCGTGCGCGCCGGCGAGAATCGCGGCAAACGCCTCGCGCACGATCACGTGGTGCGCGCCTATGCCGGCCCGTTGCCGCTGGACGGCGCCCGCGCCGCCATCGAACTGCCAACCGGACTCGATAGGCAGCGGGCGACGGTGGTGGCGTACGCGCAGGCCCGCGGTGGCGGCGAGATCCTGCAGGTCGTGCAGAAGTCGCTGGCAACTTGCGGCAGCCACTGAGCATTCTTGCATTCGGGACTGGAGCCCGGGGATTCCGCATCTGTTCGCGAAGCCAGCGAGTCCGCAGCGGCAGGCGCTTTGCGGCGAGCGCGGCGCCATGCGAGGTTCCCGGGCCGTGATTCCCACTTGCGCGGGAATCACGGCCCCGGGAACGCCCGCGCAGCAGGCGCAGGCTGGACCTCCACGGCTTGCGAATCTCCTGCCAATCGGCGCGCGAATTTCCTACGCCGATGACGTTTGGGCCGTGTCAAGCTCCCGCCATGACAGCGCCCGCCAGCAGTTCGTCGATCCTGCCACTTCGGGCTGGTAGTCTTCGCGAATGAAGGTGGCCGACGTCTTTCGCCTGCTTCATGCGGATGGCTGGCTGCTGGTGGCGACGCGGGGAAGTCATCGCCAACTGAAGCACCCGGCCAAGCCAGGCCGGGTCACGATTCCCGGCAAGCCCAGCGACGACCTGGCGCCCGGTACACTGAACAGCATCCTGAAGCAGGCTGGCGTCAAGAGGTAGCCCCATGCGATACGCCATCGTGATCGAAGAAGCCGAGGGCAACTACTCGGCGTACGTGCCCGACCTTCCGGGTTGCGTGGCGACGGGCGCGTCGATTCCGGAGGTCGAGTGGGAAATTCGGGAGGCGATCGTCTTCCACCTCGACGGCCTCCGGAAGGATGGGTTGCCAGTCCCCAGGTCGGCCAGCGTCGTCGATTACGTAGAAGTGGCGGCATGAACGACGCTGCGGCCCGCAGTCGCCTTACATGCATCGCGATCGGAAATTGGCGCTGACGCCGACTCGAACCCGTTTGCAAACGCCTCCACCGGCGGCAGCTCAATCCGGCACGTGCCGCGGCGTCTCGTGACGCACGACGATACTCACGCCTGGCGCTGGCGCGAGCTGCTGGGCGTGCTGCTCCTCGCCGCCGCCATCCTGCTGCTGTGGCGGGTGCCGTGGCTGGGCTGGCTGGTGTATCCGTTCCGTGTCTTCGGCACCTTCGTGCACGAGTTGAGCCATGGACTGGCGGCGGTGGTCACCGGGGGCGAATTCCAGCGCTTCACCGTCAGCGCCGATCTCTCGGGCCTGGCGTGGTCGGCGGGCGGCATCCGCTGGATCGTCGCCAGCGCGGGCTACGTCGGCAGCGCCGTGTTCGGCGGGTTCCTGGTCCTGCTGGCCGAGCGTGGCGTGTCCGCGCGCGCGCTCCTGCTGGCCCTGGGCATCGGGCTGGCGCTGCTGAGCCTGCTGTTCGTGCGCAATCTCTTCGGCATTGCCGCCGGACTGTCGCTCGGTGTGTTGCTGGTGGCGGCGGGACGCACGCTGCGCGCGCACTGGGCCGAGCTGTTACTGCTGACCCTGGCGCTGCAATCGATGCTCGATGGCTTCAACAGCCTGCTCAACGTGCTGACATTGTCGACCCGGGACGACATCCGCACCGATGCCCACACCATGGCCGAGCTTAGCGGCTTGCCGGCGATGTTCTGGGTGGTCGCGTGGAGCCTGCTGTCTGCCGCGATCGTCTACGCCAGCCTGCGCCTGGCCTATCGCCGGCCGGCACCGGAACGGTTGACGCCTGGCAGCCCGCCTTGAGCTGGGCCGGCGAACGTGGACACCCGGCCTTGATCGGGATGGGTGACTGTGGGTACGCGGCCTTGATCGAGGTGGGTGACTTTGGACACCCCGCCTTGATAGCGACCTGCAGGGTCCCGACATTGGCTTTACAGTGTGCACCTGGGGCGCGGATTCCGCGCGGTCGCCGGGTCTGCCGGCGGGGCTTCGGTCCAATGCTTGGGGAGCGTCGATGTTCACACGCCTGTTGAACGTGATCCGCGGCTGGTTCGGCCTGGCCGTGTCCGACCTCGAGAAGCGCAATCCCGAAGCCCTGCTCGAGCTCGAGGCCGAGAATCTGCGCAAGCAGGTCGGCAGCTACAACCAGGGCCTGGCCGCGCACGCGGGCCTGGCCGAGCGCCTGATGAGCCAGGTGCGCAAGCTCGAGACCGAGGAACGCGAGCTGCGCGCCCGCACCACTGCGCACCTGCGCGCCGGCAACAAGGATGCCGCGGGGCAGCATGCGCTGCGCCTGCAAACGGTGACGCGCGAGCTCGAGGAGAACCGGCGCCAGATGGCGCAGGCCGAGGAGACCTACCGCAACCTGGTCAAGGCGCGCGATGTCGCGGTCAGTTCCGCGCGCGCGAAGATCGAGGGCCTCAAGGGCGCGATCAACGACATGCGGATGAAGAAGGCCATGGCCGAGATGAACGAGATGGCCGCCGGCATGGTCGGCCAGATCGGCGGCTCCGGCGACACCCTCAACCGTCTGCACGAGATGGTCGAGGAGGAGCGCACCAAGGCCGCCGGCCGCGCGCGCGTGGCGCGCGACTCGATCGACATGACCCAGATCCACGTCAAGGAAGCCGAACAGCAGGCGCTCGCCGACCAGGCCCTGGCCGAGTTCGCAGCGGCCGAGGGCATCAGCCTCGGCGGCGAGACGGCGGCGCCGGTGGCCAACCGCAGCATGGGCGGCACGGCCGCGGAGCCTCCGCTGGCCGACAGCGAGAAGTCCTGAGCGCGGCCGCGCATGCCGCTCGATCCGGCCGCGCCGCCGTGGGCGCATGAACTGGCACTCGCGTACGAGAGCGGGGCGCACGGCCAGTTCGTGCTGTACGGCAACGTCTCCGACCGCTTCCCGCTCGCGGGCCGGCTGGTCGGACTCACGCGCTATCTCGACGCGCAACTGCTGACCGGCTTCGACCTCGTCTTCCTGTACGACCCGGGCAATGGGTTGAGCGTGTTGCGTGGGGCCGAGCGGCTGCAGGACTGGCCGGCGATGAAGGAACTGGGCCCGTGGCCGCGCGATCCGCGCGACGCGGTCGACGTGGTCAGCCGCTACCTGCGCTATCGCGCCAACCTGCGCGCCCTGGGGCGCGGCGATGACCTGCATGTGGCCTGCATCCTGCGCGGCGCCGACCAGATCCTGCCGTCCAGCCGCCAGGGCGGCTTCGAGGTCGCGAGCCTGGCCAGCCTGGTGCGCGACTGGGCTAGCGAGCCGCCCTTCGCGGACCTGGCTTTCGCCAGTTTCCTGATCGCCGACAACCTCAACGACCTGCACCCGCAGGTGGCCAACAACCCGCGCGTGGCGCGGGTGCGCGTGCCGCTGCCCGATGTCACGGTGCTGCAGGCCGCGCTGGCGCAATTGCGCGTCGACCATCCGGCGGCCTTCGACCCGCAGTCCAGCGACGCGGCCGCGGCGGAGTCGCTGGGCGGCGTCAGCATTGCCGCGCTGCAGAGCCTGGTGCGCACCCGCGCGCACGAGCGCAAGGTGCTGGGCGCGGCGGACTGGGTGCGGACCAAGAAGGCGCTGGTCGAAAGCGACGCCGGTGACCTCATCGAGTTCATCGAGTCGAAGAAGACCCTCGAGCAGTACCACGCGCAGGCCGCACTCAAGGCCTGGCTGCGGCAGGACATCGCGCTATGGCAGGCCTCGGACCTGCGTGCGCTGCCGATGGGCTACATTTTTTGCGGCCCGGTCGGCACCGGCAAGACCTACCTGGTCGAATGCCTGGCCGGCGAGGCGCAGGTGCCGGTGGTCAAGCTCAAGAACTTCCGCGACCGCTGGGTCGGCTCCAGCGAAGGGAACCTGGAGAAGATCTTCCGCCTGATCCGTGCGCTGGGGCGCTGCATCGTCTTCATCGACGAGGCCGACCAGACGCTCGGCAAGCGTGATTCCGGCAGCGGCGACAGCGGGCTGTCGGGGCGCCTGTACTCGATGATCGCGCAGGAGATGAGCGATTCGGACAACCGCGGGCGCCTGATGTGGATCCTGGCCTCGTCGCGACCGGACCTGATCGAGGTCGATCTCAAGCGTCCCGGCCGCGTGGACGTCAAGATTCCGCTGCTGCCGACCGCCACGGTGGAGGAGAGCGGCGCATTGCTGCGCGCGCTGCTCAAGCGCTTCGACATCGTGCTCGACGCTGCCGCGATGTCCGGCATGCCACTGCCGCTGCTGTTGACCCCGGGCGCGGCCGAGGCGCTGGCAGTCAAGGTGTACCGGCTCTCGCGCACCGGCCCGATGGCGCCGGTCGATGCACTCGCGCAATGCCTTGATGGCTACCAGCCACCGGTGCCGCGCGACGTGCTCGAGTTCCAGATGCGGATCGCGATCCGCGAGGCCACCGACCTCAAGTTCGTGCCCGAAAGCCTGCGCCACTACGCCGACGAGGCCGTGGCGCCGTGAAGCAGCGCTCGTACCTGTGGGCCGCCTTCATGGCGCGGCCCTTCGGCATGCCGATCCCGGCCAACTGGTTCATGCTGGCCGCCTTCGGCCTCATGGGCGCGTTCCTCAGTCCCGGATTCTGGGTGCTGGGTGCGGGCGCGGAAGTGGCGTACCTGCTCGGCCTGAGCCGCAACCAGCGCTTCCGCAACGCGGTCGATGCCGGCGCGCACCGGGACGATCCGGCGGACCAGCGCTATCGCGCGCTGCAGCAACAGCTCGCGCCGCTCGATCGCAAGCGCCAGGAGCAGATCGAGGGCCGCGCGCGCGAGATCATGGACACCCTGGGCCAGTCGCCGCTGATGGCGACCCACGTCGACAGCCTCGAGCAGCTGGTGTGGCTGCACCTGCGCCTGCTGGCCGCGCGCCAGGCCATCGGCCGCGTGGTCGAGACCGCGCGGCGCGAGGCGGTGGGACTGACCGACCAGGAGCGCTCGATCCAGCGCCGGATGGAGAGCGCGGAGCTCAGCGCCGAGCTGCGCCGCAGCCTCGAGCAGCAGCAAGGCGTGATCGACGCGCGCCAGGCCGGGCACGCCGAGGCGCAGCGCCGCGCCGAGCACGTCGACGCCGAGCTCAACCGCATCGACCAGCAGATCGCGCTGATCCGCGAGCAGGCCCTGCTCGCCACCGACGAGGAGCGCATCGGCGCCTCGCTCGATGCGCTCGCGGCCTCGTTCAACGAGGCCAGCAAGTGGCTCAGCAGCCAGCGCGACCTGCTCGGCGCGCTCGACCTCAACGACAACCAGCGCCTGCCGCGCCGCGTTCTTTACGGCACCGACAGTGCGCGTTCCACCACCGAAGGAGAATCCGCATGAAGCCGAATTCCAGCGCCAGGCGCCAGCGTGGGGGTGCCGCCGGCACCTTCATCACGGTGTTGCTGATCGTCGGCCTGCTCGCGCTGGGCGCGTGGCTGGTCATGCGCGACCTCAAGGCCCCGCAGCCCGCCGACGCACCGGCCACGACGCCGGCGCCCACGGCGCAGGAGGCGGTCGCGCCGGTCGTGGCCGAGGGCGAGGCGCCCGAGCCGATCGAGCCGGTCACCGGCACGCCCACGCTCGACCAGCCGGCCGCTTACGTGCCGCAGGGCAACGTGATCGACGTCGACATCAGCGAGTATGCCGGCTATGCCGGCCTGATCGTCGCCAACGGCGGCCTCGAGCCCAATCCGGAATCGCTGTTCGCCAAGCAGTATGGCTTCCAGGTCCGGCTCTCGCTGAGCGAGGAGGAGACCTGGTCCAAGCTCAACAACGGCCGCATGGCGGCTTCCGTCACCACCGCTGACGTGCTGGCGGTGCTGGGCCGGCAGTTCGAGGTCGTGGTGCCGGCGCAAATCGCCTTCTCGCGCGGCGCCGACATGGTGGTGGTCGACACCGGCATCACCAGCATCAACCAGCTCAAGGGCAAGGTGCTGGCGGCCTCGCAGTTCAACGAGAGCGAGTTCTTCATCCGCTATCTCGCCTCCGAGGCCGGCGTGCCGGTGCGCGTGCTGCGCGACCTCGATGCGCGGCCGGCGCCGGGCGAACTCGGCCTGGTGTTCTACGAGGACGCCTTCGTCGCCTGCGATGCGTACCAGCACGAGCTGGCCAGTGGCGACGGACGCCTCAACGGCTGCGTGGGCTGGTCGCCGCGCACCGAGGAAGTGGTGGAGGCGTCGAATGGCCGCGCCAAGGCGCTGGTGTCGAACCGCAACCTCCTGATCGTCGCGGACCTGCTGCTGGTCAACAAGGGCTTCGCCGCGAAGCACCCGGATTGGGTCAAGGGCCTGGTGCACGGGCTGCTCGACGGCAACCGCCGCCTGCGCGACGACCAGGCCGCCAATATCGCCGTGGTGGCGCAGGCCTTCCAATGGACCGAGGAAGAAACCCGTGATGAGCTCGGCAAGGTGCACCTGTCGAACCTGCCGGAGAACCTCGCGTTCTTCGAGGGCACGATCGACGCTGCTGGCTCCTTCCAGGGCATCTTCCAGTCCTCGGTCCTCGCGTACGGCGCGATGATCAGGAATCCGGCCGATCCGGCGCGCTTCGTCGACCTCACCCACCTGCGTGCATTGGCCAAGTTGCCGGAGTTCGCCAACCAGACCATCGCGATCGCGCCGATCCGCACCTCGACGGGCGTGGCGCTCGAGGGCGATGCGTTGCTGTCGAAGGACATCCGCTTCTTCTTCGAGCCCAATTCCTCGGTCCTGGACAAGGAGGCGACGGAGAACGCCGGCTACCTCGACACCATCAAGAATTTCCTCCAGGTCAGCCCGGGTTCGATCGTGCTGCTGCGCGGCCACGTGGACAATGCGCGCGTTGCCGAGTTCGAGCGCGACGGCGGCCAGGCGCTGGTGCGCAACATGGCACTCAAGGCGATGGCGCTCTCGCGCCAGCGCGCCGAGGCGGTACGCGATGCCTTGCTGCTGCGCTATCCCAACATCGCCCCCGACCGCATCGAACTGGTCGGACGCGGCTGGGAGGAGCCCGCCAGTCCGGACAGCAACCTCAACCGGCGGGTCGAGGTGCAGTGGTTCACCCTGGAATAGCCAGCGCCAGCGGGTAATCGTTCCAATCCGCCGCGGCGCGGGAAGCCGCGCCCGGTGGGGGAATGACGCATGGATCCTTTGTTGCGGCTTCCGCTGCGACAGGGGCCTATCGCGCGCAGAGCGCGCTCCTACAACGCGTGCTTCGTAGGAGCGCGCTCTGCGCGCGATAGGCCCCTGTCGCGGCGGAAGCCGCTCCCACAGGTCGGGCGGCCGTGCCCCGCGCTGGAATCCGGAGGAGTACGATGGGCGTTCGCGTATCCCGCGACCTCCCCAGCCACTCTCCACGGAGTAGCGCCATGACCCTCTGCCCTGTTGCCCTCGCCGTCGGCTGCCGCAAGTGCCCGGTGTTCGCGGTTTGCCCGGTCAAGGGCGTGATCGGCGACCAGGCGCCCAAATCCGACGCCAAATCCGAGGGCGGCCGCGCCCAGCACAGCGGCACCCGCAGCAAGCGCAAGTAGCCGTTCGCGGTCTCCAACTGGCAGGCGCCGCCCACGCGTACCGCGACCGCTCGCGCGGCGCAGTCAGGGCTTCCAGGCCAGGCACTCGACCTCGACCCGTGCGCCCAGCGCGAGTCCGCTGGCGCCCAGCGCGCTGCGCGCCGGGAAGTGCGACTTGAAGTACTCGCGATAGATCGCGTTGAAGCGCGCCCACTCGGCCATGTCGGCGAGGAACACGGTGCACTTGACCACGTCGTCGTAGCTGGCATCGTGCGCCGCGAGCGTGGCGCCGATGTTGTCCATGGTGCGGCGCGCCTCGGCCTCGATGCCGCCCGGGACCAACTTGCCGGTGTCGCGGTCGACGCCGATATCGCCGGACAGGATCAGCCAGGGGCCGGCCTGCACCGCGCTGGAAAAGGGATAGCCGGCCTTGGCCTGCGCTTCCGTGCGGTGGAACTGCGGCGGTGCGGGAACGCTGGCGCAGGCCGCGAGGCCGGCGATGACGAGGAGCAGCGGGATCGCGCGCATGGGGAGGCCTCGCTGGGCATCGCTGCCCGTGGTCGGGTGACTGCTGGTCAGCGTCGCGCGGCGACCTTGCGCGGGCGCGCGGGCGTCCGGGTGGCCGCGCCGGCGCCGGGCTTCGCCTTCGCTTTCGACTTCGCCGCAGGGGCGGGCTTCGCCTTCGGCTTCGCAACGGATCGCGGCTTCGCGGCGGACTTCGCCTTGGGCGCACCCTTCGCCGGAGTCCTGGCTTTCGCTTTCGCCTTTGGCTTCGGTTTGGCCTTGGCCTTGGCCTTCACCGCCGACGCATCATCGCGATCCCGCTGCACCATCCGCGCGATCGAGGCCTCGATCAGGCGCGTGAGCACCGGCAGCTTGATGTCGTCGAGCGTGCGGACGTACAGGCAGGACTTGCCGGTCTTGTAGCGACCGAGCCCGCGCATCAGGTCCAAGTGCTCGTCGAAGCCGGACATGATGTACAGCACCAGCTCCTTCGCGCGCGGCGCGAAGCCCACCAGCGGCCAGTCGCCGCTGCGGCCGCTCTCGTAGAAATAGGTATAGGTGCCGAAACCGACGATGCTGCTGCCCCACATGCGCGGCTCGTCGCCGGTGAGCCGCTGCATCAACGCCGCGACCTTGTGCGCATCCTCGCGCTGGCGGGCGTTGGGCACGCGCTCGAGGAATGCGGCGACGCTGGCGCTGGTCGGGTAGGTCTTGAGGTCGGCCATGGCGTGTTCCCTGGTCCGATCTTGGGCGCCAGACCCGATCCTGTCAAAGGATCGGGCAGCGGCGGCGCGTTCGTCGCCGGAACCCGGGCCGCGCACTCAATCGCCGCGCAGCGCGGCGCTGGGGCTGATGCGCAGGACGCGGCGTGCCGGCAGCCAGGTCGCGAGCAGGCCCACGGCCAGCAGCACCGACACGCTGGCAAGCACCGAGAGCGACACGCTGGCCCCGGCGTCGCGCACCACCGACTGCAGCACGCGTGCGAGGACGCCCGCGAGCAGCAGCCCCAGCACCATGCCGGCCGCACACAGCACCGTGCCGCCAGCCATCACGCGCCGCAGGACGTGCCGGGGCGACGCGCCCAGCGCCATCCGAACGGCCAGTTCCTGCGTCCGTTGCGCCACCAGGTAGGCCACCACGCCGGCGATGCCCAGCGCCGCCAGCAACAGGCCGGCGCCGGCGAAGCCCAGCACCAGCGCGGCCTGCAGGCGCGGCGTCGCGATGCTGGCGCCGACCGCTTCGCTGAGCGGGCGCACGTCGTAAAGCGGTTGCTCCGGGAACGCGCGCGCGGCCGCGGCGCGCAGCGCGGGCACGAGGGCCGCCGGATCGGAGTCCGCCCGCACCACCACGCTCATGGTCGGCCACAGCCACCAGGTGGTGGGGAAGTACATGGTCGGCGTCGGTGCGTCGGCCACGCCGCGCTGGCGCACGTCGCCGACGATTCCCACGACCTGGCGGTACTGACCATTGCCGATCCGCACCCAACGGCCGATGCCGTCGGCCGGTTGCGGCCACAGCGCGCGCGCCAGCACCTCGCCCAGCAGGACCGACTCGCTGGATTCGTCGCGCTCGGCAAATCCGCGTCCGGCCAGGAGCGGGATCCGCATCGCCTGCAGGTAGCCGGGGCTGGCGATGCGCCACGAGGCGTCCGCGCCGCCCTTGGCGCCATCCTCGCTGGCGAGGTGGACGTGCATCTGGGTGTCGATGTCGCCCTGCGGGATCTCGTTGACGAGTCCCGCCGCCGCCACGCCGGGCAGGGCGGCGAGGGATTCGAGGAGCGCCGCGTACGCTTGTTGCTGCCGCGCCAGCGTGTCCTCGTCGCTGGCCTCCGGCAGGGAGATGCGCGCCGTCAGCACCCGCGCCGGATCGAAGCCCAGCGGCATGCGCTGCAGGTGCAGCCATTGCTGCAGCAACTGCGCGGCGCCGACCGCCAGCAGCGTGGTGAGCGCGAACTGCGCGACCACGAGCCCGCGCCGCAAGGTGGCGCGGCGCGCATCGGTGCCGCCGCGTCCGCGCTGCAGCGCGACCGTGGCATCGCCGCGTGCCGCCAGCAGGGCAGGCAGGAGCCCGAACAGCAACGCGACCAGCGCGCAGGCGCCCAGCGCCGCGGCCGCAACCGCCGGACGCAGCGCCAGTCCGGCGAGCCGCGGCGTCGTGGCCGGCAACACGCCGACCAGGAGCTGCAGCGCGCCGTAGGCCAGGGCGAGGCCGAGCGCGCCGCCGATCAGCACCAGGACCAGGCTCTCCGCGCCCATCTCGCCCACCAGCCGCGCGCGGCTCGCGCCCAGGGCCTGGCGCACGCCCAGTTCGCGCACGCGCGTGGCGGCGCGCGCGAGCTGCAGGTTGGCGACGTTGCTGCAGGCCACCAGCAGGATCAGCACGACGGCCGCCAGCAGCAGCTGCAGGCGCTCGCGGAAGGCAGTCCCGACGATCCACTCCTGCGCCGCGAATGCCTGCACGCGCCAGCCCGCGTTGCTGTCCGGGAACTGGCGCTCGAGAATTTCGGCATGGCGGTCGATGCGCTCGCGCGCCTGCACCAGGGTGATGCCGGGCGCGAGGCGGGCCACGACGGCCAGGCGGCGGTCGTCGCGATCCTCGGACCCCGGGAAAGACTGCAAGGGCAGCCACAGGTCGATGGTCGAGCTGAAGCCGACGTCCTGCGGCGCGACCGCGACGATCTCGCGCTCGACGCCGTCGACGCGCAGGCGTCTTCCGAGGACGGCGGGATCGGCCGCGAATCGGCGGCGCCAGAGCCCTTCGCTGATGATCGCCACGGCGCCGCTGCGTTCCTCGGCGACCTCGAAGGGCCGGCCCGCGAGCAGCGGCAGGCCGAGCAGGGACCACAGGTTGGCCGAGGCCAGCATCGCCGGCACGCGTTCCGGCGCCAGGCCGCCGCTGAGGTTGGCGCTCTGCTCGCGCAGCGCGGCCATGGCCACGAAGCCGGTGTCGCCCTCGCGCCAGGATTCGAAGTTGGGCACCGAGACCGCGAAGTCGGGCAGCCCGCGCGCGTCGTTGCGCTCGGCCAGGCGCACGATCTCCTCCGGCGCGCGGAATGGCAGCGGCGCCAGCAGCACTGCATGCACCACGCTCCAGATCGCGGTCACCGCGCCGATGCCCAGCGCCAGGGTCACGACGACGGCCGTCGCGTAGGCCCGGTGTTGTGGTCGCGCCAGCGTGCGCAGCGAGCTCGCCAGGAGGTTGCCGTACATGGGCCGCAGGCTCCGCGTGGAAATCGACGATGACCTGTCGCAAGTGGCGTGCCAAGCCCGGGTTGGTCCGGCGCGGCGCGCGTCGACCGCTTGGTTGTGCGGTTTCCGCCCCTTGCACCCTCGTTTCGCCCCGTCCGGCCGTATGCCGTGTCCGGAATCGGACACTGGCTGTGCGGGTATGGGCGTGGCGCCGGCGCGGCGCTAGGTCGGGTCGGCGCGCCGCCAGGTACGCCGCACGGCCTCTTCGCTGCGCACGAGCCGGGTGGACCACAGGCGTTCGGCGCAGGCCATCAGCGATTGCGCACTGAACTCGCCGCCGACCATGCGGGCGCAATCGAGCAGATGGAAGAACTCGCCGCTGGTGGTGAGTGGCGCGAGTTCCGCCCACGCCTCGTCATCGTCGCCGGTGCGGATGATGCGGATCGTGCGCGCGGCGCGCAGGCGTCCCGCCTGGTCCGCGAACGGATTGCGGGGCCGCCGCGAGCGCAGCGCCGATTCGGCGATGGCGAGATTGATCTCGATCCGGGTGCGCGCGTCGTCGTGGGGCGCGACCCGCGCGGCCTCGATGGTCGCCGTGGCCAGTGCCAGCGCGTCGACCTGCCGAGCGTCGCCCGCCGTCGCCGACCTGGGTGCGCCGCCGCCGCCGGCCGCCGCCGCGCCCCGACGCTCGCCAGGACGCGCGCGCGCGCGTCGGCGCCACCATGCGGTCGCGGTCGCGCAGGCGCCCGCGATCGTCGTGGCCAGCACGACCGGGATCAGCCACTCAGCCACGGCCAGCCACCGTGGGGAACGCATTGCGAATCGACGGCGCACCGGGACAGTCCGGCCCACGCATTGCAGGAACGAGCACTTCGGAATCCTCCAGCCACAGTTCCGGCGCGCGCAGGGCCCGGCCGGCCGGCGGGCCCGCGCAGGTTCAGCTGTTGCCGGGGATCGACAGCGGGAAACCCGCCAGTGCGCGGCGCCGCCAGCAAACACGGGTCCGTGCCACCTGCCCCTCGCGCGCGAATGCGCAGTGGGCCGGGCACCTTCTGACCGCGTTGCGCGGCGAAAGTGTCAGCGCTTCAAACTTGTTTGCACCGTTGCGGCAGCGCATGCCCGGGGCCGTCGCGCCCGCGCACGAGGCAATCCAGCGCCCGGGAATCGACGCAGCGACCTGGGCCGGCCGGACCCGCCTCAAGGGGCGACATCCCGGCAGGGCAGGAGCGCCGGTTAGAACTGCCGATCAATTCCCGCCTGGGCGGGAATGCCGCAAGTGGTCGATCGCGAAATGTCGGGAAACCCTGGGCTGAAGCCGCTCCTGGCGCGGGAACGGTGTAGTGATCCGGTCAGCCCACCGCGGCGATCAGCGCCTCGCGCTGTTTCTCGTCGAGCAGGGTGCCCATGCCGGCGCGCAGGTTGTCGCTCTGGTTGTCGGGCTTGGAGGTGGCGGGGATCACCGCGGTCACGGCGTCGTGGCTGAGCACGAACTTGAGGAATAGCTGTGCCCACGACGTGGCGCCGATTTCGGCGGCCCAGGCCGGCAGCGCCTGCCCGCGGACCTTGCCGAACAGCGCGCCGTCGTCGAAGTTGCGGTTGGCGAGGACCGCGATGCCCAGTTCCTGCGCCAGCGGGAACAGCTCGGCTTCCGCGGCGCGCTGCGTGGGCGAGTAGTTGATCTGGATGAAGTCGGGCTTCGAATCGCGCATGGCCGCGGCCAGTTCCGCGTGCGCCGAATCGACGTAGTGCGTGAGGCCCACGTAGCGCACCTTGCCCTCGGCCTTGAGTTCGCGCGCGAGCGCCAGCTGGACCTGCCAGTCGCGCAGGTTGTGGACCTGCAGCAGTTCGACCTTGTCGGTGCGCAGGCGCGCCAGCGACTGGGCGAACTGCGCGGCGCCGGCCTCGCGGCCCACGCTCGAGAGCTTGGTCGCGAGGAAAACCTGGTCGCGCAGCTTGAGTTCGGCCAGGAGGTCGCCCAGCACCGATTCCGCCGTGCCGTAGGACGGCGCGGTGTCGATCAGGCGCGCGCCGCCGGCGACGAAGCGCCGCAGCACTTCGCGCAGCGGATCGCGCGCGGCGGCATCGGTGCCGACCTCGAAGCTGCCGGAGGTGCCCATGCCGATCGCGGGGATGGATTCCCCGCTGGCCGGGATCGGTCGTTCGAGCAAGGAATCGCTGGCGGCGGCCATGGGGACGCGCAGCGCGCCGGCGGCGAGGGTCAGGGCCGTGGTGGCGAGGAACTGGCGGCGCTTGAAGTTCATGGGCGGGGCTCCGCGGTGGGGGACACCGATTCTGGACCCATTGTCGTTAAGGATCGGGAAAACACCACCCCTGCAGGAGCGGCTTCAGCCGCGGGCGAGGCCTATCGCGCGCAGAGCGCGCTCCTACAGAGCGAGCTTCGTAGGAGCGCGCTCTGCGCGCGATAGGCCTCGCCCGCGGCTGAAGCCGCTCCTACAGGGAAATGGGAGCGCGCCCGGCGCGGGTCGGGTACGCTTTCGGCTGGTCCGGAACCGGCGCGGTGGCCATGCCTTCCTTCGACGTGGTGTCACAGGTCGACAAGCACGAGCTGACCAACGCGGTCGACCAGGCCAACCGCGAACTCGGCAACCGCTTCGACTTCCGCGGCACCGATGCCCGCTTCGAGCTCGAGGGCCACGAGGTGCGGCAATTCGCGCCGAGCGACTTCCAGCTCGAGCAGATGTTGCAGATCCTGCGCGGGCGGCTGGTGGCGCGCGGCATCGACCTGCGCTGCATGGACGTGGCCGAGCCCGAGGTCAACCTCGCCGGCGCGCGCCAGAAGATCACGATCAAGCAGGGCCTGGAGCAGCCGGCCTCGAAGCAGATCATCGCCGCGATCAAGGCGGCCAAGCTCAAGGTCGAGGCGCAGATCCACGGCGACAAGCTCCGCATCAGCGGCAAGAAGCGCGACGACCTCCAGCTGGCGATGGCGCTGCTGCGCAAGACCGAGCTCGCGGTGCCGCTGCAGTTCGAGAACTTCCGCGACTAGCAGGGCCCGCGCGGCCGCGTTTCAGTCCGCCGCGGGCTCCTGCGCCGGCGGCTCGATCGCGGCGACTTCGATCTCGAGGTCGCCGGCCGGGCGCCGCCACACCACGGTGTCGCCCACGCGCGCGCCGAGCAGGGCGCGCGCCAGTGGCGAAAGCCAGCTCACGAGTTCGTGCTCGGGATCGGCCTCGTCCTCGCCCACGATCCGGTAGCGATGGCGCGTGCCGCCGGGCGGCAGTACGTCCACCGTGCTGCCGAAGGCGACCCGGTCGCGCGGCGCCACGGCGGGATCGGCCGGCAGCGCCGACTGGATCCGCGCGCCGAGCCAGCGCCCTTCGCGCGCGAGATGCGCGCGGTGCAGCGGATCCGGGGCTGGCTCCGCGGCCAGCACGGCGAGCGCTGCCTCGTTCGCGGCCAGGCGCTCGCGCAACAGGCGCAGTCCGCGCGCGGTGACGTGGTTCGGATGCGGGCTGAGCGGCAGCTCCGGCAGTTCCGGCAGCGCGTCCTCGGATTCCTTGACGAAGGCCCGGCTCATGGCCCGATGCTACTCCCCCGCCAACGTACCGGCGGCGATCCTGCAGCCGGAGTGCGAGAATCGGCGCATGAAGCTCCTCATCACCGGCAGCAGTGGGCGGGTCGGCCGCGCGCTTTACGTCCGCCTGGCGCGCGAGCATGCGGTCGAGGGGCTGGATCGCAGTCCGTCCTCGACCGTGCACCACGTGGGCGAGCTGTCCGATGCCGCGCTGCTCGCGCGCGCCCTGGAGGGCGTCGAGGCCGTGTTGCACGTCGCCGCGCTGCACGCCCCGCACGTGGGTTGGGCCAGCGAGGCCGAGTTCCAGCGCGTCAACGTCGAAGGCACGGCGGCGCTGGTCGAGGCCGCGCGCCGCGCCGGCGTGCGCCGCATCGTCTACACCAGTTCCACCGCGGTCTATGGCCATGCCGCGACTCCCCCAGGTCGCGCCGGGTGGGTCGACGAGTCGCTCGCGCCGGAGCCGGAGACGATCTACCACCGCAGCAAGCTGGCGGCGGAGGCCCTGCTGCGCGAGGCGTCGCTGGCCGGGGGCCCCTCGCTTCGGATCCTGCGCATGTCGCGCTGCTTTCCCGAGCCGGCATCGGTGATGGCGGCGTTCCGCCTGCACCGCGGCGTCGACGCGCGCGACGTGGCTTCCGCCCACGCGCTGGCGCTGGCGCACGCGGGTCCGCCGCACGCCACCTTCGTGGTGTCCGGGGCCACGCCGTTCCTGCGCGCCGATGCCGAGGCCCTGTGGCACGACGCGCCTGCCGTGCTGGCGGCGCGCGCGCCGGCGCTCGTGGCCGCCTTCGGCGCGCGCGGCTGGCCGTTGCCGGCGCGCATCGACCGCGTGTACGACGCGGGCGCCGCGGCACGCGAACTGGGTTGGCGCCCGGTGCACGACTGGGCCGAGGTGCTCGCGCAACTCGACCGCGGTAGTTCCGAGGTGTTGCCGTCGTTGCGCGATTTCACGGCAGCGGGGGATTGAGGACCGCGACCTTGCCCATTGGGGAACCCGGCATTGGC